>Ga0208960_1001032_pt1 | contig 15106 bp, 24 predicted proteins | sample GreLakmeON33MSRF_FD_187703 | JGI IMG/M metagenome (GOLD analysis project Ga0208960, IMG submission 187703) | Freshwater lentic microbial communities from great Laurentian Lakes, MI, USA - Great Lakes metaG ON33MSRF (SPAdes) | ecosystem: Environmental > Aquatic > Freshwater > Lake | place: Great...
GTTTCTGTCACATCACGCCCATCTTTTGTCCAGTCCGATGGGCCGCCACCGCCTCCGCTCGCGCCTGACCCGAAACGCCCACGAGCATCATGGTTGGTGTTCATCTTCGTTTCGTCAGAATTGACTTCTAAGGCTTGCGAAAGCCCATTCAGGTAGTCGGAGTAGGATACCTGCGTAAAATCGCTCTCGGTGTCATCTGTGGACTGTAATAGCAAATGTGAAGCCATGTCAGACTGTACCTGTGGCTGTAATGCCGTACTTTAGAATGTGCCCCTGCATCTCCAGCACCATCATTTTCGCTAACTTGCTCGCCATAGTCTTTTGAATCGCTTCGCCAACCTTGTCGGTCGTCTCCCATCCACGCCTTTGCATTACCGATGATTGTACGGGATCGTCATCTTTGCCACCCTGCACAAAACCAGCATATTCCACATTAAACGAGCGGACTTCTACCCGCCCCCCATTTGCATCTGATACACGCCGCCAGCTGGTCTGCAAGTGTGAACTCACTCCGGTCTGACGCACCATCTGATTTTTGGAACGCGAACTTGGCATATAGAACGAACCCACATCGCGTTTGTAGAATGACCTGCCAGCGGTCGGCACATTGCCTGTGCTTGACTCACCCTTTGTGCCAGGAGTTACGCCCATCTGTTTCGGGCGGTTTTGTATGCGGTCTTCTGCCTTGCGCGCCATTTCATCGTTGACCTTTGCACAGAAGTCTTTCATCGGCATGGTGCGGAGTGCCAGCAGCAGTTGCTCGATATTCGTCAGCGTTTGATTGTTGATGTTCAGAGCCATTATGCAATCACCTCGCCCTGATAGATGCCACGGTCGTCGGTAACGCCAGCCATTTCTGTTCCGATTGAGCAGCGGCAGTTTACATGTGCTGGTGGTCCGTCAGAGAATGACTTCTGATAGATGTCCTCTTTCTTGTTGTCGAGTGGGCCGCAAATCGGACACACCTTTTCGTCTGCTCTTGTCGTCCATCGCAACACTACATCCAGCCCGTCCTCCCGCAGACTTTTGGCATAACCATTCGCTGCCGCAGATTTTGCGCGGGTGACTTCAGTACGCGCAATCATTGCGACCCGATATGGAGAGAATGTAGGAAAGAGACCGAGTGCGACTTCTTGCGGTGAGAGTGCGTTATCTCCGACTAATTTGCCCACCATCTTTTGTATGTCACGAATTGTCGTGGCTTTAAGTTCTTCTGCCAGCGTTTCGTGAATGTATGTGTCTGCCCACTCTATTGCACGGCTAGTCGCCACTTCTTTAGCCAGCGGCACTCCTGTCGATGTTGTGATGTTCGCAATCTGCTTCAGATAGACAGACACCATAATTGGCTCTAATCGCTTCTCTAAATCGTCCATCATTGCTTGATTGGTTTCGTAGTCTATGATGCCCAAGCCTGCCTGCGACTTGATTTGCGTTTCGTATTGCTCAAATACAGCGTTTATGAGCTTGGCTAGAGCGCGTTCTGCTGGCGTGTTCAGCACAAGCGTCTTGGTTGGAATGTGCGCAAAAATGTGTTCGCAATTTATGTCGGGCTGTGCCAAATGCGCTTTCACCCAATTCGCCATTTCACTCGGCAGATAGCGGCAATCGAAGTCCATGGCTCGCTGCCTGTTCTTGGCTGCAACCTTCGCCCACATCTTGATTTCGTTTTGCATTTGTTGCCGATGTGCTGTGTCAGCGACATTCTCTAAATTGGTCTGCTTCGTCATTGCACTTGTCAGCAATTCTTGTCCGGTTGATGGTGCTGGTTTAGCAACAATCGGTTTCGCCACTGCTTCTGCATTTGGAGAGGGCGCAGTACTCACAGTTTCTTGTTCTGCATCCAATCCCGTCACATCTTCCACGGCATAGCCAAGAATGAGCATTGCATCTTTGAGCGGAATACCAGCCTGCACTAAATTGACAAGTGCGCCACTTCTCTCGGCTTCATCCTCTTGGTAGATGGGCAGAGCTTCCGGTGTAAACGAAATCGTCAATCCCATTTCACCTAACAATTGGTCGTTAAGCGCCATTTCGTACATCATCAGCCGCGCCTTGATGGTGTTCTCGTAAAACAGGCGCATATCACTTTGGGCTGTTGCGTAACTTGCGCTGTCAGAAGTCAGCACAGAAAGCGGAATGCCAAAACAGGCTGCGATTTCGCGTGTCGTTGCTTCGTGCAACTCCGGCATCGCCATGGTGTTGATGTCGGGTGTGATTGGTTGTACCGATACTTCGCTTCTCACCGCCAAGACGCGCCATGCGTTCTTTACTCCGTTGATAGTGCGCTTAAAAAAGCGTTCTGTGCGCTCTAGTTCAGCGGGAGGAGGGTTGCCTGTGATGGTGAGCAGAGTCAGCGGCTGTGCGCCTGAGCCAAAGAAGCCTGTCGCAAACTCTTGCATTGAGATGCGTAATTGAGCGGCTGGCAATGCCACTTTAGCTGGTGCCAGTCCAGGGCCGACTTCATCGGTGAATGAGAACTCACGCATATAAAACATGCGGTCTTTGCCCCACGGTCCGTACACCTGCCCACGAATTCGTTGCAGAAAGCTAATCTCTTGCTTCAGATAGCGCACCTCCATGGTGGTAGGAGTCAACACTTGAAGTCCTACCACCTTTTTGGTACCAGCTTTTGGATTGAGTTTGAGTGCATAGGCTGCGCCACATACACATAAGCCACACTCCAGCTCAAACAGCAATTTTGGAAGTGGGTCAGGCAGCGGCCAGTCTACTGCTGTCTCACCGCGTTTGATGATGAATGGAACGCAGGCAAGCGCATTGGCACGCAATTGCACGGCTCGGTAAAGTTGTGGAGTTTTGGCGAAGGCGACCGAGGCATCAGAGAATTGCCCTTCGCGGTCGAGCAATTGTTGCGCCCATTCAGGAATGGCAATTACTGTTTTTGTGTTGTCGCCACTTTCGAGAATTTTAGTGCGTGAATATGCCAAGCCTATGCCTCAAACAAAACAGTCCGACCGCCCCGTTTCGCCAAGTGCCATGCTAGACAACAACTAATTACGTGGTCGTCATGCATTCCAGCGGGAGCAGAATAGCGGATGTGTCCGCTCGGCAATCGCTCACTTTCGTAAGCCTGTAATTCGTTGAGCAGAGTTTGGTTATTGGTGAGTCCAATATCCTGCCTTTCAATCGCAAGCGCCAACGCATCTATCAAAGGCGGCTTGGTTGCCGCCGTAGTCGTAAATGCTTGTACGGGCAAGGCAAGAGCCTGCAAAGCCTCTACCATCGGCCCACCCATACTATTTGCTTCTGCAAGTATAGCATATGGTTGCCATAAATTATACAGTCGTTTCAGGCGGTCAAGCTGAAGTGCATAGGCGGTGTCAAGCATGCTTTCGATTGCCACAATTTGCTGGTCTTCAATGCAGATGATGGTGAAAACGGTAGCGTCATTGACACGCCCCCAATCCACGCCCATCACATACATTTTGCCCCTTTCAGGTAGCGGATTGTGCGGCTTTATGCAGTCCATAATGCCGCGAAAGACACCTGACCCCTCCTCAATGAACTCTGCCAGCCACTCCTGCCGATAGGTGCGGTCACTGACTGTCTCCCGTGCCAATACAGCCGCTTTCTGTATGTTTGGCATCGGATTGTCGCTGCTTGGTGCAGAAAAGCTGGTGCAGTATTCGTTTGGCAACAGACCTGCCATGTACTGCCTCCAAAACCAATTTCTGCCTTTTGGAGTGCTGATGAGCAACATTCTGCCATCGCGGTCTGCCAAAGTGGGCAGCAACACATCGGAGAATGTCTCTTCCTTGATGCGTGCCGCTTCGTCTACAATGACTAAATCAAATGCCTCACCGCGCAAGCTGATGTCATTGTCTGCCGTATAAATTGTGATTTGTCCGCCCGTTGAGAAGTCAACGCTTCTGTCGGCTTTGCGGATGGTGGCTTGTGGCTCGTCTCGCAGAGATTGCTCGACAAAACGCCACATCACACGACTGTTGCTATAAGTCGGCGCAACCCAAGCAACAACACCGCCCTCTACCGCATTGACAAGTGCTAATGCACCTGCCATGGTGGTCTTACCCCATCTCCTGCCCATTGCCACTGTCGTCACTTTCTGGCGACTTTTGGCTATCTTGGTTTGGTCGGGCCGCAATTCTGGCAACCGCACTGTCATAATTGTATGGTGTGATCTCTATTTGAATCGGTCCTAAATCGTCGCTACCGCCAACGGGTTGTGGCACATTGCCCCATCCATATCGCAGAATTGTAAGCCTGTCTGCGGCAGATTTGCTTTGGAACATGGCACGCAACAACAGGTCAAGCCGAGTCACATCTGTTGCTCCCACTCCCTGCTCACTCATCTCCTGAATGTGAGCCTTTAGGTCGCTAATCGTGCGTGGTCTTCCTTTTGGATTTGGAGAGGGGTCGCCTGCTTTCCACCGATGTTCAACTGGAGGTATCGTACCACCCTTGCCTGCCTTTGCTATCGCCTGATTATCGCCTGATGTAGTTCGTTTCTTGGTCATGACTTGATTGCCAGCCAGCCGCCAAAGTTCATCCATCGCCAAAAGCAGTCTACCTGCCTAAAGCCTGTCGTTTTGAGCATATTTTCGTTCCACTCTGCAGTCATCGGCACAAGCACACCTTCGAGTGATAGACGCTTGCGTTCAATCGCATCGGTGCTGTAACCGTTTGTAGATTTGAGTGCATAGTATTGCGACACCATTTGCTCATCTATTGCAGATGTTGCGCCAATCACTTTCTCCACCATCAACAACACTCCCTGTGGCAGAAGTGCGTCATACAGTTGTTTGAGTATGCGTAAACGGTACTCAATCGGTGTGAATTGGATTGTAAGCACTGCCAAAATGACACTTGCATCATGAATTGGAAAGTCTTTGTTGCGTAAATCGTGCTTGCGAATATCCACAATGCCACAGTCAATCATTCCTTTGTATCTGTGTCGGGCAGCCTGCAGCATGGGTTCGCTGATTTCGAGACCGACAAAACGGTTGAGTGCGCCGCGCTGGTCAATCAGTTTGCCGATGGCTTCGCCGCGTGAGCAGCCGATGTCTACGATTGCTGTGTGTTTTTGAGCGTATTGCATTGCCAGATTTGTGCATAGATTTCGCATCACTTCATATTGCGGTATAGAACGGATGAGCATGTCATCAAAGGCATCCGTTACCTGTTCGTCAAAAGCCCAAGCACCATCCGGTTGTGTGTTGTCGGTTGTCATAAGCCTCCTAGATCATTTTGCGGCTGTCGCGCATGTCAATAAATGCGTTCCAAGCCGTAATGCTGCCGCCGTTGATGGTGGCTGTGGTTGTTGTTTTGCGGCGTTCATATTCCCGCAATCTGCCAGTTCTCTCGCCTAATTGACGCACAAGCAAAGTTTTGCATTGTGTGAAGTACAGAAAGCCATACAGTGGCAGTCGCAGATTTGCACAGATGATGGCGTTTCGCAGCAGTTTTTGCTCGGTCAGCATCCATTTGTTTTTGCGGACTGCTACGAAAGTCTTGTAGTCCATGTCATAACGGCATTTGGTTTCTACAATTGCCACATTTTTGCCATCTTTGGTCAAATATGCGTCAAAGTATATGGGCTTGGTTTTGTCGGTATGCACATAAACATACTGCGGCCACCATCGCATAAAGATTGCGGCGGCATCTACCTCGTATTGAAAGCTCTCCTGCCCTTTGATAGAACGGATTGCCAGCTCGATGTTAGGATGATATGAGTATGTCATTATAGATGCCAATAATTGCCTTGCTTTGGCGGGTGTTGATGGTGCTTGCCAGCATTGTGTCGTGCCATTCCCGCAGTCCCGTGCCTACCTGCAAATTCTCCCGCAATCTATACCACTTGCCCTGCCTCCAATACTCCTCAAAAGCCATGTAGGCAATACTCTTTTCGCGTGGCTTGTGAAGCTGGTCAAATGAGCAAGACAGCAACAGTTTACGCACATCCGCATTGTAATAAGGGTCGTGTATTGTGAAGTTGTACGCCATTTTTGCCACATCCATGATTGCATAATCCGATGCTTCAAGGTCGGCGTACTCTTGTTCACGAAAGCGTGTCCATGCTGCCGCTCCTGCGGTGTGCAGAATTGTGATTGGCTTGCGCCCGATACCGTAACCGCTGTCCGCTACCATGCCCCACATCGCGCTGGAATAGCCCAAGCTGGCTAATTTGGGCACCATGTACAAAAATGGGTGCAGGCATTGCACATAGACTTTTGTGATTTTCGCTGGTGCGCGTTTGCTCAACCATAATATGCATTGCTTCGTGTCGGCAATCAAAGTTTCTACATTTTGCTCAATATTGCACACATGCAACTCAAATCCAAACACATCAGCCATGGATTTTGCGATTTGCAGGTCAGGCACATAACGGTCGCCGATTTGGAATGTGATACAAGTGGGCTTTACGCCCAACTCCAAGCACGCAAACAGAATACTTGTGCTATCCATGCCTCCTGAAAGAAAAATTGGCTGTCCGAGATGTGGCTCAACTGCTTTGAGCAGAAGGTTGCGAAAGTTTACGGACTGGCTTTGCACAGAATTTTGTCCCGAATGGTTGCCGCAATATGCGACATCATTACCGGAGGTACGGCTCTGCCTAAACGCTCCCATTGTTGTGCGTATGTGCCTGTCAGAATGAAGTCATCAGGAAAGCCGCAAATTCGCCGCAGTTCTGCGATGGTGAACTTTCTGCGTTCTATCGGATGCACCACAGAAGCAATGCCTGCACTTCCATGGCTTGCCAGAATTGTCGGGCTTGGCAGGTCTGTGCTTGCTTTTACGAGATTGAAGTATTTTGCCGATTGCTGCCCCTGATTGAGATTGTCGTATTCTCTGCCTGTTGCATAGCCTGTAATGTCGGCTTCTGGCTCGACTTCGTGTTTGATGTACCGCACTTCACCGCTTCCACCATGAGCGCCACTTGCCAGAATTGTCGGCGAAGGTTGCTGGTCTGGCGAACCCCATTTTGGTGCGAAAGCCTTGTTGCCCACAATCAACTCATAATCGGTTGTGTTTACTGCCACCTCATAACTGCTCCATGGTGATTGCTGACCTGCACCAATCGTGTTGCTTGGCTTTTCTGCATTCAGCGATTGAGCACCAAATCCGTTGCCCGTGCCTTCTAATGCGGTTATCCATGGCATTGCATCGCGTACCGTGTAACGATAATTGAGCGGCACAGGATGAGTTGGTTCGGCATCTAAATCGTTGCGCACTCCGACAAAAATGGCTCGCTGTCGGGCTTGTGGCACTCCCAACCATTGTGCATCCAAGACCTTGCATTTCACTTTGTAGCCTGCCTGCTTCATCTGCGACAAAATCAAAAGAAAGTAGCCCTTTGCTGTGCCCTTCACCAATCCGCTCACATTTTCTGCCACAAACACTTTTGGCTGCAAGCCTTCTAAAATGCGAATGAACTCAAAGAATAGGTCGTCTACCCGTTGCTCTGTGTCGCTATATGTTTTCACCTTGCCCCATGTGGCTTCTCGTTTGCCAGCTGTCGAGAATGACGCGCACGGTGGTGAGCCATCGAGCAAATCTAGTTGCCCCTTCTGCAAGCCGATTGCATCCAGAATGTGCTGTGCTGACACCTCACGAATGTCGCGGATGTCTAAAATCGTGTTGCCATGGTTGGCACGATAAGTGTTTTGCGCGGCTGGTATGAATTCGCTTGCCCACAGCACTCTATAGCCTGCCATTTTGTAGCCAAGAGAAGATCCACCGCAACCGCTGAATGTGCTTACAGCGTTCAAGCCATTCCACGGTATCGCGGCAATTTCGCTCATACTCGGCACCCGATAAGGCGGCTTGTTTGGATTTGGATTTAGCGGTCGTCTTGCTTTTGCACCATCGTCAACTAATCGCATACCACCTCCAATGCCTCCCATACCTGCAGCCATTACAGTTACACACGGCTTATCAACACTGAGTTTGTTGCCTTTGCGCCAGCCGTAGTTGTATGTTGGCTCATAGTGTATCAAGCCTGTTTGCCACTCCATTGGTAGCCGCATTTCGGGCATTGAAAGTCGGTTGGAATGTCCTCGTCAAACTCTGCGAAATCATCGGGCGGCAATTTGTTAAGTTTGTCGTTTTCGTTGAGAATTTTGAGCAGTTCTTCATCGGTAAACAAACCATCCAGCAATTCGCGCTCGAAGTTGGCAAGCTCCGTTATCATGCCGCTATCCCATTCAGACAGCTCGGTTGTGCGGTTATCAAAGAGCGCCAGCCGTGATTTTTGCGCCTCGGACAAGCCTGTTCTGCGGACAGCAACGATTGTTTCACCATCAGCTTCGACAACTTGCACTCTTTCAATGCCAACTCTGGCTGCGGCTTCAATCGTGGCATTACCTGCCAGCACAATGCCATTCTCGTCAATCACAATTGAACGGGCGGCACCCACTTCGCTGAGTGCCTTCTCCACCATGCCGATATTTCGGGCGGTATGTTTGCGTGCGTTGCGCGGGTCTACCGTGAGGTCTGCAAGTGTGAGAATTGGCTTATTTGCCATTGTCTTCGATGCTAATGCTAATCATGTAAGCGGACAAAGCGGCAACCGCTGCGTTGATTGCATCTGTGCCGAGTATTTGACCGTTGTAAAACGAACCTGCAATTGCTGTGATTGCAGTCACCAACGCCCAAAACTTTCTGCTGCGGACAACTCCATGTATTGCGCTCATAATTACTCCTTGTGCTATTCCAGCAGCCACGCTGGTGAAGTGAAGCAGGTCGACGGACAATACTTGTCCTTGATTTTGCTTGCCTTAGGATACCATGGCGCAAAATCCTGCAGAATGTCAATAAATCGAGTGCCATCTGGCAGATCTTCAACCGCACCGCCTCTGTCTACACAATAGAATGACTTTTGCAGTCCGTCTATCCATATGCGGCTTCGTAACGGTATGCTTGGTGGGCAGGCAGCGCCGATTCTATCCCAAGTGCGCCAATTCTCACCCATAAGCAGACTTACGCAACGACCTAAATAGCCATCTGGGCTTCTGGCACCATCGGCATTTGGCACCCAATTATTTGGATGACAGTTTGTGCCTCCCAATGGCGGCCAATAGTATGACAACCGGACAACAAATACCTCTGGAGTGCCTTTCGTCTGCAATCCTAAAAATGCAGTCGGTTGCGCAGTTGCGCTCAATTTTGCCTCTGTCGTGGCAAGCGCATTGACCTTGATTGCAGTGGGCTGCACGGTTGCCGATGGTGCGGCTTCTGTTGCTGCAACTACAATTTGCGGAGGTCGTGTTGGAGTTGGCACAAATGCGGTCAAAGCGCCAAAAAGAAAAGCCATTCCTACGAGTAACGCATAAGTAATTTTGAGCATTTTAGTTTGTGATGGTGCGAATGAGTTCAATTGCTTCTTGTGGAGTACGAATGACTGTAACATGCCCAAGCCAATTTTTGTGCCATGCCTTCTGGATGGGTCGTAAAGCTCCCTCTGCGGTCTTGACTTCAACCAACAGATTGTAGCCCCGATAGCCCACCAACAAATCTGGCACTCCTCTGCCAATATCGTGCAAATGTGCCACTGTGCAATTAAGGTTGCGAAAGGTCTGCACGATTATGCCCTGATTGTTGTCTACCCGTGATGCTGTCATTCGCTGATGGTAGTGAGTCTAAATCTATTTGGCGCACAATGAATTTTGCGGGTGTCTTGCTTGCATATCGTGCATTCTCTGCCTGCACCAGCAAATCTGCCTTGACGGACAAGCCACGCTCGAACAGTTGAATGGGCGTTGGTTTCTGCCCTTTGACGCCGCGCCAATCATTTGCATACCAATCTGCCAAGATAGTACCAGACAACAGATGTCCCGTGAGTTCGTGTTCGTAACACAGCGTACACACCTCATAAAAGTCAATTGCAGAAGGATTTAGCCGATTGCGCAGCCAAAACTGCACCAGCAGAATACCGTAGCCGCAACTTTTAGCCAATTCCTCCATGATGCAAGTTTTCTCGCAGCGCATATATTGCTTGCGCCAAGCCATAATCAGCATTGGGTCATTGCTGCGCTCTCGTACACCATCCTTGAAGCCTTTAGTATCGCCTTCCCATATCTGCGTATTTGCCATTTTTTGTCTCCTTTCGTTTTAAAGCATATATATATGTGCCGTTTAGAAGTTGTTTATCAAATTGAGAAAGTCATTTCCCCCCCTCCCCCCAAATTGCATTTTTGCTGCATTGCAGTAACCATAAGATTGAGGGGTATTAGGGTTACTATCTGTTTTCGTAGTTTGGTACCTTAGAGTTCCACTGAGTGCCACGACTTTTGAACAGAATGGTGCAGGTACTGCAATTTGGGTATCTGTCAGGGTATTTGACGACAGACTTGTCATGATTCGTAAAACGGCACCCAATCGCATTCGTCTAACATGATGCTTGATGGTTGCCAAGATTGCACATAATCGGCTGTTGTCGGTAGCCAGCCGCGCCGCTTTGTAGTTATGCAGATGTGCCTGCACAACATTGTTTCATGATACTATTGTATCACAGTTTTGCCAATTTGTACAGCTATAGAACTGGCAATATTTGTCCGATGGTGTCGCCGACTTTCTCGGCGTATGCCGTAAGCGCAACAAGCAAATCATGAATGTTGATGGTGCTCGTCCACTTCGCATATCCACTCGCCTTCAGTGCTTCTGTAACCGTTACGCGAGCAAACACATCTGGATAACGCAGTGTTGCCCAATCTGACAGCAACTCAAATCTGCGCATTTGAGTAGGTGATGAGTTGATGATGGTAGCACACAACTCAACATTGCTGCAATTCTCTGCGGTTATCTGCGCTGTGCCTGCAGAATGTTCCACTCCATTTGTGGGTTGCGCTTCCTGAATTTGAATTTCGTCTGTGCTGTAAAGCCCTGACAGTTCTGCGGGAAACGCCTTGCGCAATGACAGCATCTCGCTGCACTTGCCTAACAAATGAGCGCCCATGGTCTTCCATAACGGTCCATAAGCATTTGCGCCATATTCGCGCCACAATGCCACGCCCGTAAATCTTGCCGTGCTTCGCATTACAGTTGTCTTGGCAGCAGTGGGGGGCCCATCACCGAGCCACACATCATGCCACTCACCGTCTGTGCCGCACCACCATGTGTCGCTGCCGTTGTACAGTCCGGTTCGCGCTGCCACAAGCCGCGCACCATCTATGCTAATCATCACATTGCCTTTTGCCACCCACTCGCCACGCGCATCCTTTGTGCGCCGCAATACGAAGAGTATTTGGCGGTTGAACGGGTCGAGTCCGGTGCGTTTGATTTGCTCTACGAATAACGCGATGTCATCCGGTGAGCCGCCTGCTGCAATTGTGCGCCGTAACAGTTCCACATCTATATTGTTCGTGTCTTGGGTTGTCATGATTTGTCTCCTGTTGTGTTCATTGCGTCCAATCAAGTTCGACTAACGGTCTGCCAATCGGTGTTTTTTTTTGTTTGATGGTGCGTATCGCTCGTCAATCTTGTTCTGTCGGGCTTCTTCTACCTCGGCTGCAATCGCATCGCGTATTACGACACTCCGGCAGCTGCGCCGTTCTGCGCAGTAGTCAAAGAACTCCTTGGCTTGGTCGAGCGGCATCCAAAACGATATGTTCACTCCTCTTGAAGCAATTTCTGGTACGGGTAATGTGTCTGTCATTGAAGTAGTCCTTGTAGTTTGTTGATGATGGTGGCGAGTATGCCCCAGTCAAATGGCTCTCTGTGGTCTGCTGTGCAAACCAGCCAATCTAGGTCTTGTGCCGCTCGCGCCATCAGCCTCAGCTCGTATTTCACCTTGTCCTCGTATTTGTTGTCTACCTCCTCCTGTATTTTGTCATGCAGTATCCTAAGTATGTGCCACTCCTCCGCAGTCAATAACTTGCCCATTTTTGCCTCCTGAATACTATTGTATCACATTTGTTAGCGTTTGTACACTAATTGACTGTCATAAGTTTTGAGACTTCTGGTAGCCTTGCCCGTGTTCAAATCTTGGTCTATCGTTGTGGTGAAGAGTGCGGCAAACCTTTCATCGCCGATAAGTTTGCGGACTGCTCCGTGCTTCCATGGTTGGCTGCAAAGCATTCCACCCGAGCCTGTCGTCAGCAACTCTAAATTGCCGTTGCCGACCTCCAGTATCGCCATCAAAATGCCTTGATCGTCTGTGCTTTTGGTGGTCTTGGTATTGCCAACATACAGGCTTTCTGTGTCGCTGATGTTGATTGCACCATTGGCTTCAATGTGCTGTATCAAACAGGCATCTACCGCACGCTGGTGTTCTCGAAGTTCGCGTATCAGCACTGTGATTTTGTCGCGCAAGCGCAAGAGTGGTCGCTGGCTGTCCGCGCTTGCAGCATCGAGTGTGTTGTATTCTGATGCAATGTCGGGAAAGTTGATGTGTGAAAGGTCGGTGTATTCGCTCATTTGGATGTCTCCTTGTTACTTATGCCAACGCTTTTGGCTTGTTGTTTGAGATCACGAAGAGTGCGCTGCGCTTTGGCAACCGCATTAGCAATCGTGTGTGGCGCAAGACCTTTTGTGCGTATGTCAATTTGGTGAACGGCAGCCTGTCTGTCTGTCATTGTGGTTGCCTGAATGAGTTTCACAATCTGTTCTGCCAGCTCTTGCATTTGTAGCGGCGATACGCGCATATCGTAATTGTCATCACTCATATTTGTCATGCTGACCGCACCCAAAAACTCGCCGCACCCATGCAGATTTCGCTATAGTCGGCTTTGAGATTGTCTGCTGTTTCTTCCCAATCTACTGCGACATACCATGGCATATCGCGGCACAATATGCCGTCATCCTCTAACATTTGCTGAATGTACCGGATAAAGTAGTTGTCGTTGATGAGTTCTGCACCATGCAGCCACTCTGCCTCTCCGCAACCGTTTTCAATCGCATCTTTCTCAAAGTCCTCCAATTCTGTCAGCTCAAAAGCATCGTCCTCGTCTAGTTCGTCGTTGTGATAGCGAGCACCGCCCTTCAAGAATTCGATTCTTTTAGTGACTTCCCGACTGTCAATGGTGTCTAGTTTGTGCATGATGCCTCTCCAAGCTGCTCTGTGGCAATTGTCTGGCATTTCGTAACGCTCTTCGCGCTCATACTGTCTGCCATTGAGTCTGCAAGAGCAACAGCTTTAGCAGACTGTGCTTCTGATGGTGCTACGATTGCCACCACCAGCACTTCAATGAACGCCTTCTCCCACTTCGTCAACGGAATTGTGTTTGTAGCCATGGTTTGTCTCCTGTTGTGCATACTTCCATTCCATAATTGCCGCCCAAATAGCTATGTCGTATTCAAGTCCTGTGCGTTTACCTCCAACATCAAGTATAGGTGGGGCAGGAGCCATAACCGCTTTGCGAATAATGCGCCTGCCCCGCTCTGTGTATTCTGCTTCTGAATAGTCAATAATCATATTGTATCACACTTTTGCCAAATTGTACACTCATTCGCCCCAATAAACTGTTTCGCCCCTTTCGTAATACCTGAGATTGACCTTTGCGTCTTTCGATACAAAGTGTTTATCTTCTAAAAGTATGAAGTTGTTTGGTAGCAATGCTAATTGCCCTAGGTCTGTTTGGATTAAGCTCAGGGGCTTGTGTTCTTGTGGATAACGGCTGTATCCGTCGCGCCAGTCGAATATCAAGCCCGTGTGCCTTCCAGATGACTTGAACGGTTGCATTATGTGTGTTCTTAGCCCTTCAAGCATAGGCATTATCTCAATTTCAAGGTGGTCGCCCATTGCACTCCACGGCATTAGTTGATTGTGTGTGCGGGAAAAGTCTAGGGTAGACGACAGTGCGTGTATCGGGAGCCCACTCCAATGTGCTCCCGACTGTAACAGAACATGACACATCAGAGCTTGTCCAGACCTGCAATATGAAGCGTGCCATATACACGGCGTAACGCCCTTAGGCATATTTGGACCGAGGTATTTGTTGCTCACATTCAAATACAGGTGAAAGGGTAAGTTAGCGTGTCGCATTTGTTAGTCTACTACCTTTGTCAATCCATGCGGCTGCACGGGCGCACTTCAATTCCGTGCAATTTGAGTTGCCTTGCCATCGCATATGCCCACGCTTCTTTGCGCTGCATGCTTTGCCCAAAGTGTCGGCACGAAATCATATGCCCTGTCGGATATGCGTTATGGCTCAGTCCGGCATCCCGCGCCCACTTTGCAAACCGCGTGTTGCCTTTGAACTCTATCCATGCAAATCCGCATACTCCGTCTGACACAAGATAGTCAGCCGTGCCACAAGCGGTTGTAGCCGTAACCACCATCGGTTCTGGCTCGACCCGCATACCTGCATCCCAAGCAGTTGAGAAGGCATCCGACCATACATGTGCGAAGTCAATGTTTCTGTTGGTAGCCATGTTAGTAGTCCTCTGCGTACATATTTTCGCCCATCTCGCGCAATTCCGTGTTGCCGTTGCCGCCCGTACTACTCCAGCCGCACCAGCAACGGTCAAGTCCTTGATGGTCGTCACATTCAGTGCAAATTTTGGCGGCACAAGTTTTCGAATAAACTCGCGTTTCGTGCTTGCAGCCTGCGGCTTCTTGCACGGCAGCGAATAATTTGGCTCGGTCTCTTTCTGCGCGTGCCAGTATTGCGTTGCGGTGCAGCGGCGAATCTAACAGGCTCATAATCCATGCTTTGTGTTCGCAGAGGTAGGCAATGTCTGCGTTGCTCAATTCTGCAAGCGGAGTAGTGAGCAGTCTGTAGGGGTTTGGCTCGGTCGCTGCGTTTCGGTCTGGTAATTCGTCGGTCATGATTTGTCTCCTGTCTGTGTGGTGTTGGCTAGTCAAGAAATTGGTGAAGTGTTTTGCCGACCTTCAAATCGACATCGCAATTATTGCAGTGAACCGTTGTTGGCAGAAAAGCCACTTCGTAATTGAAGGAGTGGTCGGAACCGTTTGCTATGAACTCCTTGCAGATCGGGCAGCAAATGTCTACCATCACTATGGCTACCCGCGCTATCTTTTTTGTGGTTGCTTTGGTTGCGTTCATTTTCGTGTCCTCTGTTTGGTTGGTGGTGGTTAGCATTTTATCTGCCTTCCTTGATATTAGTATTGTATAACACTTGTGAAAGTAAGTACAGCCCCTGCACCATTCTCTTGGTACCAAATTGAACA
>Ga0208960_1001035_pt1 | contig 15098 bp, 15 predicted proteins | sample GreLakmeON33MSRF_FD_187703 | JGI IMG/M metagenome (GOLD analysis project Ga0208960, IMG submission 187703) | Freshwater lentic microbial communities from great Laurentian Lakes, MI, USA - Great Lakes metaG ON33MSRF (SPAdes) | ecosystem: Environmental > Aquatic > Freshwater > Lake | place: Great...
ATTGCGGGTCTATTTTCTTGATGGCGAGCAGTTGCGCTCAGTTAGCGTGGGTCGGTTGGCCCACGTAGAAACTGCCTATGCCATGTCCGTGCACAAATGCCAGGGCTCAGAGTTTTTACACACTGTTTTGGTCTTGCCCCAGTGGGGCGAGAAGCTGCTGACGCGCTCTCTGGTGTACACCGGCATTACCCGGGCGCGCCAGTTCTTTACCCTGGTGCAAGCGCAAGCCGGCCTGCTGGAGCAAGCCATCGCCCGCCCATCCCGACGCGCCAGCGGACTGCGCGAGCGCCTGGGCTGCTAGCCCGACCCGTCAACACCGCAGCCCCGCCGCAAGTTTTGGCTCAGGACAGGGGCCGAAGCAACTCGCTCAGGTCTGATTCGGTGAACAGGGGCGCCCGGCGCCCTACCGAGCCGCTGTACATGCCCTCGGCCAGGACGGCCTTGCGTTCTTGCAGCGCCAGGATGCGCTCCTCGATGGTGCCCTGCGCGACCAGTTTGAGCACCCACACGCTTTGCGTCTGGCCGATGCGGTGGGCCCGGTCGGTGGCTTGGGTCTCCACAGCCGGGTTCCACCAGGGGTCGTAGTGGATCACGGTGTCTGCTTGGGGCAGGTTCAGGCCGACGCCGCCAGCTTTCAGGCTGATCAGGAACAGCGGCACCGAGCCGCTGGTGAACTGCTCGATCAGCGCATCGCGCTTCTGGCTTTGTCCGGTGAGCTTGATCCAGGGAATCTGGTGTTTTTTGAGCTCGGCCTCAATCAGGGTGAGCATGCCGGTGAACTGTGAAAACAGCAAAATACGCCGCCCTTCGGCCAGCATATCGGGCAACAAGGTCATGAGTTGCTCCAACTTGGCCGAGGTTTTAACCTTGGTGGCCGCGCTGAGCTTGACCAGGCGCGGGTCGCAACACACTTGGCGCAGCTTGAGCAGGGCATCCAAAATGGTGATCTGCGATTTGGCCAGGCCCTGGCGATCCAGCGCTTCGCGCACGGTTTTCTCCATGCCCAGGCGAATGGTTTCGTACAGGTCGGCCTGCTTGCCGCTGAGCTCGACCCGCAGCAGGGTTTCTACTTTGGGGGGTAATTCGTGGGCCACCAGCGCCTTGGTACGCCGCAGCATGAAAGGCGTGATCCGGGCGCGCAACTGGGTCAGGCGCTCCGGGCTGCCCTGTTTCTCGATCGGGTTGCGAAACAGGGCCTTGAAGCGGGCTTCGCTGCCCAAAAAACCGGGCATTAAAAAATGGAACAGGCTCCAAAGCTCGCCCAAATGGTTTTCCATTGGGGTGCCAGACAGGCACAGGCGGTGGCGGGACTTGATTTGAGCGGCCACCTGGGCTGCCTGGGTGCTGGCGTTTTTGATATTTTGGGCCTCGTCGAGCACCACCAAATGCCACTGCCCCTGCAGCCAGCGCTCGCGGTCGCGCTGCAGCAGCGAATAGGGCGCAATCACCAGGTCAAAGTCTTGTACCGATTGGGCTGCGTCGTGGCGGTCTTTGCCGTGCACGATGAGGCTGCGCAGCTGCGGACAAAAGCGCAAGGCTTCACGTTGCCAGTTGCCCAACAGGCTGACCGGCGCAATGATCAAGGCCGGCGCGCTGAGGCGCCCGGCGTCCTTTTCGAGCTGGATATGGGCCAGCGTTTGAAGGGTTTTGCCCAGTCCCATGTCGTCGGCCAAGATGCCGTTCAAGCCATGGGTGCGCAAAAACTGCAGCCAGTTGAGCCCCTGCTGCTGGTAGGGGCGCAGGCTGGCCTGGACGCTTGGCGGTACTGCCACCCCAGGCAGCTCCAGATGGCCGACCAGTTGCTGCGCCAAATCGCGCAGGGCTTGCGCCCCCGCCCACACCGCCCCTTCACCCAGACCGACGGCGGTGCGCAGCGCGTCCAAGCGCGATAGTTTGAGGCTGTCGCCAGACAAATCCCGCCCCCGCTCGCCCACTAGCTCGAGCAGGGCACCTAGCCACGGCTTGAGCCCAGCTGTGGGCAGGCGCACAAAGCCGCCCTGCGGCCTGGGCAGGTAAACAAAGGGCGGTAGTTGGGGCTCATGGGTCAGTGGATCGGGGCTTGCCTGGTGGATCAGGGCGGGCAGCCAGGGCAGGATGTTGTGCCGCTGGCCGTCGATCTCGACACCCAGCGACAGGTTAAACCAAGGCGAGGTGGCATCGTCATCGCCCTGTGCCTGCAGGCCCACGGTGATGTTGTCAGCGTGGGTCAGCCAGTTTTGAACACTGTCGCTTAAAGACAGCTCAAAGCCGGCGGCACGCAGGCTGGCAAACCCTTCGTCGGCCCAGCTGAGCCAGGTTTGCTCTGCCGTAGCGCCGAGCATGCCAAACAGCCCGCCGCCAATGGAGCGCAGACCCAGGCCTGAGAGGCGGGTCAAGGCCTCGAGTTCGGACTCGGTATCGCGGCTGAGTAAAAAGCGGCCCTGGGCGTTTTCTACCACCACCGCACTGCCCTGGCCAGCCCACCAGCCGGTGTGGCCGGCATAGTCAAAATGCATTTTTGCCTGAATCAGACCATGCGCGCTGACCAGCCCCGGCTCGGTGAGCGAGAGCTGCAGGCAGGCTTTTGGCAGGATGTCGCGCAGTGGTGTGATGGCCTCGAGCACCGGCGGCAGCGGCAGTGCGCCCAGGCCTTGCATCAAAGCCGCCTGGTACTTTTTGAGCGCCGTCACTTTGAGCGGCGGGCTTTTGAGCAGGACACCGACCTGCGCGCTGCTCAGACCATCGGCCTGCATGAGCCCACACAGGCCCCTGGCGCTGTCAAGGTAAAGCGGCGGGTGGTTGAAGCACAGCTTGGCGCTGGCGCTGCCAGCACCCATGCGCGCGCGCAAGCTCCAGGACGCGTCGTCGCCCTGCTGCGCGGGTGACTCTTGCCACTGCCAGTCCAGCGGCATCGGCGCGCCCCATTTCAAGGCAGCGCCCGGGGCGCCTTGGCCATCGTTTGCAAACAGGCGCCCGGTGCTGGCCGCCATTTGCAGCAGCATGTGCCCGGCCTGGCCGTTGGGCAGCACGCAGCTGGCAAAACCATAGGGGTAGTAAGCGTTGCCGCTGCTGGGCAGCGCGCGCAAGAGCTGCAGAATCTGTTGGTCGAGCTCAGCCGCGGCATCCGGCGCCTGTGAGCCGGGCAGGGGCTGGCTGCCCAGGCGCTTTAGTTTTGTCCAGCCGCCGCTGGCCTTGATGCTGGCACTAAAGGCTTCAAACTGCAGCAGCGGCGTGGGTCCGTGGGCGTTGAGCACTGTCAACAGGTACAGGTATTGGATGGCTTTTTGGCTGCTTGCGTCCGCCGCCCGCTGGGCGCCTGCTTGGGTTCGGAACAGCGCGCCCAGCCAGTCGGTCAGCTGAGCCTCGGCCGCGAGCCGGGCGATTTCAGCGCTGCGCGCCAAGGCAGCTTGGCGTGCAGCCTCGATGGCTTGAGGGGAAGGGGGCGCAACGGCATCAGAACCAACCCCGTGGCTGAGTAGTCGCAGCCCTTGGTAGGCGGCCTTGAGCGTCAACGCGACCCCATGCTTGCATTGCTGGCCGACCGGACAGCTGCAGGCGCTGCTCCAGCTCGACAGTGCGCCGTTGGGCTGGACCTGAATGTCCACTTCCAGCTCATAGGGGTAGGGGTCGCTGCCCTGAACCTCGCCCATCAGCAGCCAGTAGCCGTCCGCGGGCTCAATCTCCAGGCCCAGCACCCGTTGTTGGCGGTACAGCATCAGGCCACGAGCCCAGGCGCCGGCTTCAGACAGTTGCTCAAGCGAGCGCGGGTCAAACCACAGGCCGTTAGCCAGCATCACATGCCCAGCGCGTGCTCGGCTTGCTGGTCGGCGTGGTAGCTGCTGCGTACCATGGCGCCCACCGCCGCATGTTTAAAGCCCATGGCATAGGCCTCGGCCTCAAACATCTTGAAGGTGTCGGGGTGCACATAGCGCTTGACTGTCAGGTGCGCGCTGCTGGGTGCGAGGTACTGGCCGATGGTCAGCATGTCGATCTGGTGCGCCCGCATGTCGCGCATCACCGCCAGGATTTCCTCGTCGGTCTCACCCAGGCCAACCATCAGGCCGCTTTTGGTCGGCACTTGGGGAAACAGGGCCTTGAACTTCTTGAGCAGGTTGAGCGAGAACTGGTAATCGCTGCCCGGGCGCGCCTCTTTGTACAGGCGCGGCACGGTCTCCAGGTTGTGGTTCATCACATCGGGCGGCGCGGTTTTGAGAATCTCCAGCGCCCGATCGTCGCGGCCGCGGAAGTCAGGCACCAGCACTTCGATCCGGGTGGCGGGCGAGAGGGCCCGAGTTTTTTGGATGCAGCTCACAAAATGGCTGGCGCCGCCGTCGCGCAGATCGTCGCGGTCGACACTGGTAATCACCACGTACTTGAGCTTGAGCTGGGCGATGGTTTTGGCCAGGTTGTCGGGCTCGTTGGCATCCAGCGGGTCGGGCCGGCCGTGGCCGACATCGCAGAAGGGGCAACGCCGGGTGCACTTGTCGCCCATGATCATGAAGGTGGCCGTGCCCTTGCCAAAGCACTCGCCGATGTTGGGGCAGGAGGCCTCTTCACACACGGTTACCAGCTTGTTGGTGCGCAGGATGTCCTTGATCTCATAAAACCGGGTGCTCGGGCTGCCGGCTTTGACGCGAATCCAGTCGGGCTTTTTCAGCACCTCACCGGGCTGCACCTTGATCGGGATGCGCGCGAGTTTGTCACCGGCTTTTTGCTTGACGCGAGGGTCATAGGCGACGATGTTTTTCTCGTCGCGCACGGTGTCGGGGCTGCTCATGGTGATCCTGTGGTGAGGGAGATGCTCAGGGCGACAGGTGGGCGGCCAGCTTGCGACCGAGCAGGTCAGCCGCCTCCTGCCAGGTCACTGAGACCCCGATTGTAGAAAGATCCACTGTGGCGAGCCCGGCAAAGCCACAGGGATTGATCTGGGTGTAGGGCGCCAGATCCATCGCCACATTGAACGCCACGCCGTGGTAAGCGCAGTGGCGACTCACCTTGATGCCCAAGGCCGCAATCTTGCCCAGCCCGGTGAAGACCGGTGGGTTGGCTGCCCCATTTTTCTTGACCGGGCGTTGCGGCAGAAGGGCGTGCGAGCCCGGGTCGTCGAGCCGCACATAAATGCCGGGCGCACCGCCCACCCGGTGCCCGGTGACGCCAAAGTGAGCCAGGGTTCGGATCACCGCTTCTTCGAGCCGGTAAACATATTCCTTGACGAAGTAGCCGGCGCGTTGCAGGTCTAGTAAGGGGTAAGCCACCACCTGGCCCGGACCGTGGTAGGTCACTTGGCCGCCACGGTTGGTCTGCACCACGGGAATCGCCCCCGGGTTGAAAATATGCTCCGTTTTACCCGCTAGCCCTTGTGTATAAACGCTGGGATGCTCACAAATCCATAGCTGATCCGGGGTCTCGCCAGTGCGTCTGGCGGTGAAGGCCTGCATCGCCTCCACCGTGGGCAGGTAAGGAACCAGGCCGAGAGTTTGGGACAACAGCTCCACGGTGCGCTACAGCACCACCTTCACCATCGGGTGGGTGGACAGGGTGCGGTACAGCTCGTCAAGCTGCTCCCGGCTGGTGGCGGTGACGGTGACGGTGACACCCAGGTACTTGCCGCCCTTGCTTTCCCGCAGCTCGATGGTGCTGGGGTCAAAGTCCGGGTCAAAGGCCAACGCAATGGTGGTGATGGCGTGCACCAGGCCATCCACCTTGACGCCCATCACCTTGATCGGGAAGCTCGACGGGTAGGTGATCAGCGACGGCGACGCCTCGGGTGGGACCGGTGCCGTCATGGCGGTTTTCAGGCAGCAACCGCACTGTGCGAGGCCAGCTTGGCCTGTTGGTAGCCGGCGTATAAACGGGCGCCGATCGGGCCGGGGCGGCCATCTCCCACCGGCCGGCCGTCCAGCGTGGTGATCGCCAGCACTTCTTTGGATGCACTGGAGAGCAGCAACTCATCGGCGTCAAAGACCTCGTCTCGGCTGATGCGTCGCAGTTCAAAATCAAGCGCTTGCTGTTGACAGATTTCTGCAATCAAGCCATACCGGATGCCCTCGAGCACCAGGTTGTCTTTGGGCGCTCCCAAGACTCGCCCGTCCTTCACCAGCCAGACATTGCTTGCCGCCGCTTCGCTCAGGTGGCCGTCGCGAAACATCACGGTTTCGAGCGCTCCGGCATCAAAGCTGATCTGCCTTGAAAATACGGCCCCCAGCAGGCTGGTGCTTTTGATATGCGCTTTTTCCCAGCGAAAATCATCTGCGGTGACGCAGGCCACACCTTGGCGCCGGACCGTCTCGCCGGGCGTGTTCATGCGATTGACCATGACGAACACCGTAGGTTGCAGATTCTCAAGCATCACGTGGTCTCGCATGGCCACGCCACGGCTGATCTGGATGTAGATCATTTGGTCTGCATTCGGCTCATCACCCACCGCGCTTTGCGCATGCTCGGCGATCAGCCGGTCTGACACGAGTGCCCACTGGGCCCGGCTCATTGGGTTGGCGATGCGCAGCTCGGCTAGGCTGCGTTCCAGCCGCGCCATGTGCTGGGCGAACCGGAAGGTCTGCCCACCATAAACCGGCACCACTTCGTAAACCCCGTCGCCAAAAATAAACCCGCGGTCCATCACGCTGATTTTGGCGTTTTGAAGCTGGGTAAATTCGCCATTGAGATAACAGGGTAGAGCGGGTAGATGGGTCATGACTGAATTATGCCGCGCCGCTGAAATGTCCTGATTTAGCCCGCGCAACAGGCCCAGTTTTCGCCCCCTGCACCCCAGCGCGGATATCGACTTGCTTGCCCCGGCCGATTTCGGGACAAGTTTCTAAAGGCCGATGTCCAGTCCGGCGGGCAGGCGATAAACTCGTCGCGTGTTGAGCTATTGGCAAACGTTGAGCTGTGCGCCCTCAAAACGGCCGGCCGACTGCGTACAGTGGCGACATGCATATGTGCCTATCCAGCCTCTTTTATAACTACCCCGGAGACCTTTATGAAGAAAATCGCATTGTCTGTTGCTGCTGCCGCGCTGTTGTTCAGCGTGGCTGGCCTGCAAGCCCAAACACTTGACAAGGTTCGAAAAGATGGCGCGATCACCATCGGCCACCGGGACTCCTCCATTCCGTTTTCATATCTCAACGACAAACAAGAGCCGATCGGTTATTCGATGGATATTTGCCTGAAGATTGCCGACGCGGTTAAGGCCGAACTCAAGCTGCCCAATCTGGCCGTCAAGATGTCGCCAGTTACCTCTGCGACCCGCATTCCCCTCATGGCCAATGGCACGATCGATCTTGAATGCGGCTCAACTACCAACAACGCGGACCGGCAAAAGCAGGTGGCTTACGCGCCCACCACTTTCATTACTGCTAACCGCTTTGTCACCAAGAAGACCGCCAACGTGAGCAACCTAGATGGACTCAAGGGCAAAACCATTGTCTCCACCTCTGGCTCGACCAATATCAAGCAGGCTGTCGAGCTCAACGCCTCGCGCAGCCTGGGCATGAACATCCTGCCGGCCAAAGATCACGCTGAGGCCTTCTTGATGGTTGAGACCGGCCGCGCGGTAGCATTTGTGATGGACGATATCTTGCTTTACTCGCTGGTGGCCACAGCCAAGACGCCCGGTGACTATGTGGTGTCTGCGGAGGGGTTGTCGGTAGAGCCCTATGGCATCATGTTGCGTCGGGATGACCCGAGCTTCAAGGCCTTGGTTGACCGCACGGTAGCTGGCTTGATGCAAAGCGGCGAGATTGAAAAAATATATGCCAAATGGTTCCTCGCGCCAGTGCCGCCTAAAAATATCAACCTGAACCTGCCTATCAGTGTGGCGCTCAAGCGGGTATTTGCCAAGCCCACCGATTCTCCCGACCCCAAGCTCTACGAGTGATCAGTCCGCGCCAGCAAGTCAATCCGATGCTGGGTTGATGACGTGAGTTACAAATGGAACTGGAGCATCTTCTGGGCTGATAACCCGGAAGGCTCGGGTACATTTTTCACGACTCTGTTGTCGGGTTTGTGGTGGACGCTGGCCACGGCGGTCTGCGCGTGGACCATTGCCCTCTTGCTAGGCACAGTGGTGGGTGTTTGTCGCACTACGCCCAAACCCTGGTTGGTGCGCTTGGGAAATGCATACGTCGAGTTGTTTCGCAATATTCCCTTGCTGGTGCAGATGTTTCTGTGGTTCTTTGTGTTGCCGGAACTGCTGCCAATGAGCTGGGGTGATGCTTTAAAGCAAATGCCCCATGCGCCTTTTTTCACGGCGGTGGTCTGCCTGGCTTTTTTTACATCAGTCCGGATCGCCGAACAGCTCAAGGCTGGCATTCAATCCTTGCCGCGGGGCCAGACCATGGCCGGCAAGGCAATGGGACTGACCCTGCCAGCGACTTACCGCTATGTGTTGTTGCCGCAGGCCTTTCGCATCATCCTGCCGCCGCTGACCAGCGAGTTTCTCAACATCATCAAGAACACCTCGGTAGCGCTCACGGTTGGCCTGATGGAGCTCACTGCCCGGACCCGGGCTATGCAGGAATTTACGTTCCAGGTGTTCGAGGCATTTGCAGCGGCGACCCTGATCTACCTGCTCGTCAACTTGCTGGTGGTGCAAGGGATGCGCCGCTTGGAACGCCGCCTTGCGGTGCCTGGGCTGATCGCCAGCCGAACTGCCGGCGGCCACTGAGCGGGGGCTCTGCACACCATGTTCAATCAGTTTGACTTCGATGTGATCGAGCGCAGTTGGCACTACCTGTTTTTCACCGGGATGGCCTTCACGCTGCAACTGACGGTGCTGGCCATGACGGGTGGCATCGTGCTCGGTACCTTACTTGCTATGGCCCGGTTGTCGAGCTTTCGGGTGCTGTCGATGGTGGCGGGCGCCTATGTCAACCTGATGCGCGGCATTCCGCTGATCCTGGTGATTTTCTGGTTCTACTTTTTGGTGCCCTATATCGGCCAGTGGCTGACCGGCGCCGACCAACCGGTGCGGGTTGGCGCCTTTGCCTCGTGTCTCACCACATTCATTTTGTTTGAGGCCTGCTACTACTGCGAGATCATGCGCGCCGGCATCCAGTCGATCTCGCGCGGCCAGGTGTCTGCCGGTTATGCATTGGGCCTGAATTACTGGCAGTGCATGGGCAATGTGGTTTTGCCGCAGGCCTTTCGCAACATGGCGCCGCTTTTGCTGACGCAGACCATCGTCTTGTTCCAAGACGTGTCGCTGGTCTATGTGCTGTCGATGCCCGATTTTCTGGGCGCGGCGTCCAAGGTGGCGCAGCGCGACGGCCGCCTGGTGGAGATGTATCTGTTCGTTGCCTTGGTGTACTTTGTCATGTCTTACACCCTCTCTGGCCTGGTCAAGCGGTTGGAAAGCCGCATTGCCATCATCCGCTGAACCCCAGAACCTGTTTATCAGCCCGTCATGATTCAAATCAACAATGTCAGCAAGTGGTACGGCAGCTTTCAGGTGCTAGCCGACATCAGCACTTCCGTTCAGAAGGGCGAGGTGGTGGTGGTCTGCGGGCCCTCGGGTTCGGGCAAGTCGACCCTGATCAAGGTCGTCAACGGGCTCGAGACCTTTGAGCAAGGCGATATCCAGCTCAACGGGGTGTCGGTCGGAGACCCCAGCACCAATTTGCCAGCCCTGCGGGCGAAAGTGGGGATGGTGTTCCAGAATTTCGAGCTTTTTCCGCACATGAGCGTGCTCAAAAACCTCACCTTCGCCCAGGTCAAGGTGCTGGGGCGCAGCCAAGATGAGGCTGTCGAGCGTGGCCTCAAGTACTTGGACCGGGTGGGCTTGCTGGCGCAAAGCGCCAAGTTCCCGGGCCAGCTCTCGGGCGGCCAGCAGCAGCGGGTGGCGATTGCCCGCGCCCTGTCGATGGACCCGGTGTGCATGTTGTTTGACGAACCCACCTCGGCGCTGGACCCGGAGATGGTCGGCGAGGTGCTCGATGTGATGGTGCAGCTGGCTCAAGAGGGCATGACCATGATGTGCGTGACCCACGAGATGGGCTTTGCGCGCAAGGTCTCCAACCGAGTGGTGTTCATGAACGAGGGTCGTATCGTGGAAGACTGCGGCACGGAAGCGTTCTTTGGCCAGCCGCAGCAACGCCATGAGCGGGCGCAGACCTTTCTCTCAAAAATTTTGCAGTACTAAGGCCTCGCGAGCCGCATCACCTTTTCGGGTATACCCCCCATTTTTTTTGGGTTTTACAGTCTCAAGCCAGCTTTCCAGCGCACGAGACCTATGTATACTTCGGCACTTTTGTAGATTCGCCTGTCAAAGAAAGCGTGCAATGCAGGCCCTTGAAAAGCATGCCATTCATCGGATTTGACGCAGAGGAAAAAGACTTGGCTCAGGTCACGCCACTCAGCGCCAAGGAGGCGCAAGAGTTGCGTGACAAGAATCCGTCTGTGACACCTTGGCAGGTAGTGGGTTGGCAGTGCGGAATGGGCTCTGGTGCGGTACTCTTCACGTGGCTGCTCAGTGACAGTGAAAGCGCGGTTTGGTCAGTCGCTTACGGGGTGTTGGTGGTGGTGCTGCCGTCCTTGTTTTTTGCGCGCGGGTTGGCAAGACAATTCTTGTCTCGCAACCTGCTGACAGCGGGCCTCGGATTTTTTTTATGGGAAATCGTCAAGATTTCTTTGAGTATCGGGCTGCTGTTTGCAGCGCCGAAGTTGGTCGACCAACTCGATTGGTTGTTTTTGTTATTGGGTTTATTTGTGACGATGAAAGTGTATTGGCTGGCGTTACTTTTGCGGCCAAAACCAAAATCCGGAACGGGCCTTGATCCGAAAACCGTGCTGGTTGGCAAAATGAAGCCTAAATTAAAGAGCGAATAATGTCCGCAGACGCAAAAATGCCCTCCTCCAGTGACTACATCGTCCACCATTTAAAGCACTGGCAAAACAAAACCCAGACCGAGATCATTGACTTCACAGTCGTCAATATCGATTCTCTTGTCTTCTCAATTCTGCTGGGCATTGTGGGCAGCTTTTTTCTCTGGCGTGCGGCGCGTCATGCCACATCAGGCGTGCCTGGCCGGTTCCAGGCAGCGGTCGAAATCCTCTTTGAAATGGTAGACACCCAAGCCAAATCGATTGTTCACAACGCGAGCAGTCGCAAGCTTGTGGCACCGCTTGCCTTGGCGGTTTTTACCTGGATATTTCTGCTCAACGCCATGGATTTGTTGCCGCTTGACCTGCTGCCCGAAATCTGGAGTGCGATCTACGGCGCCGCCGGACATGACCCAAGCCACGCTTACCTGCGCGTGGTGCCAACCGCCGATTTGTCCATGACCATGGGCATGTCGATTTCTGTGCTGCTGCTCTGCCTCTATTACAACCTGCGCATCAAAGGCATTGGGGGTTGGGCCCACGAGTTGGTCTGCGCTCCATTTGGAACCAGCAAAAACCCGCTTTTCGCCTTGATTCTCGGTTGCGCAAACTTGGCCATGCAGTTGATGGAATTTGTAGCCAAAACTGTGTCGCATGGCATGCGACTATTCGGCAACATGTATGCTGGCGAGCTCGTCTTTATGTTGATCGCTCTGCTCGGCGGTGCTTGGGCGTTCTCTTTCCAACCCGGCGCTTTGATGCTGCTGTTGCTGCATGTGGTGGCCGGTTGGGCCTGGTCAGTTTTTCACATCCTGATTATTGTGTTACAGGCCTTTGTATTCATGATGTTGACCCTGGTCTACATCGGTCAGGCGCATGACGCGCATTGATCGGATTACAAAAGCTGGAATATTTGAGATTCGAGGGTTTGGGTTCAGTGTGTCGGTTTCGAGTTTGGTTTTAGTTTTAGTTTTTTAAGGAGTCATCATGGAAGTCATTGGTTTTGTTGCTCTCGCTGCGGGTCTGATCATTGGTTTGGGTGCGCTGGGCGCTTGTATCGGCATCGGCATCATGGGCAGCAAGTTCCTCGAGGCGGCAGCCCGCCAGCCGGAGTTGATGGGTGAATTGCAGACCAAGATGTTTCTGCTGGTCGGTTTGATCGACGCAGCGTTCATCATCGGCACGGGCATTGCACTGTGGTTCACCACGGCCAACCCGTTTCTCGACCAAATCGCCCGCCTTGCCAAGTAAGCCGTGCCAGATGACCTCGCTGAGGGAGAACTACTGTGAGCATTAATGCAACCTTGCTGGCGTCAATGATCGTCTTCGCATTGCTGGTGCTGTTCACGATGAAATTTGTCTGGCCGCCAATCACCACGGCGCTTGACGAACGTGTCAGGAAAATCGCCGATGGCTTGGCGGCTGCAGACAAGGCAAAAGCTGAGCTGTCCTCCGCGAACAAGCGGGTAGAGGCAGAGCTGGCGAGTTCTCGTACGGAAACCGCCGCCCGCCTGGCGGATGCCGAACGCCGCGGCCAGACCATCATCGAAGACGCCAAACTGAAGGCAGCCGAGGAGGCCAGCAAAATTATTGCGGCTGCCAAGGCTGAGGCCGAACAGCAAACCATCAAGGCTCGCGAAACTCTGCGCGAGCAGGTGGCGGCGCTGGCCGTGAAAGGCGCCGAGCAGATTTTGCGCAAAGAGGTCAATGCGGGCGTCCATGCTGATCTGCTTGGTCGCTTGAAGACCGAATTGTGAGAGAGGTCGACCATGGCTGAACTAGCAACCATTGCCCGGCCCTACGCCGATGCCCTGTTCAAGGCCTTGGTGGAGGAGTTGGACTCGGCAACGGTTTGGGTCGAGGAGTTGAACCTGATTGGGCAAAACGCCCAGTTGCAACAATTCGCCCTCAACCCCAATGTCACGAATGCGCAGGTCTTTGATCTCATCGCTGGTGTTTCAAGGGTGTCTTTGCCAGAGAAGGCGAAGAACTTTTTGCGCACCGTGATTGATAACGGACGCCTCAACGCGCTGCCCGAAATCGCCAACCAGTTCCGGGCTCTCAAGACGGCACTGAGCGGTTCTTCAGACGCAGTGGTGTTTAGTGCCTTTGGCATTGAGGCAGCGGCGCTGGCTGATTTGGGCGCCGTGCTGCAAAAGCGATTTGGTCGCAAGCTCAATCTGGCAGTCGAATTGCAGCCCGAGTTGATTGGCGGCGTTCGTGTGGTGGTAGGCGACGAGGTCCTTGACTGTTCGGTCAAAGCCCGTCTGGAACAAATGAAAGTGGCACTCACAGCATGAGGCCGCAAGCCCCTGTTGTTGGCCCAATTTAAGAAAGAAGGAAAGAGTCATGCAACTCAATCCCGCAGAAATCTCTGAACTGATCAAAACCCGCATCGAAGGCCTTTCCGCCAGCAACGATGTCCGCAACCAGGGAACAGTGGTCTCAGTGACCGACGGCATTTGCCGTATTCATGGTTTGTCCGACGTGATGCAAGGCGAGATGCTTGAGTTTCCCGCCGCCAGCGATGGTCAACTCATTTTTGGCCTGGCCTTGAACCTTGAGCGCGATTCGGTCGGCGCTGTGGTGTTGGGTGCTTATGAGCACATCTCGGAAGGCGACACCGTCAAATGCACGGGCCGTATTCTGGAAGTGCCAGTGGGCCCAGAGCTCAAAGGTCGGGTGGTCAACGCCCTGGGTCAGCCGATCGACGGCAAAGGCCCGATCAACGCCAAGATGACCGACGTGATTGAAAAAGTCGCGCCCGGGGTGATTGCCCGCGAGTCTGTCAGCCAGCCGATGCAAACCGGCTTGAAGTCGATCGACTCGATGGTGCCGGTCGGTCGGGGTCAGCGTGAACTCATTATTGGTGACCGCCAGACCGGCAAGACAGCCGTGGCCATCGATGCCATCATCAACCAAAAGGGTCAGAACATGACCTGCGTTTATGTGGCGATTGGCCAAAAAGCCTCCAGCGTCAAAAACGTGGTGCGTTCCCTCGAGCAGGCCGGTGCCATGGCTTACACCATTGTGGTGGCTGCCACTGCCTCTGAATCGGCGGCCATGCAGTATGTCAGCGCCTACTCCGGCTGCACCATGGGCGAGTATTTCCGCGACCGTGGCGAAGACGCGCTGATCGTGTACGACGACCTGTCCAAACAGGCCGTGGCTTACCGCCAGGTCTCCCTGCTTCTGCGCCGCCCGCCCGGCCGCGAAGCTTACCCCGGCGATGTGTTCTACCTACACAGCCGCCTGCTTGAGCGGGCCGCCCGCGTGAATGCCGACTACGTGGAAGCCTTCACCAAAGGCGCGGTCAAAGGAAAGACCGGCTCGCTCACCGCACTGCCCATCATTGAAACCCAGGCCGGCGATGTCTCGGCTTTTGTGCCGACCAACGTGATCTCCATCACCGACGGTCAGATTTTCTTGGAGACCTCGCTCTTCAACGCCGGCATTCGACCCGCCATCAACGCCGGTATTTCTGTCTCTCGGGTGGGTGGCGCAGCGCAAACCAAGCTCATCAAGAGCCTCTCTGGCGGTATCCGCACCGATTTGGCCCAGTACCGTGAATTGGCGGCTTTCGCCCAGTTTGCCTCTGATCTTGACGAAGCCACCCGCAAGCAACTCGATCGCGGCGCCCGCGTCACAGAGTTGCTCAAGCAGGCGCAGTACAGCCCGCTGCCGGTGTCGCTGATGGGTGCAACACTGTTCGCTGTGAACAAAGGCTTCCTAGATGACATCCCTGTGGGCAAGGTGCTGGCATTTGAGCAGGGCTTGCATGGCTATCTGAAAGACAAGCACGCCGCGCTGCTGGCCAAGCTAGAGGCCAGCAAAGCCATGGACAAGGATGCCGAGGCCGAATTGAGCACCGCCGTTGCTGCCTTCAAAAAGTCTTTCGCCTGAGAGTCACCTGAAGTAACAGCGAAGGAGGCTTTCAATGGCAACAGGCAAGGAAATACGCGGCAAGATCAAAAACTTCGAAAGTACGAAGAAGATCACCAAGGCCATGGAGATGATATCGGTCTCCAAGATGCGTAAAGCGCAGGAAAGAATGCGGGCTGCCAGGCCCTACGCAGAGAAGGTTCGCAATATTGCGGCCAACCTCGGCAAAGCCAACCCCGAATACGTGCACCCGTTCATGAAGCCCAACGCGTCTCGCGCAGCGGGAATGATTGTGGTGACGACCGACAAAGGTCTTTGTGGCGGCCTCAATACCAACGTGCTCAGAAGCGTTACCCACAAACTGCGCGAATTGCAAACTGCTGGCATGACGGTGCAGGCGGTGGCGATCGGTAATA
>Ga0208960_1001036_pt1 | contig 15076 bp, 10 predicted proteins | sample GreLakmeON33MSRF_FD_187703 | JGI IMG/M metagenome (GOLD analysis project Ga0208960, IMG submission 187703) | Freshwater lentic microbial communities from great Laurentian Lakes, MI, USA - Great Lakes metaG ON33MSRF (SPAdes) | ecosystem: Environmental > Aquatic > Freshwater > Lake | place: Great...
GCTGTTTTCGCTGGAATAGGAGCAGGGGTTGGCGCGCTTCCCGGCCCCAGAGGGGCCAGTGAGGGTAGCCGGTGGGAAGCCTCGACCGCAGGGAGAGGCGCACCCACCGGTCCCCCAGCCGGACATGGCCGCGCCCCAGCGGGGCGCATGAATGCCCCGTTGACATGGCAATGGTTCATGCGCCTCGCTGGGGCGCCGGGCGCGGGGGGCTAGCCCCGGTGGGTGCGCTCCGCCGCCGGAGCTTCCCACCGGTTACCCTCATGCGCGCCTCCAGCGCGAAGCTTCCCAAGCTTTGATTTCACGAAAAACAGGGGGGAACCGCATGAATTTGGTTAAGCGGTCTGAGCAACGACGACTTTGAGAGAGTCCGGCTGCGGGTGGGCGGCGAGGGCCACGGCGGCAGAAGTTTCGGCCAGCGGAAACGAGTGCGTGACGAGGGGGCGCACATCGAACTGGCGAGAGAAAACCAGCCGGGCCACGGCGGGTTGAAGCGTCGCGTCGGCGGAGTAGCTGCCAATCAAGTCTTTCTCGTCCATGCAGAGGCTCGATAAGTCCACGGGGGCGATGGCTCCGCGCTTGGTGTGCGCGAAGAGCAGCACCTGACCTGCACACCGCACCAACTCGAGGGCCTGCTGCACGGCGGTATCCGCTGGGACGGCGATGACGGCGGCGTCGAGGCCGCGACCGCGCGTGATGCGGTGGATTTGCGCGGGCAGGTCAGGCGCGTCCGCGCGGAGGGCGTGCGCGGCTCCGAAGCGGCGAGCGAGTTTGAGGCGTGGTTCGAGCAGGTCGGTGGCGATGACCTTCAGGCCGCGCAGTGCGAGGAGTTTCGTGAACATCAGGCCGATGGGCCCCTGGCCCGCGACCATGACGAAATCGCCGGGCAGCACGGCGAGGCGGTTGACGCCTTTGAGGACCGTGTTGACCGGTTCGAGCATTGCGCCTTCGACGAAGGAATTCTTCGCCGGGATTTTCACGACGCCGGGCAGGCAAAAGGACATGACGCGCACGAACTCCGCGTAGCCACCGCCGGCCGGGTCGAAGCCGGCGGTGATACCGGTGCGCTTGTATTGCGGGCATTGCGCGAAGGCGCGGTGCCGGCAGGCGTGGCAATCCATGCACGGGATGTGATGGTGCAGGGCCACGCGATCGCCGAGCCGGAAGCCGCGCACGCGCGCGCCGAGTTTTACGATGGTGCCCGAGGTCTCGTGGCCGAAGATGCGCGGCGGCGGGACGGTGCCGTGCTGGATTTTCTTGATGTCGGTGGGGCAGACGCCGCACACGGCCACGCGCACGAGCAACTCACTCGCGCCGATGCGCGGCACGGGGATGGTCTCGACGCGGAGGTCGTTGAGGCCGCGATAGACCACGGCCTGCATCGTTTTTGGAATCGTCGTCAGCACGGCAGAGTTTTAGCGGCTGGCCCCGGGAATTGCGAATGGCGAGTTGCGAATGGGGAATCATACGGCTCGCACGCACCACGCAACCACCGGCTCAGATTCGACATTCAAAATTCTCCATTCGCCATTTCACAGATATTTTTCCGCCCAATCCGGCGTGCTGGGTTTGCCGGCGACGAAGTCGGTGAACCACGGCTCGGGGTCGGCGCGGAACTCCCAGTCGCGCGCGCGCCAAGTGAAGCGGAGCCGCGTGGCGTGCAACGCCTGACAAGGCAGGATGAGGCGGGTGCGCTGCTCTGCGGTCATCTGGCGCAGGACGAAATCGAGGTAGAGCCGCTCATCGCCGCCGTAGAGTTTGTCGCCGACGAGGGGGTGGCCGAGGTGCTGGAGGTGGATGCGGATTTGGTGCTTGCGCCCGCTGTGGGGGCGGACGCGCAGCAGGGTGAAATCGCCCTCGGCGCGTGTGAACCGGCGCTCGACGGCAAACTCCGTCTTTGCCACCGAGCCATCGGGGCGCACGCAGTCTTTGATGGAGATGATGGCCTGCTCGTCCTTGCCGAGCGGGGCCTCGCAGCAGGCCGTGTCGGGAACGAAGTGGCCGTGGGCGATGGCGAGGTATTCCTTTTCGACCTGGCGCTGGGCGAAGAGTTTTTTGAGTGCCGCGTCGGCCACGGGGCTTTTCGCGATGAGGATCACGCCGCTGGTCTCGCGGTCGAGGCGGTTGACGAGATGGGCGGAGACAGCGTCGCCGAGGTGCAGGCGCACGCGGCTGATGAGGCTGGAATAAACGTCCCCCTTGGTGGGATGGCAGACGAGGCCGGCGGGCTTGTTGATGGCCAGCAGGTCGGCGTCTTCATGGAGGATGGGGAACAGTTCGGCCACCTCCGAAGTCTTGAACCACGGGCCGACACTGACCAGCACGAATCTGAAATCCGGCTTGGCCGGCGCAACTTGCCATTGCTCCCGGAGGAGCGCGAACCATCCTCCGCCTTGAGTTCTTTCTGGCGAATTCATCGCTCCCTGTTTAACTCTGCCGCGCATGACAAAAACCATCATCAAACCCGCCAAGGCCGCGCCGGCCGTTGGTCCTTACAACCACGCCGTCCGTGTCGGTGACCTGCTCTTCTGCGCCGGTCAGATTCCGCTCGACCCGGCCACCGGACAGCTCGTCCCCGGCGACATCAAGGACCAGACCCGGCGCGTGCTGGAGAACGTGAAGTGCATCCTCGATGACCAAGGATTGACCTTCGCAAACGTCGTGAAGAGCACGGTCTTCCTCACGAACCTCGCCGAATTTGCCGGCATGAACGAAATCTACAGCCAGTATTTCACTGGCGATTTCCCGGCACGCTCCACCATCCAAGTCGCCGCTCTCCCGCGCGCCGCGAGTGTGGAGATCGAGGTCATCGCGCACTTCTGAAAACACCTACTGGCGCACGCTCAAGGCGGGCGGCGAGCTGAATCCAAAATATCCGGGCGGCATCACGGGGCTGCGCGCACGATCGGAGGCCGAGGGGCACGAGGTCCAGCGGAAGGGTAAGCGATTCTTCGTCGCAGATTTCGAGAAGCGGCTGTTCAAGAAGCTGGGCTGAGCCCATCATTCGCGAATGGACCCGTTGCTTTATCTTCTGATTGGAATCGTGCTCGGCGGCATCGTCGGCTGCCTGCTGGGCGCGCGGTTCCGGAGAGAGGGAAGCGGCACGCCGCTGGTCGCCACCAATCTGCTGGAAGCTGAACTGCGCCAGCAGCTCACGCACCGCGATGGCGAACTGGTGCGCGCCCGTGAGCAGATCAATGAGGCCGGGGCGGCTCAGGCCACCGCCGAGGCTTCCCGCGCAGCCGGTGACGAGCAGCGGGCTGAGTCGAAAAGGAGGCTTGAAGTTGCCGAAGCCGAGGTCAAGGCCGCTCAAGATCAGCTCCATGTAGTTCGCGTCTCGCTTGCCAGTGCTGAGGCCAACGCTCGGGCAGCAGGCGAGCGACTGGCGCAGCAACAAGACGGACACATTGAGCAGCGCAAGGACCTGCTGCTTTCCCACGAAGAGGCGCTGGCCGGCCTTAGGGAACAGCTAAAACGAGGGCTAGCCGGATTACAGGCAGCGCAGGAGGAGTTGCTTACGCTGAAAAACGACCACGGCCGGCTGGAGGCGGAGGTGAAGTTCCTGAACGAGCGATTGGCCACCGAGCGGGAACAGGTCGAGCGGATCCAGGAGAAGTTTCACAAGGACTTCGAGTCGGTTTCCAACAAGCTGCTCGTGGACAACACCAGCAAGTTCAACCAGCAGTCCGCCGAGAGCCTGGATAAGCTGCTGGGTCCTCTGAAGGAGTCGCTTCACGAGTTCAAGTCGAGTCTCGAAACGACGCGCAAGGAGACGGCGACTCACAGCGCACTGCTTAAGGACCAAGTCAGCCGCGTCGGCTCAGAAGCTGCCAACCTGTCCAAAGCCTTGAAGGGAGATGTGAAGGTGCTGGGCAACTGGGGCGAGAACATGCTGGACCAGATACTGGAAAAGTCTGGTCTTCAGCGAGACATCCACTACCGCCGCCAGCAGGGCAGCCGGGACGCGGAAGGTGGCCTGCGATTTTTGGACGTGATCATCACGCTTCCCGAAGGTGGCAGCCTTGTTATTGATTCGAAGGTCTCCCTCCGCAGTTACGAAGATTCAGTCAATGCAGCGGATGAGACAGCGCGAGCGGAGCATCTGGATGGGCATGTGGATGCCATCCGCACCCATGTGCACGGCCTCGGGGGCAAGCGTTACCAAGATTTGCAGGGCATCAAGACGCCGGATTTCGTGCTGATGTATGTGCCTATCGAAGCCGCCTATTTCGCCGCCGTCGCCCGGGTTCCAGGCCTCTTCGCCGAAGCGCTTGATCAGAACATCGTGATCATCACCAACTCCACCCTGCTGGCGACACTGCGCACCGTCGCAAGCATTTGGCGTCTTGCGGACCAGCAGAAGCACGCGCTCGAGATTGCTGATCGCGGAGGAAAGCTCTACGACAAATTCGTCGGGTTCGTAGAGGACATAGAGGATGTCGGCAAAGCGCTGCAAGCGGCACAGGGCGCGTTCAACGCGGCGGAATCCAAGCTCCACCGCGGCAGTGGAAACTTGGTGGGGCAGACTGAAAAGCTCAAGACACTGGGTGCCAAAGCAGCGAAATCACTGTCCCCAGCCTTGGTCGAAAAGGCATCCGAAGCAGAGAAGTCAGAGAAGTCAGAACCCTCCGCGCTGGCAATCGCGGCAGATGTCGCCGGAGCGGCCAATGGTGATGGTTCGCGCGAGTTGGCCTAAGCTTTGCGGGGTTCAGGCCTGGCTGGCTGGTTTTTCTTCCAGTGCCTGCTCGGCAGCCATCGCGGCGTCGGCATCTTCACTCAACGAGTGCACGACTTCTTCTGCCGGAATTTCTTCGGCAAGTGCTTCCTCCACCGGTGCCTCTTCGAGGGGCAGCTCTTCCTCCACGACATTCATCGGCAGCAGGATGGAGAACTGCGTGGAGCAGCCGGGGCCGGGGGATTTAAGCACGATGCCCCCGCCTGCCGCCTGAACAATCGCCCGGGCCAGGTGCAACCCGGCACCTGTGTGCGGCGGTGTCTTGGTGGTGTAATAGGGATCCCAAATCTTCTCGTGGTCTTCCCTCGGGATACCCGGGCCGTTGTCGCGAATCTGGATGACGACGTTACCGCCGGATTGCTCCACCAGCAGCATGATGATGCCCACTTTGTTCGGGTCCTCGGTGGACTGTTCCTCCTCGGACTCGTCCTCGAAGCGGCGCTTGATGACCGGGCCGCGCTCAGTGAGGGCCTCGATGGCATTGTGCAAGAGATAGAGGACGGCGCGGCTGATCTCGCTCCTCATGCCCCACCACTGGATGGCGGGATCCAACTGCTGATCCAGCACGATGCCGTGGTAGGCGAACTCCGGCTCGAGCAGCCGCGTGACATCGGCGACCAGTTCCGCTGGATGGAGGAGCTGCGGAGTGCGGCTGTAAACCGAGATGTTGATGAGCCGGCGCAGGTGGTCATTGACCCGCTGGAATTCCCGGTGCAGGAGCATCAACCGCCGGCGCACGTCGTCCTTCAACCGTTCGTCCACCATGAGGATGCGCAGGCTGGCCAGCGCGTGGGCGATGGGGTGATGGATGTCCTCCACGAAGGAAGCCGAGAGCTGGCCGAAGCGCTTCTGCCAGTGCGCCGTCGTCATGCCGTGTTGGAAGTCCGTCATCTTCTGCGTCAGCTCGATCTGGACGCGGCGCTGCTCCTCAGGGGCCATCAGCTGGATTTTCAGCTCGTCTTTAAGGGTCTTCACCGCCAGCGCAGCATGAACGCGGACGGCGCATTCGCGCGGATCCACGGGTTTGGTCAGGTAATCGAATGCCCCCATCTCAATGCCGTGGTTCGTGTCCTCGGTCTTGATGTCGCCGGTCACGAGGATCACTGGGATGTCCGCCGTGCGCGGGTCGTATTTAATGGCGCGGCACACCTCGAAGCCGTCCATGCCCGGCATGGACACGTCCACGATGGCGAGGTCCACCATCTCCTTGCTCAGAAACTCGATCGCAGAATGGCCGCTGCCGCAGGTGAAACACTCGGCGTTGAGCCCCTTGAGGCAGTCGCGCAACTGGCGCAGCGCATCAGGCGTGTCATCCACCGCGAGGATGCGGGGTCGGACTATGGCCGTGGCCTTCGCAACGACCCTCGGCCCGGGAGCCGAGCCGGGACGCGGAGGCAAACCGCCCGAAGCACGGACGGGCGGCGGCTTGACGGGAACAGAGGACATTTTGGTCGGCGGTCACACTAGGAGTCGGTCGGAGTGTTAGCAAGTGACAGTTCGACTTTGCCGCAGTGGAATGAGTTGACGCCACCCGCACCTTGCGCCGTAAATGCGCTGCTGATTTTGTCGGAAGCCGCCAAACCCAAACCTCACAGCCACCATGAGCACCAACCTCCTCTCCAGCCTCAAGCAGCACACCATCGTCGTCGCCGACACGGGTGATTTCGAGAGCATCCGCAAGTATCAGCCGCGCGATGCCACGACCAATCCCAGCCTCATCCTCAAGGCCGCGCAGATGCCGGAATATGCCGGCGTCATTGACAAGGCGCTCGCCGAAGCGAAGCAAGGCGGCACGACCGGCACCGCACTCCTTGGCGCGGCGATGGACCAAATCGCCGTCGCGTTCGGCTTGGAGATTCTCAAGATTGTCCCCAACCGCGTCTCGACCGAAGTGGATGCGCGGCTTTCCTTCGACACCGTCGCATCCGTCGCGAAGGCCCACTCTCTCATCGCCCGCTACGCGAAGGCCGGCATCGCGAAGGAGCGTGTGCTCATTAAGCTCGCCTCAACTTGGGAAGGCATCTGCGCCGCCAAGGAACTCAAAAAGTCCGGCATCGCCTGCAATCTCACGCTGCTGTTCAGCTTCGCCCAGGCCGTCGCGTGCGCCGAGGCCGGCGTGCAACTCATCTCGCCGTTCGTGGGCCGCATCCTCGACTGGCACAAGAAGAGCGCGGGCAAGGACTTCGTCGGTGCGGAAGATCCCGGCGTCGTTTCCGTCACGGCGATTTACAACTACTACAAGCGCCACGGCCACCAGACCGAGGTGATGGGCGCGAGCTTCCGTAACGTCGGGGAAATCCTCGAACTCGCCGGCAGCGACCTCCTCACCATCAGCCCCGCGCTGCTTGAAGAGATGCAGAAGACCCCCGGCACGGTGGCGCGCAAACTCGACCCCGCCACTGCCCCGACGCTGGGTCGCGAGAAAATCTCCCTCGATGAGAAGTCCTTCCGCTGGCAGCACAACGAAGACGCGATGGCGACCGAGAAGCTCTCCGAAGGCATCCGCCTCTTCGCCGTGGACACCGTCAAGCTGGAGAAGTGGGTCGCGGAGAAGCTGAAGTAGCCGGCGCGAGTTACTTCCGTTCCGGCCGGCCTTGGATGATGTCGCCCAGCCGTTGGTTGAGCTTCTCCTGGTCGTTCGCGGCCTCACCGATGGCGCCGATGCTGTCACCGACGCGGTTGAGGAGGTCGGCGCGTTTCTCGGCGTCGCTCACGACCTTGGCGGTGAAGTGCTCGCTCGTGCCGATACCGGGGCCAGTCACGTTGTTGTTGTCGCGGGCTTCAATCCAGTATTCCAGCGTCGCGCCCTCGGGCGGCTTCGGGTTGAGCGCGCCGACTTTCCAATCGTAGCGGCGGCGCAGGGCGCGCGAGGGGGTCTCCAGCGTGAGTTCGATGCCCTTCTCCTCGCCGCCGTCCACGGTGTAGCGCAGGAAAAGCTGCTTCACCGCGAAGTCGTCCACGGCCTCGAAGCCGATGAGGACGGTGGCGCGTTGGGTGATGAGGTCTTCCTTGCGCTCGGGGTAGGTGATGCGGACGACGGGCGCGCGGTCGGGCAAAACTTCGAGGCGATAGACCGCGTCGTCCTTCGAGCGGAAGCCGTATTTGTCCTCCAGATGAATGGAGAAGCCGGTCAGTGCTTCGCTCGTGATGGGGATGCTCACCTGCACTTCGCGGGCGTTCTTTGGGTTGACCAGAAGCGGCAAGGTGATGGGCGCGGCGTTCGTCGAGCTAGTCACGAGCACTGCGCCTTTCGCAACTTCCTTCGTGGGCGTGAGCGTGAGGTTGAGCTTGCTGCCGACGAGCAGGGTCAGGTCGCCGAGCGAGCGGCGGACGGTGCCGAGGCCGGTGTATTCCGGGTAGATTTGGGTCGCGTCGAGCTTGGCGATGCCGGGGCGCTCGATGGCCTCCACGCGCGCGGAGCGGGATTTGCCGTCGCCGATGTGGAAGGTGTAGTCGAACGTGTCCTGCACGTTCTCCATCGCCTGCGCGAAGTGCGCGCGGTTGGTCTGGCTGCCGTCGAGGAGGAACTCCTGCGTGCGACCGGAGGTGAACTTGAGCACGAGCTTGGCGCGCTCGGGCACGACGCCTTTGGCGAGGGCGAAGAGGTTCACGTTGTCGCCGCGCGCGATGCGCAGGTCGCCGCTGGTCTGGCCGATGCGGGTCTTGCGGGGGACTTCGACTTCGCGGGAGAGGAACGCGCGGCTCAACAAGTCGCGGCTAACTTCTTCGCCGTTCCAAAACACCACGCCGCCAACGCCGATGATAACCACCGCCCAGCCGACGAGGCGGCGGAGCTGGCGGGTGCAGATGACAGCGGTGAAATCCACCGGCTCGGCAAGGCGCTCGGTTTCCGAGACGAGCGCGCGGACGAGCGCAGGGGCTTCGCCAGACTGGAGCGCGCCGGGGCGGGTGAGCTGGAGCGCGGCGATGAGGCGAGTGCCGAAGGGTGAGTTGCCGCGCTCGACGAGCAGCGCGATGTCGTCGTCGTCAGGCTGGCGGAGGAAAGGGATGAGGATGCGGTGCCAGATGACGTGGCCGGCGGCGGCGAGGTAGCCGAGGAAGAGCAGGAGGCGGACGGCCCACGGGAGGTCGAGGAACCAGTCCGCGGCCATGCCGATGCCGAGCGCGAGCACGAGACCGCCGAGCAGCATCGCCACGCCGGAGCCGGTCTCAACGCCGACCTTTTTCGAGCGCACGGCGGCCAGCTTGCCCGCGAGCAGGGCGCTCGGGGGGACGGCGGTGCGTTGTTCCGGGGCGGCGGTCATTTCAAGTGCGACAGTTTGCGGAGGACCCACTCCGTCGTGACCACGCCGAGCAGCAGCAGGAAGTAGAGCGGGCTGGCCCACAGCTCGACTTCCATCGGCGAGCGGACGCGCTCGGTCTTGGCGCGGATGCTGTCGGGGAGTTGGAAGAGCGTCTCCTCGCGGAAGAACGCGCCGCCGCTGATGCTCGCCATCTCGCGGAGGAGCGGCTCGTTCATGGCGGTGTCGCCCAGCTCGAAGCGCGGCGTCGTGACGTTGAAGTCCACGCGCGTGTCGGCATCGCTCTCGACGCCGAACTTGTAGTTGCCCGCCGCCGGCGCGATGAACTCGCCGCGATAGACGCCAGGCTGGTCGGTCACGGGGCGCAGGGAAATTTCCGTGGGGCCGCCGCCGTCGCCGGTGCGGATGGTGTAGGTGCCTTTGACCACGGGGTCATTCACCGGCTCGAAACCCGCGCGGTAGAGACGCGCGTAAACGGCCACGCGATCGCCGCTGACGAAGTTCTGCCGGTCGAGCGTGAGCTGCGTGCGGCGCGAACCGCCGGTCATGTGCGGCAGCGCGAGGCGTTGCGCAATCTGACCCCAGAAGGTCGTGTAAATCTCGTCGCCCGTGTTCTTGCGCCAGCGCCAGGTGTTGTCCGTGCCGACGAAGAGGGACTGGCCGAGTCCGTATTGCTGCACGGCGACCACGGGCATCGGACCGAAGCGCGAGGCCTTGAGTGGATCGGGGTCCACCACGAGGACTTCCGCGCCGGGCTTGGCGCGCGAGACTTTCGCGACCCAATAGACCGGCGGCAGCAGCTTCCAGAGCGCGGCGCTTTCGTCTTCCTTGTCGCCGAAGCGCAGCATCGTGGAGCTGCGGCCCTGCGCGGTGAGGGTGAGGCGGACGGGTTTGTCGGCGATGCCTTCGGTGGTCTCGGCGGCGGTGTTCACGGCGTCGAACTCGACGGGGAGAATCTGCTCGATGGGTGTGTTGCGCCACGCGTTCGGGCTGAAGCGTTTGCCAGCGACCATCAGGAACGAGCCGCCGAAGCGCGACACGAACTCGTTGAGGTTCCGCTGCTGCTCGGGCGTGAGCTGCTTCGGGTCCACGTCGCCGAAGACGATGAGGTCGAAGTTGAACAATTCCTCCTTGTTGACGGGGAAGCGTTCGAGATAGGGCGAGTTGGCTTCGCGCGCGATGGCCGGCGCGCCCTCGAAGAGCACGCACTTCAGGTCCACGCGGCGGTCGCGCATGAACATCGCCTGGAGGTAGCGGAAGTCCCAGCGCGGCGACTGCTCGACGAGCAGCACGCGAATCTTCGCGTCAATCACGCGCAGGTGCTGCACGCGCGAGTTGTTGTCCTTCACCGTCTCGTCGGGGCGCGCCTCGACGCTGGCTTCCAGCTCGAAGTCGCCGGTCTTGTCGGGCGTGAAGCGCAGGGAGACGACTTGCTCGCCGTCGGGGCCGAAGGTGATTTCGCGCTCGTCCACCTTGGTGTCGCCGAGCTTGAGGACGACCTTGGCCTTCTCGCCGGCGAGGCCCTGCGAGCGGACGCGCACGTTGGCGAGCACTTCGTCCTTCACGAAGCTGACCTCGGGCGCGAAGAGATTGGCGACGATGATGTCGCGCGGGCTGGTGATGCCGACGCCGTAGATGTAGAGCGGCACGCCGTCCTGCTTAAGCTGCGCGGCAATTTCGCGCGGGGAGGGGCCGGAGTTTTGACCGCCGTCGGTGATGAGCACGACGCCCGCGAGCGGCTGGCCGCGCTTCAGCTCGACGGCCTTGCGGAGGGCGTCGCCGATGGGCGTGGTGGCGGAGTTGGCGTCGAGTTTGTCCACCCAGTCGAACGAAGTGACCTTGGCTTTGCGGCGGGCTTTCTTGCCCTCAGCGTCGGGTTCGGAAACGTCGTTCTTGCTGCGCGGCAGGGCGTTCACGTCCGTGCCGAAGCTGAAGGGGACGAGGTCGAAGTCGAAGTCGAGGCGGGGCAGTAGGTCGAGCTTCTCGTTGCGGAGGGCGGCCTTGAGGAGGTCGAGGCGGGCGATGGCTTCGACCTCGCGGAGGCGTCCAGCCTGGGGCTGCTGGGTGAGGCCCTTGGTCGGGTCGGAGAGGCCTTTGACGAGCGCGGCGCGCTTGATGTCATCGGGCGTCACGCGCGGGTCCTTGATTTGCATCGAGGCCGAGCTGTCCACGAGCAAGAGCAAGGTGCGGCGGACGCTGCCCTCGACGGTGAAGGCGAGCACGGGCCGCAGCAGCAGGAACGTGAGCAACACGAGGAATGAGACGCGCAGTCCGGTGAGCAACCAGCGCCGGGCGGGCGTGGTGGCGGGCGGCCATTGGCGATACGTCCAGATGCCCAAGCCCGCGAGCACGAGCGCGAGCAGCACGACCCATCCGGCCCCGACACCGCCTTGGAAGGCGAGTCGGACGGACGCGAGGTCGCCCGCCGCTTCCACGCGCGCACCGAGAAGTTTGAGGAGCAAGTCGGTCATGACTTTTTGAGCCACAGATGAAACACAGATGAAACACAGATGCGGCAGTGCCCCTGTGTTTCTCCGCTTTCGGAATCTGTGTTCAATCTGTGTTTCATCTGTGGCTAAGAATTACTTCGCGCGGCTGAAGTATTGGGCCAAGAAGGTTTCCAGCGCGGCGAGGGCGAGCACAGCGATGAGGATGGGCAGCCAGAACTCCGCGCCGACGCGGGCTTTCTCCACCCACTCGCGGATGTTCAAAGTCGGGTTCCAGCGCTGCACGGCGGCGACCAGGCCGAGGGCGGTGACTTCGTCCACCGGGAGTTCGCTGAGGTTGGATTCGGACGGGTCGGGCTGGACGGCGAACTTGATGACGGTTGGCGGGTCGGCGATGGAGACTTCGTAGATGCCCGCCTTGTCCGTGGTGTCGTAGGTGAGGACGGGCGTGCCACTGACAAGCTCGACGCGGCGCAAGTCGCGCGTGCCGCTCGCCGCGCCGGGGGCCATGACGACGGCGTCCTTGTGCAGCAAGTCAGCGGTGAGGCGGCGCGCGAACTGCGTGCCGACGCGGACGTTCGCCCCTTCGTCGTGGCGCTGGATGAGCGTGCCAAGCGTGCGGTGGAGTAGGGGAACGAAGGCGGGGCGGACGCCGAGGTCGTTCCAAGCCGTGTCCGCCGTGCTGGCGAACAGGACGACGCGACCGAGGCCGACGGCGCGCTCGGCCATCGCGATGGAGCCGTCGCTGAAGCGGAGGATGGTCTTCGGGGCGGCGAAATTCGTGAGAGAGTGAGCAGGTGGGAAAGTGGGCGGGTGATCCTTCTCACTTTCACGCTTTCCCACTTGCTCACCTGCTCCATCTGCGGCGAGGAGGTTGAGTTCAAAGGCGCGGAAGAAACGCGCGGAGGCGAGCGTGCCGGCGTTGCCGTCGTTCCAGAGGGAGACGATGGGGTGGTCGTAGCCTTTGGTTTGGAAGGTGAAGAATTTCTCGTCCTGCGCCGCGTCGCCGTGCGGTTCACCGAAGGTGGCGGGGAGCAGTTTGCGCGCGGTGGCGAGCTGGGCGTTGTAGAAGGCGGTATTGACCTTCGCACCGGGGAAGATGAGCAGGCCGCCGCCGCGCTTCACGAAGTTCTCCATCGCGATGGCGGTGTCGGTGGAGAAGTCGGGGACGTTCGCGAGGACCACGGCGTCGAAGTCGTCGAAGCGCGTGCCGGTCATGTCGGCAGGGGCGATGGTGGAGGTCTTGACGTAGTATTGCTCGGCCTCCTCGGCGGAGACGGGGACGAGCGCGTGGCCGAGGAAGAAGGTCTCGGACTCGCGCGGCTCGGTGCCAGGCTCGCCGTCCACGATGAGCACGCGAATCTCGCGGATGGCGCGGACGGCCAGCGTGCGGGTGTCGTCGCCGGGGAAGCGGTCGCCAGCGATGCGCGCGGTGACGTTGTGCCAGCCCTCGGCTTTGAAGCGGGTGTTGAGCGGGACGCTGCGCGTGCCGCCGGGCGGGATGCTGGGGATGGTGACTTCGTCGGCGGACGCGCCGTCCACGAGCAGCGAGACCTTGATGTCCTTGGCTTCCTGCTTGCCGTAGTTGGCGACTTGCGCCTCGAAGCGGAGCGGACGGTTCAGCGGCGCGAGGCCGCTGCTCAGGACGAGGCCGCTGATGCCGAGATTGCGTTCCTCGCCGTCGCCGACGAGGACGAGGTGGGTGGCGACGTTTTGCTCGCCGGTCTGCTCCTTGGCCTGTTTCAAGGTCTTCTGGATGTCGCCGAGCTGCCGCCAGCCGGCGAGCTGGCCGTCGGTGATGACGTAGATTTCTTTGCGGATGGCGGAGCGGCCTTTGAGGGTTTCGAGCGCCTTTTCGATGGAGGGGAAGAGGTCGGTGGCGCGGTCGGAGAGCGGGGCTTCGCGGACGGTCTTGCGCGCGAGATTGAGGTCGTGCGTCGGCTCCTTGATGGCTTCCTTCGCGATGTCGGAGGCGAGGATGACGGCGGCGGCGGAGCCGGAGGGAAGCGCGTCCACGGCTTGCTCGGCGACTTTGCGCGCCTTGTCGAAGCGCGTCTGGACGCCGTCGGAGACGCCCATGCTCGCGGAGTTGTCGAGGACGATGACGGCGGTGACCTTGGACTGGCCGAAGACGTTGTGGGTGGTGGAACGCATCGCCGGGCGAGCGACGGCGAGGGCGAGCAGCGCCAGCATCAGGCAGCGGATGGCGAGGAGAATCATGTCCTCGACGAGCATCCGGCGCTGGTTTTTCTCGGTGGAGACCTTGACGAAGCGCATCGCCGCCCACACGACGCGCTGGAAGCGGCGGCGGTTGAGCAGGTGGATGATGATGGGCACGGCGATGGCGCCGGCACCGAAGAGCATGAAGGGGTTGAGGAAGCTCATTTGACTGAGGTCTTCAACCGGAAGGCTAGATAGCCGCTCAATACTTCATGCAACGGCTGCGCCGTGTTCACGGGGACGAAGTGGACGTGATTCTTCTCGCAGCCCTCACGCAGCGTGGTGCGGAAGCGTTCGACCTCAGCTTGGTAGCTGGCGCGGATTTCCTGCGGGCGGGTGAGGATGTTCGGGATGGCCTCCAGGCCGACGAACTCGACGAGGCCGTTGAACTTGAACTCGAGTTCCGCCGGGTCCATCAGGTGGAAGACCACGACCTCGCTGCCGCCGAAGCGCAGGTGCTGGATGCCTTCCATGACTTTCTCCTCGTCGTCGAAGAGGTCGCTGATGATGACGGCGATGCCGCGCCGGCGGACTTGGCGGGCCATCTCGTGGAGGATGGCAGCGATGTTCGTCTGGCGCGCCGGCTCGAACGCGGCGAGCGTGGCGAGCACTTTGTGAATCATCGCGTGGCTGTTGCTGCGCGGCAGATACTCGCGGGTCTCGTTGTCGAAGATGTCCAACGCCACGGCGTCGCGCTGATGGAGGATGAGGTAGCTCAGGCAGGCGGCGAGCATCTTGCCGTAGGCGAGCTTGGTGTAGCCGCCGGAGCCGTATTTCATGGACTCCGAGCCGTCGAGGAGGATGTGCGCGACGTAGTTGGTCTCCTGCTCGAACTGCTTGATGTAGTAGCGGTCCGTGCGGCCGAGGACCTTCCAGTCGAGGTAGCGGAGGTCGTCGCCGGGGGCGTATTCGCGGTGCTGGGCGAACTCGATGGCGAAGCCGTGGTAAGGGGACTTGTGCTCGCCCGCCATGTAGCCCTCGACGAGGTAACGCGCGTGCATCCCGAGCGTCTCGGCGCGGGAAATCGCGACGGGGTCGAGGAGCGTGGCGAGAGTGGCGGCGTCCATCAGCGGGAATTGCGAATGGGAAATTGCGAATAGAGAATGTGGCGAACGAGCCGGCGATCAGGCGTCGGATTCGTCATTCGAAAATCAAAATTCGACATCTCAACCGACTTTCTGGTCCTTCGGAATCGCCTCGAGAATCTTCTTCACCACGTCGTCGGCGGTGATGCCTTCGCTCTGGGCGGCGAAGTTCGGGATGATGCGGTGGCGGAGGATGGGGGCGGTCACGGCGGCGATGTCGTCGCAGCTCACGTGGACTTGGCCGCGGAGCATGGCGCGGGCTTTCGCGGCGAGGATGAGGTTGAGGCTCGCGCGCGGGCCGGCACCCCACGAGAGAAACTTTTTGCAGTA
>Ga0208960_1001040_pt1 | contig 15038 bp, 16 predicted proteins | sample GreLakmeON33MSRF_FD_187703 | JGI IMG/M metagenome (GOLD analysis project Ga0208960, IMG submission 187703) | Freshwater lentic microbial communities from great Laurentian Lakes, MI, USA - Great Lakes metaG ON33MSRF (SPAdes) | ecosystem: Environmental > Aquatic > Freshwater > Lake | place: Great...
CGGCATTCGTCTAACAGACTGGCCTCGCGGTACAGCAACTGTACCGCTGCATTGTCAGCGCCGCCAGTGCCATCCATCGGCGGCCCGGCGGCCTGCTGCCACAGCGCCACCAGGTGGGCGTAACGTGCATCATTCACGTAGGCACCGGATTCGCCGCTGGCCGCACCATGATGGGTCGCCGCGCTCATGTCAACACGCACGGGTGCACATCACGCTCCATCAATTCCACCCAATACTGGTAGGCGCCACGGATGCCGGTTTCGTCTGACACCGCCCCGGTGATGGTCCCATCGGCACCCACAGACTCCCGGTCCGTGCCCAGGCCCTTGCTGAAATCTACCCATTCCATCTCGGGAATGGTCGAGAGCGAATGCTGTATGCGTTCGAAAATTTCGTTATCGTCCCGGTATCCGAAGCCGGCAAAGTCTTCCAGAAACCGGCTCTTGAGCGCATTCACCGCCATCGGCGCGTCGTCCAGCACGACGCTGTAGGAATGAACGATGGTTTTGTCGACCGCAACCGGTTCGTAAACATTGAATGAACCGGCACCAGAGATGATCATGTTCGGGTACAGGATCAGGTTGATGCCGGCGCGCCCGGTCATGTTGAGGTAGTCTTGAGCTTGCTCCGGACCGAAGCCTTCGTGCAGGGCTTGCGAATACGCCTCGCGTCCGGGCACTGGCCGGGCACGTTCCCACGGGGACGGGATAGCCGGACGCTGGTCGATCAGTTTGTGGCCATGGCCGACGTATTGCACGACCATCGGTGTTTTATCGCCGCGAAAGTGGTCCAGCGCCTTACCCGCACCATGCCGCTCCGCTGTCATCTGGGCAATTGACCGGTGCGTGAAGGGCACGTGGTACATGTCGCCATTGTTGTCGTTCTGTAGCTTCCAGTTGGCATTGAACACCATGCTGCTGGAACGCACGACCCGTGCGCCGGGTGTGGTGAATGCGGTCAAAGACCAGTCCATCATGGCCCTGGCAGGGCCCAGCCACTCCAGCAGCGGCTCGACATCGGGGTTCAGCGACCCAAACACATAGCCGCCATGGGTCTCGATGCGCGGAAAGCGGCCCAGGTTGTGTGCCGCCTTGTCGAAACCCGGGCCATACCCTTCTGCGAACGTGACGGTGAGCAACTCACCGGTGTTGGAAAAGGACCACCCATGGTAAGCACACTGGAATCGAGTGGCATTGCCCTGGGCCTGCAGGCAGACAGTGGTGCCGCGGTGTGTGCATCGGTTCATGAGGGCGCGGATATCACCATTCGCGTCGCGGGTCACGATGACCGGACGCCGTCCCACTGTGATGCATTTGAAATCGTTGGTGTTCGGTATCTCGGAGGCATGCAGCAGAAAAACCCAGGTGCCGCCAAAAACCTGGGTCATCTCGCGCTCGAAAATGGCCGGGTCGGTGAATACCGTACGGTGCACCATGCCATCCGGCCGCACCAAATGATCGAACCGCCCATTTTCATTACCCGCCAAGGGCTGGGGCGCCGGGCGGCGCAGCAAGGGCTGGATATCGGCCATGTGCTACCTCAGACCACGTTCAACGGCGCCAGCTCGCGCTCGATTGCGGTACGGCGCTCGGCATCGGGCAGATGCTCGAATCGGATGTAGGCGTCGGCAATTTTTCGTGAGGTCTCCAGGATCAGTGCCCGGTCGTCCCCTGTCCCCTTGGGAACCCGCAGGATCGTGTCACCGCCAAATGTCGACACAAAGGATTTGTCGCCGGCCTGCGGTGCCATCGGCTCGATTCCCTGCTGCAGATTGCGCACGCCCTTGCGCAACGCATTGCGCAACAGGCGCACACCTTGGTCGGTTCCGCCAAGCGTCTCGCGCTGGTGGCTGTTGATCGGCCCCTGACTAACCCAGGCGTCCCAATCGCCCGGATTCGACTGGCGCTGGCTGAACGGCCGATCGGCGTTCTGCCCGTAAAAGTCCACCGACTCCCAACCGATCTGATCGGGTTTTGAACGACCTTCCGGGTCGTCCATCTGGTTCAGGTTGCGCCAGGCGATGACGTAGGTATTCGTGTCATCGATCGGCACCGCCCACCGCGTCAGGCTGGTGCGGCCAAAATAGCGCACCGCTTCGCCCTTTTCATAGAGGCCGCCGTTTTGCGAAAAATTGGGTAGCAGGTGGTCATGCATCCGGATCCAGATGTTGTCACCGCTACGCCGCGCGTTGGTGTAGAAAAAACCAAACTCGCGCTCGTGGTAGTCGACAACAGGCAACTCACCCCAGGCGACCTCAAACTGCACGCCCGACATCCGGGTGTGGAGAAACGGCGTGTGGTAGGGGTCCATCGAGTTTTCACTCACCTGCAGCCAGTTGCAGGGCGAATGGATCTGCCACGGCACCATCTCGTTGCCCGGGTGGTCCATCATGTCGAGTTTGGGAAACGGTGGCTTGCGCTCGATAGGACCGAAATACGCGAACACCAGGCCCTTGTACTCGACGACCGGGTAAGCGCCGTGGAACAGGCGCTCCTTGATCTGGCTGCCGGGCGCCTCTCCGGGCGTCTCGAGAATACGCCCTTCGTGGTTGAAACACCAGGCGTGGTAGGCACAGCGGATTCCATGGGTGGCAACGATGCCGTATTCCAGCGACATGCCTCGGTGGCTGCAGTGTTTGTGCACCAGGCCGATGTCACCTGACAGGTCGCGGTAGAGCACCAGGTCTTCCCCCAGGATGCGGATCGCCATCGGCTTGTCGGTCAGGCGCGAGGTCATCATGATTGGGTGCCAGAAGCGGCGCAGGTACTCGCCTGCAGGTGTGCCCGGCCCGACCCGCGACAGCTCATCGTCGACCGGTCGGTCCTTGGGCTTGTTGTAGCCGCTGTAGATCATGTTCACTGCGCGCGGGTTGTCACTCATGGCTTGCTCCTCAGGTTGCCAACAAGCGGTTCAGGCTGTCATTCAAGAATTTAGCGTCGTTCGGATTTCCAGCCGGGTTTCCGCCACGGTGGCCCCATTTGGTCGGGATCGGCGCGAGTTCGGCGTTCTTCAGCAGGGCCACCTCGCGCCGGTTGTCCTCGACGGTGAAATAGAGATCGGTCTCGCTGGGCATGACTAAGGCGCGGGCCGTGATCGCGCCCAGCGCCTTTGCGAAGTCTCCTTGGTACATGGTGTTGTCGCTGATATCGGCGTGTTGCCAGGTCCACATATGCGCCAACAGGTTGTTGGCGTCGCGGCGCAGGAAGCTGCCCTCCCAGGACACGATCAGGAAATCTTCCAGTGAAGAGAATCCGATGTCGCGCCACATCGATTCGCGGTAGAACGCCTGCGACAGCGCCCAGCCCGCATAGACCCGGCCCATGGCGCGCAAGCCGCGTTCGGGTTTGGAAGCAAACCAGCCGTCCTGAAAATTCACATCCGCGGTCAGCGCCGCCTTGATGCCTTCGAGAAACACAAAGTTGTGCGGCGAGCAACGTGCCGCTCCGCAAGACACGCCAATGCGTTGCACCATTTGCGGGTACTGCGCCGCCCATTGGTAAGCCTGCATACCACCCATGGACCAGCCATAGACAAGCTGCAGCGTTTCAATACCAAAGACGTCGCTCAGCAACTTGTGCTGAACCGCAACATTGTCGAATGTTGTGAAGTTTGGATAACGGCTCTTGTCGTAGGGGGGAGCGGTGTTTGATGGTGACGATGAGAGCCCGTTACCAAACATATTGGGAATGATGATGAAGTATTTGCTTGGGTCGAGGGCGGCACCGCGGGCAATCATAAATTCGATATCGGTGTGATGCGCAGCGTAGGACGTGCAGTACACGATGGCGTTGCTGCGCTGCTCGTTCAATGTGCCATAGGTCTTGTACGCAAGCCTGGCGCCTCGGTAGGTCAGGCCCGATTGCAAGACCACATTTCCCGCCTCAAACACGTGGTAATCGCTTGATGCCGTACTGTTCATGGGTTCTCCAACATGTGTTCGATCCACTGACCTACCTGCAACAGGCGATCATCATCGCCGGGCAAGGCTAAAAGCTGCGCGCCCAAGGGCAGGCCCTGCTCACCCATGCTCACAGGAATGCACAGGCTCGGGCCTTTAAGGGCCGTCCACATGCGGCTCATCAAAGGATCGCCAGTACCCGCTGTGGCAAGTGGGGCCTCGCCGATGGCAGCTGGGGCTATCCAGGCATCCACTTCCGGCACCAAGCTGTACAGCAAACGCTTGGCCAGACGCAGCGCATCCTTGGCTTGCCGATAGTCTTGTTGGCCCAGCTTGCGGCCGATGTCGGTAAGGGCTGTAAAGGCTTCGCTCAGTTGCCCGGGGTGACACGTGGTCTCAAAGACATAGTTGCGCGCTGCTTCATAGGCCATGATGATTTTCTGGTTCTCAATCAGCCCGTCGAACTGCACGGGAAGCACCAATTCGCTGACCACCGCCCCAGCTTGACGGCAACGTTGCACCAGCGCTTCTACGGCCTGCTGCGCCGACGGGCTTACCAGCGCCCACTGCGAGGTACGACACAGGGCCAGTCGAGGCGGCCCCGACGCCGGCTGGCGATCAGGATGCTGACGACCCAGCAATACCGAGCGAAACAAGGAGATATCGTCAACCGAGCGCGCCAGCAGCCCCAGCGAGTCCAGCGACTCGGCAAAGGGCCGGATACCTGACAGGCTGAACTCTCCGTGGCTAGCCTTGTAGCCGTAAATACCGCAGAAAGCCGCCGGCCGCGTCACGGAAGCGGCTGTTTGAGTCCCTAGTGCCACCGGCACCATGCAATCAGCCACCGCAGCGGCCGATCCGCTGGACGACCCGCCAGGGGTATGCAGCAGCTTGTGCGGGTTACGGGTTTTGCCCGGCTGAAAGTAGGCGAACTCTGTGCTCACGGTCTTGCCAACGACAATCGCCCCGGCGGCGCGCAAGGCTGCCACACAGGCCGCGTCCCAGTCGGGCTGGCGCTTGGCATAAATCAGCGAGCCCAGGCTGGTCGGCATGTCGGCCGTGTCAATAATGTCCTTCACACCAATTGGAACGCCATGCAGCGGCCCGACTGCCTGTCTCAGATCGGCTTCACGCGCCTGCGCAAGTGCCCGTTTCGGGTCAATAAACTGCCAGGCGCCCACCTGTGGCTCGCGCTCGACCACCCGCGCCAGACAAGCCTGCATCAGCGCCTCACAACTCAGCGAACCACTGCGGATCTGCGCGGCCGCGACGCTGGCCGACATTTCGTGAATCAAGTGGTCAGCCATGTTTCAGAGAATGCCAAGAATGCCGAACTGGCTGTGCGGCCCATGAACGGTCTGGGGAAGGCTTGGCCGGTCAGACGCCTACCGTTAACAGTAATTGACGCCTGTTCGCTCTCCACAAAGACGCTGTACATCTCGTGCTTGCCGGTAGCCGACATGTCGGGCAGCACATCTGCTGCAAACGGCTTGCCCAGCCGTTCCCACAGCAATTCCAGCTGCAAGCCCGGTGCGGTGACCGACACCGAACTCGAAGACAGGTTGTCACCGCCAGCACTGTGCTGGATCATCGGCAGGTACTGCAGTGTGCTGAATGCCTCAGCACCCCTGAACACACCGAACTGTCGACAAAAATTTTCTACCAAGTAGTGCGCCAGTGGCTGGTTGTCTGACACACAAACATTAGCAACCGTTGGCCATCCGGACTGGCTGCTCGGGTCTTCAAACAACAACACCGCATGACCCTTGCCGTAAGGTGACCATGCGATCCTGAACCAGACCATCAGCGATTTGAACGGGCCCGAAGCAGTCTCTTTGAGGTAGATGCCGGGATTGTCACCCGACCAATCGACGGTGCCATCAGGAAAAGGATGCTTGGGCATGGACGGAGTCTCCTTGGTGATCAGTAAGGATCTGAACTTAAATTCAGTGCGAAAGAATTTGGCTCAAAAAAAGCTTGGTCCGCTCAGACTGCGGGTTCTCAAAGAGCTGCTGCGGTGGGGCTTTTTCAACAATACGACCAGCGTCCATAAAAACCACGGTGTCGGCGACCTTCTTGGCGAAACCCATCTCATGGGTGACGCAGATCATCGTCATGCCAGACTGCGCCAAGTCGATGATCACATCGAGAACCTCCTTGATCATCTCCGGATCCAGCGCCGACGTGGGCTCATCAAAAAGCATCACCTTGGGCTCCATGCACAGCGAGCGCGCGATCGCCACGCGCTGCTGCTGCCCACCGGACAACTGCGACGGGAACTTAGACGCCTGCTCCGGGATACGCACCCGCCGCAGGTACTCCATTGCTTTGGCCTCCGCCTGATCACGCGAGGCGCCCCGGGCCCGTATTTGCGGTAATGCACAGTTTTCCAGCACCGATAAGTGCGGAAACAAATTGAAATGCTGAAAAACCATGCCGACCTCACGGCGTATGGCAGCCACATTCTCGGTGTCCTGATTGAGTTCAATACCATCGACAACGATGCTTCCCTCGTCATGCTGTTCCAAGCGGTTGATGCAGCGGATCAACGTGGACTTGCCAGATCCAGACGGGCCGCATATCACCACGCGCTCACCACGCCGGATGCTCAGGTCCACGTCCTGCAAGACATGCAAATCACCAAACCACTTGTTCACGCCATTGAGCTTGATGATGTCAGATTCCATAGATTGAGGCATGTTATTTGAGGGCGCGGGCGTAACGCCGCTCTAGTGAAGCGAAAACCTGGGACAGTGTGAAACAGATCACAAAATAAATAGCGCCAGTAAAAACAAACACCTCGAAAACCCGTTGCGTCGTAATTTGCACATCTTGCGCCATGAAGGTGAGCTCTTGGATCGAGACGAGGGAGACCAAAGACGAATCCTTGATCAGTTGGATCAACTGGCCGGCCATGGGTGGTAACACATTTCGAAAGGCCTGCGGCAGAACGACGAAACGCGTGACGTCAGCCTGACTCATCCCCAGACTGTTGCCAGCTTCAATCTGCGCCTGAGGCACTGACTGTATGCCCGCTCGAACAATTTCTGTGACATAGGCACCAGAAAAAACCGACAGGCAAAGGAGTCCTAGTAAAAAATTGTCAAGCAATTTTGGCGTCCCAAAAAACACGGACACCCACCATTGAAGCGCAGGAGACAACTCTTTTGCCCGGTCCCCCAAGGCTAGCGTTGGCATGATCTGGCTGGCTATGAAATAGACAAAGACAAACACAAAAACAACCGGTGGAATATTGCGAATCAACATCACATAGGCTGTACCGATCAGCCGAAACACGAGGCGCTGACTTACCCTGGCAAAACCCATCACGGTGCCGATCAGGCTCGCGGCCAAAATACCCCAAAAGGCTAAACGCAGTGTGGTGGCCAAGCCCTCGGCAAGCAAGTTTGGAACCCAAGAGGCCGTTAATTCGTCGAACCGGAAGACAAACGGCCAGACGGTGCTCCAAGCCCACTTGTAGCTGAAGACACCCGAGGCACGCCACAACAAGCCGGCCACGGCCAAGACCAACACCATGGCGAGCACAAGATCCCACCGCGTGAAGCGGGTACGCGCCCTGACAGTTAGGCGTCTCGACTTAAGCTCTGACATCACTATTTTTTATAGCCTGTTTGCAACCATCAGGGCACTAGTGCGGCCCATTCTTGGGTTTTGAACCAATAGGTATGACGCTGGGTCAGCCAGTCTTTGTTTTTAACAATCCAGTCGTTGAAATAGGCCAGGGTGACCGGGCTGCCTTTTCGCACACCAAAGCCTTCTACAGAATTAGACACGTTTTCACCAGTCGGCTTGAACAATCGATCCGGATTTTTCAATGAGAAAAAAGTGGGCTTGGGTTCGCTTGAAACAATCGCGTGCGCGCTGCCGTTGATCACCTCCTGGAAGGCGATGGCGTCATCGTCGAACTGGCGAATCACGGCCTTTGGCCATTTGTCCTCGATGATCTTGCATGAGGCCGTGCCACGCCTGCAAACCCATGTCACGCCTGCGCTGTTGTAATCATCTGGCCATTTCAGCTTAGCGGCAATCGCCTTGGATGCGGCGACACCCTGTCCGGAGGTGGAATACGGGTCACTGAAGTCAATCTGCTCCTTACGAACAGGCGTCACCGTGAGGCCGCCAATGATCACGTCAAACTTGTTTGCAATCAGGGATGGGATGATGGCGTCAAAGGCAGTTGGCACAAGGTCCACAGACACGCCCATGTCTTTCGCCAGTTTGGCCGAGACATCAATTTCAAAGCCGATCCATTGGCCCTGCTTGTCGCGCATTGCCCAGGGTATGAAACTGCCAAAGCCGACGACCAACCTGCCCCGCTTCTTGATGTTGTCTAAGGTATTGTCCTGTTGCGCGAGTGCCGGCTGCAAGCACAACAAAGGCATCAACAAGAGAATGGCTAAAAGGCGGGTGGTCAATTTCATGTTCGAACTCCAAAAGTAAAAAATATCGTCACGCGTCGGCAAGCTGGCCGCTGGGGCGTCACATGTGAATCAATGCACCTTGTAACGCCGCTCTAGCCAGGCCACCAGAAGCGATAGGGTCACTGTCATAACCAGGTACATCGCCGCTGTGGTCAGCCAGATCTCGAAGGCCATGAAGGTGTCTGACACCACCGTACGTGCCTGGGTTGTCAGGTCAAATACGGCGATCACACTGACGATGGCCGAATGCTTGACCAAGTTAACCAAGATACCGCCCAGCGGGGGCAGCATCAAAGGGAGTGCCTGCGGCAGAACAATGTCACGGTACATGTCAACCCTGGAAAAACCCAAACTTTGACCCGCCTCGCGCTGTCCTTTGGCCACTGCAACGATGGCACCACGAATGATCTCTGCAGTAAACGCACCCTCGTAAAAGGCCAGGCAAAGCACGCCGGCCCATTCCCTGGGTATACCCAACACGGCAGCAATGATGAAATAGAAAATCAACACCTGAACCAAGATCGGCGTGTTGCGTATGACTTCAATGTAGGTCCAAGCCAGGGCAGAGCCTACGATAGTGCCGGACAGTCTTAACAAAGCAGTTGCCAGCCCGATCAGCATTGCCAAAATCCCAGCCTTCCAGGCAATATCGAGGGTCACGAATACGCCCTTCATGAGTGGGCCCCAGATTAATTCTCCGTCGATAACTCGGTAAATGTATTTGGGTACCTTGGCCCACTTCCACTGGTAATCCATACTTTGTGCGCCATGGATCGTGAGGGCCAGTACCAAACCAAAAAGAACCAAAAACTGAAGCCACTCGAACCAAACCGAGCGGTGCCAGGCCAGGGCACGGGCTGCGGGTTTGGACCTTCGGGTTGAATTCAATTTAGTTGCCTCTGAGTAAATTTAACACACTTCTCCTGGCGTCTTTTCTCCCCAACCGAGGCCGCAGCGACTGGCGGGCTCAGACGTGGAGTGATAGCCAGCCCGTTTTTATATTTCACGCGTAACGGCTCGGGGAGAACGGCTCAATATCAAACGCGCTTTGGCGGCCGGCTAGAAGATCTGCCACGATGGTTGCAGTCACAGGCGCCAGGGTCATGCCGATATGCGCATGCCCAAAGGCGAGTACCGCCCTCCTGCTGTCAGGTGCAAAACCAATCACCGGCAAACCGTCTGGCAGCGAAGGCCTAAAGCCCATCCAATAAGCTGGATTGCTGAGGTCCAAGTCGGGCAACAGGCGTTTCGCGTGGGTCAAAAGTTGCTGTGCTCGCGCATAGTTAGGAGCGAGTTTGAGGCCACCGAGCTCAACCGTCCCGGCCAGGCGCAAGCCATCGCGCATGCTGGTCAGGGCATATTTGCCTTCTCCGTCCAGCAATTGGGTTGGTAATTCGAGCCCTGGCGTCGGTAGCATTGCGTGGTAGCCCCGTTCGACATCAAGCGGTACCCTGGCGCCAAGCTGAGCAGCCAATGCCTTGGAATGAGCGCCACAGGCCAAAACAATGCGTTCTGCGAGCCACGACCCTTTTGCAGTGTGCAGGCGAACTCCTGTGGGCTCGAGCGCGATATCGGTCACCGACAGTCGTTGCAGGCGCCCTCCGAGTGCCTCAGTAGCATGGAGCAAGCCATCACACAGCGCACCCGGGTCCACCACATGGGCAGCCTCAGGTGCAAAGACACCGTAGCGATACTCGGGAGCCAGTGTTGGAACGAATTTTTGCAGCCACGCTTGGTCAACGTCCTGAAGTACGACACCGCGCTTACGGCGCAGCGCGTGGGCGGGCTGGGCGCCTGTCCGGGTTTGGCTCTTTGCGTAGACATAAAGAAGTCCTTGCTGGCGTATCAGATGGCTGACCCCCGCATCCTCAGCGAACGCTTCCCAAGCCTGAACTGAGGACATTGCAATACTAGCCAGCGCCTTGGATATCGCCTCCACTCGATGCGCGCGGGCTGATAGCGCAAACTGCCATAACCATGGGACAAGTCGCGGCAAATAGGCGGGCCGGATCACCAAGGGCGACAGAGGATCGGCCAGCATACGGGGTAAGGCGCGAAGGGTCGCCATGGTAGCCGTGGGTGCCACCCAGCCTGGTGTAATGCCGCCCGCGTTACCGTAGGATGCGCCGCGCCCAGGCGCAGGATCAAAAATCACAACTTCATGGCCATTTTGGGCCAAATGAAAAGCGCAGGCCAGACCGATCACCCCGCCACCAATAATGGCCACTTCGATCCGCGCCTGCTCATTGAGACTGTCCATAGCCCGATCTTAGCCAAGGCCCTGGGGCAGGCCGCCGCATCCTTAAACCGAGATTGCCCATCAGGCGCATCTGCGGGCTGTTTGGGTGCAGGCCAAACTCTCATGCACCATCTCGGTTGAACTCAAAAACTGGATTGAAGTCCCAACTTTGCACTTCGGCCTAGCAGTCGGGCAAGAACTGATCGAACAGGCCGGTGAAAGCCCGGCTGCAAACCAGCCTCATGGCCAGGGCCATCAGCGGCAATCCAGGGGCCGCATCAGCATGGCTGGACTGGTCAAACAGGCGACAGGCTTAGGGCTGGCCCGGCAAAAGCGGGCGCAGCGGACTACTTGACGCCAACCGCATCACTGACGCGGTAGTACAGGCCATAGGGGTCGTCAGCCAGCACCGCAAACCGACCCTCAATCACCACCGGTTCTAGTGTGTACTTGACCGGGGTTCGGGCTTTGACTTCAACCATGCTCTCGGGTCCACCGGGGGTGCAAAACGAGCAGCTCATCGGCACTGAGCTGAGCAGAAAATGCCTTTGCCGCTCGCCTGGCTCGAGCGGCATCATGAAGCCCTGGATGCGCTGTGGCTTGTCATTGAGCGCCTGCACCTGCGGTGTAAAAACCGGTAGCAGGCGATTTTTAACCGACTTTGTTTTCACCTCAGTGAGCATCGACCAAGGCAGCACATCGGCGCGCTCGACCAGGGGTGCGATCGGGCTGTTGGGGCTGTGAACCCCAGCGCCCGTGCCAGTGCCGGCAATCGGGGGGCTGAGTTGCGCGAATGCAGCCAATGGCAAGCCAAATGCCAGCAGCGATGTCAAGATCCAAGAATGTTTCATGGCCGTACCTCAAGTTAGGCTGGTATCTTAGTGCTCGTGCTTCATACCGCAATATTTGCCAATCGCCAAGCCCTTGCAAGCCGCTTGCAACTCCTTGTTGCACACATCTTCTTTTTTGCCAGCCTCGAGGCATTTTGCAGCACCCTCGTGGGCCGCCGCCACAGCGCGATGGCGCTGGATGTCTGCCTTGGTTTCCTTATCGCCGTGTTTTTCAGCCGCCAAAGAAACACTGGCAAAAACAGCCACCGAGAGAACAAATAAAAGCATTTTTTTCATGGAATTACCTTGATTGAAGAAGTTCTTGCACACTCACACGATACGCCCCCAGCGTCGGCAATGCCGCCGCCGCCAGTGACACCCCCAGCGCCAGCGCTGGCACCCACCACAGCGAGGGCGGCCACGCCAGGCCACCAATCAACAGCGATTGATCAAGTGCCAACTGCCAGCCAATCCACTGCAGCAGCAGTTGGCCCAGCCCCAGCCCCAGAGCTGCGGCCAGCAGGCCCAGCCAAAGCGCCTCGGCCATCAGCAGCGCGGCCACCCGGCGCGCCGGCGCGCCCAAGAGGCGCAGCAGCGCCAGGTCAGCACGGCGCTCACGCACCGCACTCCACAGGGCCAGAAAAACGCTCAAAGCGGCAGTCACCAAAAGCACGCCAGCCAAGGCCTGCAACACATCGGTGCCAATGCCCAGCATGCGCAGCAGTCGGGAGATCTCCAGCGCTGGCGAGGCGGCCTGCATCTCGGTGCTGCTGTTGATAAAGCGCGGCAGGCTCATGGCTGCCATAGGGGTGCGGTAACGCACCAGTGCGAGTGTCAGTTCGCGTTCTTCTTCGAGTATTTTTTGGTCATCGGCATCCAGCGCGGTGGCAGTTTCGTGCACCTTCCAGACCGACGCGGTGTCGGTCAGGATCAGCCGGTCCAGCACACTGCCAGTGGGCGCCAAAATGCCGGTCACGCTGTAAGGCAGGTCACCATGGGTATGGCCACCCGCGCCCAAACCATGCGAGCCAACAAAGCTTTGGCCAAGCTGCAAACCCAGTGCGCGGGCCGCGCCAGCGCCAAGAACCGCTTGCATGGGCGCATGCCACATCTGGCCCTGGGCCAGAGCGGCCTGGTAATGGGCGGGATAAGCCAGCGAGGTACCGACGATGCGAAAGCCACGAAAACTGTCCCCCAGACTGATCGGGATGATGCTGGCGACCAGCGGGTTTTTTTTCAGCTCCCGCACCGCCTGCAAAGGCACGTTGCCGGTGGGGATGTCAAGGTGCAGCACGCCGCTCAAAATCAGCTGCAGCGGGCTGCCCTTGGCGCCCACCACGAGGTCAATGCCGGTTAGATCACGCTCGAACGCACGGCTTAATTGATGGCCCAACAAGATCAAAAAGGTGATCGAGGCGAGCCCCAGGCTCAGTAGCAACAGGTTCAATGCCGCGCCCAGGGGCCGTGACCACAGGTAGCGCCAGGCCAATGCAAGCGTTGTCATGCTGCTTTATTCATGGCGGCAAGCCGGGGCAACTGCATGGTTTGAAGCCTTGCCGGCGAGGCCAGGCGGGGTATCAACAGCGCCGCCACCCTGACATCGTGGCTGGCAATAACCAGCGTCGCACCCAAAGCCAGCGCGGTCTGGTGCATCAGGGCCACGGCGGCGGCAGCAGCCTCATCATCCAGACTGGCGGTGGGTTCGTCGGCGAGGATCAGCTTTGGCTGCATCAGCACAGCACGGGCCAATGCCACCCGCTGGGCCTGGCCTCCAGACAATTCAGCCGGCTTGCGCTGCGCCAAATCGGCCACGCCCAAGGATTCAAGCGCCCGGCTGATGGCCGCCAGATCTTCTGGCTGGCTGGCCGCCCATTGGGCCAGTGCTAAATTGCGCTGCACGCTAAGCGCTGCGCTGAGATGCAAGCGTTGCGGCAAAAACCCGATGTTGCGCGCGCGCCAGGCGTCGGCTGCGGCAGCACTCAGGCCGGCCAAGGCCTGCCCGGCCACCTCAATCTGGCCAGCCGCCGGTTGCATCAAGGCCGCCACCAAGGCCAGCCAGGTCGACTTGCCGCAACCCGAGGGCCCCGAGACCATCAGCACCCCGCCCTGGGGCAGCGTCATATCTGCAAAGGCGATCAATGGCCCCGCTTTGTAACGGTAGGCCAGCCCACGACAGGTAATCATGCCAGCGCTGCGGGCGCAGGTTTGGCGCAATCGGCACACAGGCCCCGCACCGAGAAATCCAGGCTCAGGCCCTGGTAACCGAGGGCGCGCAGCGCCTGCAAAGCATGGAGCGCAGCTTTTTCAAGATCTGCGGTATCGGTGCGAAGCGCACCGGCCAGCGGCTGGTCCCGGTGGCAGCTGTGGCATTCAAAATGCGGAGCCGCTTTAACGCTGGCCGGCATGGCCTGGTAGCGACGCACCCGGTGCACATCGACCCGGCACAGCAAAAGCCCGGCCTGGGTCAGTCGGTCAATCAGCCGGTACAGCGTGACCCGGTCCAGCGCCAGCGCCTGCTCGGCCTGCAGGGCCGCCTGCAGTTGGGCGTGGGTGTAACTGGTGTCGGCATGGGCCAGCAACCAACCCAGCACTTGCCGTGCCGCACTGGTGCGCCGCAGGCCATGGGCCGACAGCAGGGCGTCGATAGGGTCGGTAGTGGACAAAAGAGAAGCCATAGCAATCAGGTAGCGTCAGGTCGATCTGCAAAGGGGGCTGCTTGCTGGCCCTACCGTCGGCCAAGCCAATACCGCAATCAAGTTGCATTATCACCCAAAAACAGAGCTGCTCCGGGCTCGGAAGTCCGGTTTGCAATGCGTGACGGCCGGGCGGTCAGTGCGCGCGGCCTCACTTGGCCAGCCGGGCAAAGGTCTTTCGGAACTTGGCCACCTTGGGTGCGGCAACGGCCACGCAGTAGCCCTGGCCGGGGTTGCGGGCAAAGAAATCCTGGTGGTAGTCCTCGGCCGGCCAGTAGTTGGCCAAGGGCAGCACCTCGGTCACGATCGGCTGGCGGTAGCTGCCGCTGGCCGCCATCTCGGCGATCACCCCCTGCGCCACGGCCTGATGTTCCGGGCTGCTGGTGTAGATGCCACTGCGGTACTGGGTGCCAGCGTCGTTGCCCTGGCGGTTCAGCGTGGTGGGGTCGTGGATCACAAAAAAGACCTCCAAAACCTCGCGCAAGCTGATCAGGGCCGGGTTAAACACCAGCTTGACCACCTCGTTGCAGCCGGTGCGGCCGGTGCAGACCTGCTCGTAGCTGGGCCGCACGACCTGACCGTTGCTGTAGCCGCTCTCCACGTCCACCACGCCCTGCACCGCCACAAACACCGACTCGGTGCACCAAAAGCAGCCGCCGCCAAGAACAATGGTTTGGTTGGAATCTGACATGGGCTTCTCCTTGGGTGACAGGGCCCTGGGGCCGCGGACCCGCATCTTACGCGCCACATTCAAAAATACTGAAACACGGGTCCTGATCGCAGAAAAAGCCGCATCCACACGGGCCCGGCTGCGTTGTCTCGAGGTACAAACGCCCCTGCAGGGCATGGGCATACAGCGCACGGGCATTGACAAGTCACGCCGGGCAGCCTACATTACTAACCCAACAGTCATTAACTCATGAGCAGCGACCCAGG
>Ga0208960_1001042_pt1 | contig 15025 bp, 14 predicted proteins | sample GreLakmeON33MSRF_FD_187703 | JGI IMG/M metagenome (GOLD analysis project Ga0208960, IMG submission 187703) | Freshwater lentic microbial communities from great Laurentian Lakes, MI, USA - Great Lakes metaG ON33MSRF (SPAdes) | ecosystem: Environmental > Aquatic > Freshwater > Lake | place: Great...
GTAGGAAACGCCGGATTTATTAAACTTGTAGATTGTATGCCACGGGTTATACCACCAGAATGCGAAGCATTGATGTGTGATTTTGCTATAGTTCAAGCTGCGCGCGTATCTTTGGATCAGGGTGTTAAAAATGTTGAACAGGATTCGAAATTAATCGATTTTCTTGTTAAACACAAACACACAAGTCCTTTTGAAATGGTAAAATTAAAATTTCACGTAAAATGCCCTATATTTATTCAAAGACAATGGATTAGACACAGGACAGCAAATGTAAACGAAATTTCTGGGAGATATTCGGTTTTGAAACCCGAATTTTATGTACCAGACAAGATTTGTGTTCAAGGAGAATTCAACAAACAGATGTCTGGAGATGAAATTAAGGACCCTGGTGTTATTGATTTATTCAATACATACATCGAAACTGCCAATAAACAGTATTCTTTGTATAACGAATTAATTGAAAAGGGTGTATCGAAAGAAATGGCTCGCATAGGTCTTCCTCTAAATATGTATACAGAATTTTATTGGTGTATAGATCTTCATAACCTTCTTAATTTCATAAGATTGCGCTCAGCCCCCAATGCACAACCAGAAATAAGACAGTACTCAGACGCAATTAAGGAACTTATTAGAAATCTGTGTCCGCATACTATTAAATCTTTTGAAAAATATAATACATTATAATGTAATGTAATGTAATTTTTCTTTACAAATGGATAAGATTATTTATACATTAATAAATTATATTATATTATACTTAAAGCTTGCGTTACAAATAATGTTATTAATATCAAATCTATAAACTAAATGTATTATTCTCAATGTCAAGAAGATGTTTTTCTAAATGAAAATATATTTAAAAACAAACAGAACGGTGTTTATATTGAACTAGGGGCACTAGATGGTATTTTATATTCAAATACAAAATTTTTCGAAGATTCATTAAATTGGAAAGGAGTATTAATTGAACCACATCCGGAAAAATTTAAATTACTTCAACTAAACAGGCCAAATAATTTTTTGTTTAATAATTTAGTAAGTTGCCACGAAGAACCGTTAATATTTAGATATTTTGAAAATATTCATGCTGCAGTTTCTGGTGTAGAAAATACATTGCCTCAATTTCTTCTAGAAAATTTTTTCGAATGTAATCCTTATTTGCCTCAAAATAAAATTTTAATCAAACCAATATCGCTTACCGAAATTGTTAAAGGCACAAATTTAACACACATAGATTTGTTATCATTAGATGTAGAAGGTCATGAATATGAAGTTTTGAAGTCTTGGGATTTTTCTATACCAATCGATGTAATATTAATTGAAACATTAGGGGTAGAACCTGAAAAAGAAGAACTATGTAGACAAATACTAATTAAAAATAATTTCAAATTTATGACAAAATACAAACACAATGAAATTTTTGTAAGCAAATCGAGTTTAATTTAATTTTATATAAAATTGTAATATATTATCTTATTTAAAATTAAATTATATATTTTAAATAAGATGAATACTGTTGAAAAAAAAAATAAGCTCAAAGACTGTCTTATTAAATTATCTTTACAATCTGGTTTTAATTCTTTTAATTCTTTTAAAATTCAAATGGAAGATAATTTACTATCGATTGTTAAAAAAGACAAACTTGAAAAATGTTTAATTAATTTGGCACTGATCTCCGGTTTTGACTCTTTCATTAAATTTAAAAATTATAAAGAAAATACAGATTGTTTTTCTGGATACAAAGCAGTATATCCAAAAATTCAAAATATTTCCAAAGTAGATGATAAAATTTATGTTAAAAATCTTAAAGTTATGACAGGGCAAAATTTATACGAACCAAAAACTGGATCTGTAATTAAATTATCAGATAAATTATCCAAAGAACTTGGAATAAACGAACCGCCTATAAACTGGTGGGCATCTGAAAAATGGGACGGTATTAGAGCGCTATGGGATGGTGAAAAAATAATATCTAGGGGATCTGGATTGGGAAATCCAAAAGTTTATACTTATGTGCCGACCTGGTTTACACGTATTCTTCCACCCGGAATTGCATTAGATGGAGAAATATGGATCGGAAGAGGTATGTTTCAATCTACTGGAAAATTATCTAATATTAAACCTGGATCGAGTTATTCACTAAAAGAAATCGACGACATCTGGTCTGGTAAAAACGGAAATCCGGTAATATTCAAAGTATTTGATGTTCCAAGTCAAGAAGGTCCGTTTGAAAAAAGAATGGCTTATTTACAAAATATAGTTTTAGATAGAAAAAGATGTTGGGAGCAAATAGAATATCCTAATAAGAATATATATCCCCTACAGTTTACAGAACAGATAAAAATTCAATCCATGGAACAGCTAGTAGATCTTTATACAAATTTAACTTCTAATGGAGCAGAAGGAATTATGGTTAGGGCTCCGGGATCGCCCTATGAAGAAAAAAGAAGTAAATACATGTTGAAATATAAAATCAAAGAAGATGCCGAGTGTATTGTTAGAGGATATTTACAAGGAGAAGGAAGATTACAGGGAATGCTTGGAGCTCTTCGTTGTGAAATGATAAAGGATGGAAAAGAAACCGGTGTTTTTTCTAATATTGGTACTGGATTTTCAGATTTTCAAAGAAAATATTATAATACACCGTCGTCGTCTGAATATATTCCACTTGGTGCAATTGTATCTTTTAGTTATATGGAAATGACTAATGACGGAATACCGAGACATCCAGTTTATAGAGGACTTCGATTCGATATTGAAAATCCAAAAAGAATAGATACTAAAAATCCAAAGAGAATAGATACTAAAAAAATAGATACTAAAAGAGTAAAATATGTTCTTTCACAGATTATTAATAAAATAGCTTCCACAAAGGAACCAAACTGGCAATTTAAAATTAAAAAATATAAAGAAGCTGTTGCTATTTTATTAGATGACATGGTATTGGATACGACAGAAGATTATATAAGAGCATTAAGAGACGGGGGTATGACATTACTAGATGAAGAAAAATACAAACAGAAAAACGGTACATGGAAAAGTTCAATAGTTCAAAAAATAGACGGCATACTTAAGACTGGAACATCGGATGGAATAGAAATTAACGAAGAAATGAGTGCTGTCGAAAATTTATCTAAGATAGCAGGAATAGGTCCAGCAACGGCTTCTAAATTATATAACGAATTAAATGTAACAACTGTAGAAGAATTGAGAGAAATTTACGATCTAAATAAAAATGTAATTAATTCAAAACAGGCTATAGGATTACGACACTACGATGATTTATTAAAAAGAATACCAAGAGTAGAAATGAATAATTGGAAAGATATATTAACATCTATATTCCAAGACACTTTAGATAGTTTAAACCTGGACGGTAATTTGGTTATTTCGGGATCGTATAGAAGAGAAAAAGAAGATTCGGGAGATGTTGATGTTCTTATAATTTCAAAATCTTACAATGAATTTTTAATGAATACATTTTATAAAAATTTAATTGAAGTTGGGATATTCAAAGAAGAAAATGTTATGGCGAGTGGTGGTACTAAAATTATGGCAGTTGCTAAAATTTTAGATACATTTAGACATGTAGATATATTTTATTTTTCTTCAGATGTTTTTCCTTTCGCACTATTATTCACTACAGGTTCGAAAGAATTTAATCTCAAAATGAGATCACATGCTCTTAAACTTGGATTTTCGTTAAATGAGAGAAATTTAACCAAGAAAAATGGAACTTTAGTTTCAGAAGAAGAATACATTACTAAAATTAAAAAAAGACTACCCGAAAACGAAGAAGACATCTTTAAATTTTTAGATTATAAATACATCGAGCCACAATTTAGATAATCTATGTAAATGTAATGTAAATGTAATGTAAATGTAAATGTAAATGTAAATGTAATGTAATTTAATTATTGTTAAAATTAATCTATATTAAAATATATTATATTTAATTATAATTAATATGGAGTTAATAAGAGACGCCCAACTCATAAAACATTTCGAAAATTTTGTTAAAAACATGATAACAAGAAACAAAAATTTCGACCTCAAAAAATTTATAGGTGGGTTACCTATAACATTGGAGAAAAAAAATGTAAATTCTTTAGCAAGTATAGACCCATCTGGAAAAAGTTTTTATACAGTAACACAAAAAGTAGACGGCACAAGAGTTTTGATGTATATCGGGCCGAGAATGGGAGAAACTCTTAAACGCGTGATTTGTTTCGTTGATAGAAATATGAATTTATATACTTTAAGAGACAAACTACGCGATGTTTTACCATATATAGACGTTAGAGAAGAAATGTTACTCGATGGCGAATTAGTTTTCTTCAATTCTGACGGAGACCCTTATAAAGAATTGAAATTTGGAGAAATTTCTGGTGTGTCTTTTATGGCATTCGATATTTTATACGGACCCAGCGGTATAAATGTTGTTAACAGAGAAACTGTTATAGGTCAGTCTGTCTCTATGGTAATCCCGTTCGATAATGTACCACGTTCTACACCGTGGACATACATACAGAGATACGACATTCTATACAAACTTATAGAAACGCCTTCATACGCATCTGACATGGTACCAAAATTAACAGATGCTCTTAAAAATATTAATTGGTTTAATTTAGAACTGAAACCAATATATTTTTTAAGTCAGATACCTACAGAATATATGTTTAACGGAATATATAATGAAATTGGTTCGGCATTTCTTCAAATTAGTCTTAAAACTTCAAGAAAAGCGCATTATAAAACGTTAAAAGCAAAATATGGTAAAGGAAGTACAAAACTATTTGTATCAAAACGCTTAAAATTAGATGGACTAATTTTTACATCTTATACTACTTTATACACAATCGGTACATGGAATAAATTTAAAACTGAACAGTTTAAATGGAAACCACAAACAGAACAGACGATCGACTTAAAAATTAAAAAAATTTCTGACACGACTGCCAACGTTCTTGTTTCACTAAATAAAGAAGAGGTAATATTTCAGAGAAGCTACAAACCGGTTATAGTTAGAATAGATAAAACTATAAAAGACGGAGCTATAGTAGAATTTAAACTATCCGGTAACGGTGATTTCGAATACAAAGATGTTCGCACAGATAAAACTTATCCTAATGCACTAACTACTGTATTAAATGTAATTAATAGCTATAAAAATCCAGTTGTAATTAAAGATCTGTTTTATTTCTTCAATCAAACACAACGAGACTCAATTAAAAAAATGTTGGAATATTCAGATAAAAGCAAGCTATTAAATTGCATAGCAGTCAATGGTAAAATTTCCCTCGTTAATAAAGATCAGGCTACACTTCTAAACGAAATGATTCGAACAGTGGATATAAAATCTGATAATGAGGTCGAGCTTAGACTTGGAATAATCGGTAAAAATTTCAATCCTCAGATTAGTCGTGAAGAATTTATCGCTTACTTAAATATAGTAAGAAATTTAAATTTTATATATCTAGTAGAAGATTACGTTGATATATATACTAATAATTCGGATGTAAAAATTAGAACTAGACATGAATTTTCGAAGGATTTTGGAAAATATATTCCTCTAGCTTCAATCAACAAACAAAGAATATCTAATATCGACGTAAACTTGAAAAATATCGCCGGTTTTGACGTACGATTTTCTAGATCTTTGGAGAAAGTATCCGATATTTTTAATTTAAGCGGAGATGGACAGAGAAAGTATCGCATGACATTTACACATCCAAGTAATACATATAGACTAGACTTTACGGCTGTAACAGATGTACTTTTTGAAGATAGAACTTTTACACAGAAAGCAGATTCGAAAGAAACATTTCAGATTGAGATAGAACTCTTGTCTAAAGATATACTCCTAGACGATATTTTTAAACTTTTATTAAATATCTTCAGTAAACGCTAATTTTTCTCCATCGTAAACCAATATGTTACCAAAATAATACCATCTATCATTTTCATTAAAAAGCGTATAATTTATTGGATAAAATTTTACTAATAATAAATCGACCACATATTCATAATTTAAAGTTTTTACTGATTTTTTAACGATAGAAAGTTTTCTATTTGGAACTATATTTCCATTTATATCTCTATTTATTTTGAGTTTGAGGTATTCCCCCGATTTTAATCCGGATGGTAACTTTTCAAAAAAGGTGTATTTCCTAATTAAATCTATTCCAATTCCAATTGGAAATTCTTTATCGTCATAACCAAATTCAATTGTATAAGTTGTATAATTTATTAAAAGTATTTGTAGTTCTATTATATCTGGATATTTATCTTTATCACTGTACAAAATGTTATCGTTTATATCTTCAGTATTTATGAAAACGAGTTTATTCGCTGGATTATTTTCAATTATAACGTTAGAACCTTCTATTAGATCTATATAATTATCTGGATAAACAAATATTATGTCTGTTATTCCAGTAAATTTTGTTAGCAATTCGCGTAGTATTAACTCCCTGTCTGTAAATGTATAGTCTTCTAGACTCTCGTTATAATATATCAAACTGATTATGGTGTATACATATTTAGATTCTTCCGAATTAAAAGATAAAAAACCATTTAATATAATTGTATCATCGAATATTTCTTCTACATCGGGTTCAATTGTATTAAATTTATAGTTTATAAAAAAGATACCATCTTGTGAAAAAACTAAGAAAAAATGGTGTGACTCTGTTCCTATGTTTTTGAGTAAATATTTATTTTTAGTTAAGTCTAAAATATTATTATAAGTTAAATCTCTCATTCTAATTTTTGTATTAGAAGCCATTAGACGCAGAAAGATGTTTTTACGTTTTACACTATATTTTTCATTTAAGGTTGATGTCAGGTCGTGTATTAATTCACCTCTAGAGTCAATTTTCAAATCAGAATTATAAAGATTAGTTCTAATACAGCGCAATAGTTCATCTTTCGTAAATGAATTCAAGCCTCTAAAATATCTACTTTCTCTCTTAAAATCTTCCCCGTTGACTACTAAAGTTTCTCCGGTTCTAATATTTCTTACCTCATAGTCATTATTTTTTTTAGACAGTTTTTTTAGAACAGTTACAGTTTCAAATTGGTCGTCTATTAAAATTTTGGCTGTAGCTCCTTTAACATTACTACCAAATACTATTATACCAGATTGTGGGTCGTTTGCTTCTGTAACTGTATTTAGTGAACCACTTGTTAACAGTTTTGGATCGGCACCAGCTGGGAATCCTTTAATTAAATATTCCTTCATTTTTTCAATAGATTTTTTACTCTTTGCCTCGCAACATGGATAAAAAATTCCGTCATCTTCTAATCCAAGTGGATCCAAAAATTGATAATTTGGATCCGGGCACTGACCCTTCCAAGAATAAGGAATTGGATGCATTTGTTCATAATAGCTAGTACCGTCTTTTAATTTTCTAGTTCTAATAGGTCTACAATTTGGAGGAGCATACCCAGATATTGTATTTCTTTCAGGTTTTAAATTATCCCCTGTTATAGTTTTTTTAAGAAGAAAAGTATTTTTTTCAAAAAATCTTACAAATACATCTCTTATAGGATTAAAAAAATCTGTTGAAAGCGGTGTAAAAGTATCTCCACATAAAGAATCTTTCATTAATTTTTCCCCACACCTCGACATAGTCAACATAATTACCCCGTATTTATTAATAATTCCTGTAATTTTAATACCAGAGGAAGGAATAGTTACAAATTTTATATATTCCTTGATCATTGTTTGATTACGTGATATTTTTCCAGATGAATATGACCACTCGATTATTTTAATGCCTTCAAAAATTATAATACTGAAACCGTTTGAGTTTTTTTCAACTGTAGTGTATTCCGAATCAAGTAAATTACCATACGAATCGGTTGGAGCTATAAGTGTGTTCAAATTTTCAAAATCTATCTCCAGATCTCTAGACACGCTAAATTGAGCTGTTATAGAATGAATGTACGATTTGTAAGGTAAATATGTAAATTGTGGTATTCCAGTAAGTTCTTCGAATTTTTCTAAATCTACTGCGCCTGATTTATTAATTTTATCTATTAACATTTTTATTAAAAAATTTAATTTTTCAGGTTCTTTTGGTACATTAATTAAATTTAATAATCCGTTTTTACTTACTCTTATAGACGTTTTATTTGTACCGTCTTTATAAAAAATTATTGCGCTATTTAAAAATTGTGTAGTTGCCGTTTTATTTGCTAATTTTTTAGGGCCTCTTTTTTTAATAACACCTGAAAATTGTATTTTAGAAAGTATCCCGGAGTATTTTTCTAAACTAAAGGTTGGATCTGATGTCTTAATCTCGTCTAATATAAATAATAATTCATCGTTTAATTCATACTGCGTTATATCTCTATTTATTATTCGTTGTTTTAATCGATTGTAATCACCGTCGTAAGTAGGATTTTTTACAACTAATTCATTAAAACCACCCAAAGTTAAATATAAACTCTTATCATCTGGATATGGACAATCTTCAGTATGAAACAACGGACCTTTTCTATAACAGTAGCTACAATATAGACCTTTATTAATTGGTCCAACAGGGGGTCTATTATAATTTGAATTTATAGTACCAGCGCCCATATTTTGTTTTTCGGCAAAATTTATTCTATAAAATCCACCGTCTAGATCGTCTAATGGAAATTGAGTTTTAAGCAAGTTCATATTGATAATTTCTTCATAGGTTTCCAACTTATTTACAAAAAAATTTGTGCTGTTAATTTTAATATCCGAGCCCATTTTATATTATACTATTAATTAAATAAAATGATTTAAAAAAAAAATTACTAATTAATAATACAATACCATGAAAAGAGAAATAGAAACTTTTAATAATCTTTTCGATGAATTTTTAGAAAAAATTATTTCAAAATTCAATACTCCAAAACTAAAATCTTATAGAAGAGCCTTTTTAATGTTAAAAGATTCGTATCCAGAAACTCCTGTAAATTTATTTATGGTTGGTTGTGTTAATTATAAAAAAGAAATTCAAAATAGAAATGACTCCTTTTTTTTAAAAGATGAGAAAATTCAAGAAAATTTAAAAAATTTCGGTAATTTTACTCAGGATTGTGGGATAGATGTATATTGGAATACTCTTACTCCTGCTACAAAAAAAGCCATTTGGGATTATATTCAATCCTTATTTGTACTTGGAGAAATAATAGTAAATGGTAATACAAGCATTTTTGATAAATATAATTCTTTGTATATGTCTGATTACAAAAAAGAAATTGAAAGTTTTCAGAATGAATTTTCAAAAAACTTTTTAAATAAATTAAATTCTTAATTATAGATTATAGTTAAATGACATCGTATTGGATAAGCGATATATGTGTACTGTTTAATTCGTTTGAAATAAATCCATTCAGTGGTACGGATAGGAATTTTAAATATAATGCTCTTACTAGACTAATTATACTTACAACGATATTAGGCTGCGTATTTTTCAAAAACGTTAACGAGATTGGAATAACGGGTGCAATTTCTTTATTAATATCGGTTCTTATATATTTTGTCTCGTTTAATAGAGATATGAATTATAAAAAAACTGAACCATTAGAGTCTATAGAAAAGAATGATATCACTAATTCTTCAAATTTTGAAAAGATTAAACTGCTAGACGAAGATATTAATAAAAAAAATTTAAGCATAGTAAGATATAGACCGGGAATTAATACAGATAATATGTCCAAAGTTTTATTCGTAGATACTAAAGAAGAAACAAATATTGAACAGGGCGACATTAATTCTGAAAAATATAACACCGCTCCTAGATCTAAAGTTGCATATGGATCTAAAGTTTATAACAATGTTACTAAAAATGATATGATGAATGAAATGAGAATTTCAGATACAACTTTTACGATTTGAATTAATAATTTTTTTATTGTATAATATTAAATGTCGTTTAATTCAGAAAGATTAGATGATTATAATTCTAAATCCTACAGTAATACAGAATATATCGATTACGAGAGATACAAAAATTATAGAAAAATAAATATAGATTATACATTCGCTGCAAACAACGATGTTATAACACGTGGACCAGTATTCAATTCTTTCAAAATAGTAGAAGGCAAAAAAAGCACCGCTTATACAAATAGACAAGAACCTTATACTAAAGAGCCTTTTCAAAAAATTCGAGTATTAAAGGAGTATAATAGAATTAGATAATAAACTATTTAAAAAAATTCTTATATATAATAAATGGTATTTATGCGATCTAGTATAAGAAATTTGGGTTTATTTAATAACACACTAATTGAGGTAAATTCAGATGAAATACCAGACGAGTTCCGCGAAGAACTTACAAACGAAAATCAAGACGAATTACCCGAAGAACTTACAGACGAAGTAAGATATGAATTTCCGGATGAACTTCTCAATGAAATCGATGATAATCCAGCAATATTACTTATAGTAAGCTTTAGAGGTAGAGCTTTCTATTATTTTAATGAGGAAACTAGTCCAAAAAAATCCGTAATTTCAAAAAATCAATTTGACAATTTTGAAAAAAATTATAACAATATTGCGTGTCCAATATGTATGGAAGACTCGGATGAAAATATTAATCTTCCATGTGACCATGTTTTTTGTTCTAAATGTATTGAAAAGTGGTTATTAAAAAATACAGATACGTGTCCAAATTGTAGAAAAAGTGTTGTAATGTAATGTAATGTAATGTAAACCGATATATTTTAATTTAATTATGCTTAAATAGTTAAATTAAAATATTTAATTATTACTAAAATACTAAATGAAAACACTAATCATAATGTTGATATTTTGTATGGCTTTTATCGGTTTTCATATAAATGGTTACGGAGTTAATTCTACAATCAATGAACCCGAAAGAAATGAACGTATAGAAAAATATGAAAATGAAAATGAAAATGTAAATGAAAATGAAAATGAAAATAATCTTGAAAATGGTGAGCAGACATACCCTAAAATGTACAACGAAATGGGAGATCTTTTAAATCCTCAAGAAGAAACGTATAAAAATATAAGTGTAATAGATATTACAACTTTTAAAGGAGAAGGATTACCCTCAGCAAAACCTTTTGTTAATGCTTCTTCGAAAATAATAGACGATAACGGTCTTAGTGTAGATTATGGCTCATATCAAGATAATTTTCCATATGAATCTTCTTATCTAAAAACTATAAAATCTGAAGATAAAACAGAGGCTAGTAGAAATGTACCTATTATTAAAAACAAATATAAGTCGGGGCGTAGTAAAGTAATATTACCTGATGGAATAAAGGAGTATGTCGAAGACTTTAGTTATTTTAAAAAGGCTGTAAATATTACAAAAGACGCTATTGGCACACGAGATAAAATTCTATTAGCACAGAATGAACGTATTATTTATCAGGGGGATAAAATTCGAAATGTTTTGCCCGATGAAATAGTTTTTAAAACCAAACCGGATACAGATGAATTTAGTAAAATGAGAAATTCTATTTTAGTTTCTAGTGTAGATAGGGACGCTATATTTTACGAAACTTCTAAAAAAATTGATGAATCTAAAAATCTTTTTAATTTAAATTAATTTAATAATATATTATATATTATTAAATGTCCATTAATGAAATTTACAAACGTTCTGTCGAATCTAATGTCATAGATTTACAAACTAACGAAGCGAATGCTATGCAAGAACTTAAAACTAGAACTAAAGCTATAATTAGAATTGTTCCTAAAATAATAGATCCACCCCGTAAAATTAAATATTTTTATTCGGATTTAGAGTCGTATAACAGGAGACCGTCTCAAAAACCAAATTACGCCTTCGAAAAAAAAACTGATACAATAAAAGTAGATACAGCGCAATTACAAGACACATACATAACAAATGTACAAAAAATAGACAAAATGAGTGGTCCACGAGAATTTGACGACGTATATGAGAAAAATATATTAAATATGCCACCAATATTAGAAAGAGAATTTACTCCATCGATTATAAGAACGTTTAACAAATTAGATAAAAATAACGAATTAAATTTTATTCAGAATAAAGTTACAAACAGGGAAATAGAAATTCCTATTACACCAGTTGCTTCTAGTAAAACTATAATTAAAAGAATGTAAATGTAAATGTAAATGTAATCGATTTACAATAATTCTAAAATTTCTTTTTTATTTAATTTAAAAGTCTGTTCAAACACGTGTCTTAGTTTAATGAATGATTTTTTATTGTCTATCGAGTAATTAATAGTGTCTAAAGATACCCATTTAATATCTGTCATTTCTAAAAATTTAGCGTCTGTTTTTATGTTCGATAAGAATTTTTTAGTTGTTAGAAACCTATCTCTGTAAGAAAAGCTGTACGGAATTTTTAGAAGATACATATAATAAGGATGCCCACTAGGTGTTCTAGACGTTATAAACTTTATATTCCTCGATTTTAATAGTTGTTTTAAGCTTTCAAAATCGTTAACAGAACCTAAAGTTTCTTCCCATGCTTCTCGTGAAGCAGTTATTTCAGAATCAAATTTATCGTTAATTTCTCCGCGGCCACCGAAATTGGACCATTTATTTTCGTAATCCTTTCCCAATAAAAAAAAGGGGGTATTATCTAAACTCCTACTATAAAAAAGAATGCCGGACGCGTATAAAATATTATTATTAATCATTTAATATAAAAATAATAATTAGTTTTATATTACATTTACATTTACATTTACATTTACATTTACATTTACATTTACATTTACATTTACATTACAATATTTTTATATTTATGCGTTATTAAATATAAAAATATTATAAAATACTTATATTAAATGAGTGGTTCCGTACCTAAAATTAAAGTAGAAACTGAACAATCTTTCACACCAATTAAAGTTAAAAATTCTTTAAATGTAGAAGGTATTACACTTACTCACGACGATTCAGAAGACAGTCTAAGTACAATTGAGCAGGATGAAATTCCGGTTATTACACAGAATGAAAAATCTAACAAACCTAATAAATTTAATATATCTAACAAATCTGAAAAACAAAGCAGAATAAGCAAAACAGATAGATCTGCTAAATTCGTAGCCGAAGATTATCAGAATTTTATTAATAGCTCTAAAACACGCGGAGACAAACGTTATGAAGATGAAGACGACTCCGAAAGCGATGAAAATTCGGATACAGATGAATCGGGTAGTGATTGTTCAGACTATTCCAAAAGCGAGTCGAGTTCGGTCGATAGCAAAAAACCAAATAAAAAAAATAAAATAGAAGAAAAACAGACTTTATTGCTAAAATTGTACGCATTAGAGAAAAAAGGTGTAGAATTAACTAAAAAATTTTCTATGAATTCGACATTGTCTGAACTACGTTTTGAGTACGAACTACATAAAAATGAAATAGAAATCGAAATGAGTGTTAAATTTCAACAAAAACTTTTAGTCGCAGCTATAACTGGATTGGAATTTGTAAATAAAAAGTTTGATCCTATCGGGGCAAAATTAGAAGGGTGGTCAGAATCTATAATGGATAATTTAGATGATTACGACTCCGTTTTTACTAAATTACACGAAAAATATAAACATCGCGCAGATTTGCCCCCAGAGATACAATTATTAGTAACGCTCGCTGGAAGTGCTTTTATGTTCCACATGACTAAAAGTTTATTCAGTTCTATGATGCCCGCAAATGAAAATCCAAAAACATCCGAAATAATTAAAAATATGGCTTATCAGAATTTAAATTCAAAGTCTGAAGATATGTCTGGTCCATCTACCAATTATTCAAGTATTCTAAAAGATTCAGACTCGGAGTCTAGTGGATCTGTAGAAACTTCTAAAGAAGTAACTATAAATCAGAAAGGAAAACGAGCAATTAATCTTTAAAAAATTTTTTTATAATAATATTATAATATTATAATATTAAATGGTGTTATTTTATTCTGACATAAAAACTTTTTCAGATAATCAAGAATCTGATGTAATCGAAAATACGAGTTTTTTACCGTCAAGTAATATTTATGAAAGAGTTAGAAGTGAAATACCGTCTAATCCTATGTACAACTACAGTAAAATTAGTAACCGTCTAGACAAATTGGAAAAATTAATGAATAAAATTTACACGTCTAATATAGATAACAAGGAATTACGAACTTCTGCTTCATCTTTTCTTTCTGAATTTAATTTAGATGACGGTGAAAATAATTTAGAGTATAACACCACAAATAAACTACTTTTTAAAATTAAAACATATCTATTTTATATTTTAATTGCACTTTCATTTATCTTGTATAAACTTTATAAGTTTAATTTAGTAATATAACCATTGATACAATATTACTTAACGTATAGTCTTTATTTTTATAAGAAAATTTTCTAAATTCTTCTATTGTAAGATCTCCGCCGTATTCTTTTAATTTTAAAAAGCAAGGTGCTGGAGAAAATTTAAAACTCGGACCAAAGAGTTCTCTATAAAATTTACATAATAAATAGGTTTTACTTTCTAATAATTTATCAGCAAGGCAATACGATTTTGCGCAATTTGGTGAACAGAAATTACCAAAAAGTTTATACCTATCTAAACTCTCGGAATATTTTAATGGAATATAAAATGGTTTATTTTCAAATGAATGGTGACAGTAATAACATCTTAAATTAATGTCATGTGTTACTTCTCTTTCACCCTTATGTTTTATAGTTTTTTTAGTATCCAGTTTGTTCATAGTTTGATCCTCTTCATCTGATATATATATATCACAACTGGTTTTTTTTTCACTAGGTAAAAAAGAGATTATACAATTTTGAGGTTCTTTCGCTTTTATTTTAATAGTTAAATTTCCAAAATTCAGATTGTCGAAGCCGGAAACTGTTACTGGATCCTTTTCAATATTCTCACACACACGTTTTTCTACAAAATTTAAAGGATCACATGTATTAGTAGTATAGTTTTTAAAGTTAGTATTGTCCCATTTTTTTTTCCTACCCCGTTTTGATTTAATTGGGATATTTTCTATTTCTTCCATTATTAAATTAATAAATTAATTTA
>Ga0208960_1001048_pt1 | contig 14974 bp, 14 predicted proteins | sample GreLakmeON33MSRF_FD_187703 | JGI IMG/M metagenome (GOLD analysis project Ga0208960, IMG submission 187703) | Freshwater lentic microbial communities from great Laurentian Lakes, MI, USA - Great Lakes metaG ON33MSRF (SPAdes) | ecosystem: Environmental > Aquatic > Freshwater > Lake | place: Great...
AACAGATTTAAGGTTGAATATGGATCAGAAGTCAACTATTTTTATTTGGATACCCTGATCAACAAGCTTGATGCGGAATTCAAAAAGCAGGAGCCTCTTGCAAATGGACAGACAGTGTCTGTTTCAAGGAAATTACTTTCTCAGAATCTTGAATTAGAGGGTATAGCTATAGAAATTCTCTGGAATAACCTGAACTATAATGATCAAAAGAAATTGATCTCAGCCAATGGCGATGCCCTCATTAAAATAAAGTAAGGTTTAAAATTTCTGCTATTTGCCTGGCTTAAAGATCAAATTTAATCCCCTGCGCTAGTGGTAATTTATCTGAATAGTTAATCGTATTCGTTTGACGACGCATATAAGCTTTCCATGCATCAGATCCAGATTCTCGCCCGCCACCTGTATCTTTCTCGCCGCCAAATGCACCGCCAATTTCTGCTCCTGAAGTCCCGATATTTACATTTGCAATACCACAATCTGATCCGGCATGGGCTAAGAATTGCTCTGCTTCACGCAGGTTCAGCGTCATAATAGCCGATGAAAGTCCTTGAGGGACATCGTTTTGCATCGATATGGCTTCATCGAGCGTTTTGTATTTCATTAGGTAAAGAATGGGTGCAAAAGTTTCATGCTGTACAATCTGAAAATCGTTTTTAGCTTCTGCGATGCATGGTTTTACATAGCATCCTGATTCGTAACCAACACCTTCAAGTACTCCGCCTTCAACAACAAAATTCCCACCTTCTTTCTTGCATTTTTCAATCGAGCTGAGGTAGCTTTTTACTGCATCTTGATCGATAAGCGGACCAACATGATTATTTTCATCCAGCGGATTTCCGATTTTTAATTGCCCGTAAGCCTTTATAAGTTTATCTCTGAAGGTATCATAAACACTTTCGTGAATAATCAACCTTCGTGTGGAGGTACATCTTTGTCCGGCAGTTCCAACCGCTCCGAATACCGCCCCAACTAGCGACATTTCTAGGTCGGCATCTTTAGATATAATGATCGCATTGTTTCCGCCAAGTTCCAATAAACTACGTCCTAAACGGGTTCCCACTGCTGCACCCACGGCTTTTCCCATACGGGTTGATCCGGTTGCCGATAATAGCGCGATGCGTTTATCATGGCTCATTAGCTCTCCAATGTTACGGTCGCCAATGAGCAGGCACGACGTGCCTTCAGGAACATCATTAGCTTCAAATACTTTTTGGATGATATGCTGACAGGCAATGGCAGTTAGCGGAGTTTTCTCAGACGGTTTCCAAATGCAAACGTTGCCGCAAACAAGAGCAAGACTTACATTCCATGCCCAAACCGCCACCGGAAAGTTGAACGCTGAAATAATTCCTACAACACCCATTGGATGCCATTGCTCATACATACGATGTGCTGGTCGCTCAGAATGCATGGTCAGGCCGTATAGCTGACGCGATAATCCAAGTGCAAAATCGCAGATGTCGATCATCTCCTGTACCTCACCATAGCCTTCCTGTAAGCTTTTACCCATCTCATAACTAACCAACTTACCTAGGTCTTCTTTATTTTGGCGAAGGGCATCACCAAGTTGCCGGATGATTTCACCCCTTTTTGGAGCGGGCCAGGTTCTCCATATTTTAAAAGCAGCTTCTGCTGTAGCAAGTGTATTTTGAAAATCTTCAGCGTTCGCAAAATTTACACTGGCAATTTCTTTTCCATCAACAGGCGAAACTATGACAGTGCGCTGTTGGGCATTGCTGCTGCTCCACTGCTTGCCCGTGCTGCATGACAGATTAATATGCTTTATTCCAAGATTCTGTAATGTAGGAATGATATCTATTTGCATAAAATTTCGTATTTTTGTAAAGTTAAGCATTTCCCCTAAGGTCATTTAAAAGGATAAACACGAAACATTTCCTCAAGAAGGAATATTTAATATTTATTTTCAGCCTGTTAGCTTTAAGAGTGTCAGGATGTGGAAAAATAAAAACTAAATAATAAGCTATTTGCCCTAATTTGTTTGCAATAAATATATTGTTCCTTGAGCAATATAGAGGGGGAACATTCTTAATGGTATTATTTTAGGATGGAAGAAGATTTTGAGTTTAATTTTTCCGAAGATCCCAGATTTTCGGTAGAAAGATATGAAGAAATGATCCGCAATCAGGATCAGTACTTTTTTGATGCTCAGGCATTTGAAAGTATTATTGAATACTACGTTGAAAAGAATGATCCGATTAAGGCATTGCAGGTTGTAGAATATGCAATAAATCAGCATCCCTTTGCTGCCGTCTTCTCTATCAAGCAGGCACAGTTGTATTTAGCAACCAGCCAGTTCGATCAGGCATTTGAATCTTTAAATAAAGCCGAAACTCTGGAGCCTTCTGATGCGGATATTTACACCATCAGAGGCAATATTTACGAAGGGATGGAGCGCAATCAGGATGCTCTTGATAATTATGAAAAAGCATTAGAACTGGCAGAAAATACCGACGAGATATTGCTGCATATAGCCTATGTATATCAAAGTATGGGCGATTATGAGAATGCAGTTGGCTATTTGAAGCAATGCCTTGAGCAAAACATGGAAAATCAAGACGCACTTTATGAACTTGCATTTTGTTATGATGTTCTCGATAAGCAGGAAGAAAGCATAAAATTTTACGAGCAATACATTGATAATGAGCCTTATTCTTATGCTGCATGGTATAATTTAGGGAACGCTTTCAATAAGATGGATTTATATGAAAAGTCTATTGATGCCTATGATTATGCTATTCTGATCAAAGACAATTTTGCTTCAGCTTATTTTAATAAAGGGAATGCACTGGTTAATTTGGATCGTTATTCTGAAGCCATCGATGTTTATAAGCATACCTTTGAATATGAACCTCCAAGCGGCGATACCTATACAGCTATCGGGGAATGTTACGAAAAGCTGGAACGGATGGATGAAGCACGTTCTTATTATAAAAAGGCAGTTAAGCTTGACCCTTTACAATCAGATGCCTGGTTTGGTATTGGGGTAACTCTTGATTTTGAGGAGAGATATTTCGAATCACTTTATTTTTATAGAAAGGCACTTGACCTGGATGATAAAAATGCAGATTACTGGTTCGCCATTGCTGATGCTCAGTATAAACTAAAACAGCTCGACGAATCTGAAAAGGCATACGAAAAAGTTCTGGAGCTTAATCCGGTAGATATTGAGGCATGGCTTGACTATTCATCTATATTATTTGAGCAGGATAAATTGACTGCTGCTATAGAAATTATTTCTGAAGGAATAAAAAATAATCCAGACTCAGCCGAACTGTATTACAGGATGGTTGCTTACCTTTTTGCCGCACATCAATTTGGCGAAGCACTCATCTATCTTGAAACTGCACTGAATTCTGATCCGGATAAGCACCATATCCTTTTTGAATATCTTCCTCAGCTGCACGAAAACAAGGTTATTGTTGATATTATTAATCGGTATACCCGTTAAAGGACTAATATAATTATTGAGGCTTCAGGTATTGATTTTTTTTTGGAAATTTGGCAAAAATTAATTGGGTCTTCTTTGTAAAAGAAACGTTTATTCTAAGGCTTAACCAATTATTCAAAACCAATAAAATAGAATGAATTATACTTTAAAAAATATCCCTGATCGTACACAAAAACCACGTGTTAATGGCCTTACTATGGTTATGGATAAGGGACTTAGTGTTCGTCAGGTAGAAGATTTTCTGGAAGTTGCCGGTCCGCATACTGATATTGTTAAGTTAGGCTGGTCAACTTCATATGTTACCCCTAATCTTGAGAATAAATTAAAAATATATCGGGATGCAGAGATTCCTGTGTATTTCGGAGGGACTTTGTTTGAAGCTTTTATCATTAGAAATCAGTTTGATGATTACCGAAAGATCCTGGATAAGTATGATATGAAGTTTGCCGAAGTATCTGATGGATCCATTAACATTCCTCATGATGAAAAATGTGAGTACATCCGAAAACTAAGTGATCAGGTTACTGTTATATCTGAAGTAGGATCGAAAGATGCTGCCAAGATCTTTGCTCCCTATAAATGGATCAGTTTAATGAAGGCTGAGATTGAAGCAGGGTCATGGAAAGTTATTGCTGAAGCTCGTGAAAGTGGTAATGTTGGTCTATACAGAGATTCAGGAGAAGTTAGACAGGGTTTGGTTGATGAGATATTAACTCAGATACCCGCTGAAACCATTATATGGGAAGCACCTCAAAAGGCACAGCAGGTATGGTTCATTAAATTGATAGGTACCAATATTAATCTTGGGAATATAGCTCCAGCTGATGTAATTCCTGTTGAAACTTTGCGTTTGGGACTAAGAAGCGATACTTTCGATCATTTTCTAGATATGGAAGTTAAATAAACATCTTTATTCTTTATTTCTATAACCCTAAGTTTTAATAATTGTCATGAAAAAATATGGCCTGATCGGATATCCGTTAACTCATTCTTTTTCCAAAAAACACTTTACTGAAAAGTTCTTAAGAGAAGGATTGGATAGTTATCAGTATGAGCTTTATCCTTTACCTAATCTAAGTGATCTGCCCGAGCTGATCAACAGTATTCCTGATCTTTGTGGTTTGAATGTAACTGTACCACATAAGATTGGAGTAATGTTTTATCTTGATAAAGTTGACCCTGCTGCCAAAGAAATAGATGCAGTAAATTGTATAAAAATAGTTAACCATCAGCCGGTTGAGGCTTTTTTCAATGGTGAACTTTCGTCTATGCAGGTTAGGCTTGAAGGTTATAATACAGATGCCTACGCTTTTGAAGAATCCTTAAAGCCTTTATTGAAAAAGCATCATCATAAAGCATTGATTCTTGGTACCGGTGGAGCATCTAGAGCGGTTGCTTATGTGCTTAAAAAATTAGGTATTTCATATAAAAAAGTTTCTAGGCGTGCTGTTGGTAAGCAGTTAACCTACAAAAAGCTAAGTGAAGCTATTCTGCACGATTATTTATTAATCATTAATACCAGTCCGGTAGGAACTTCACCAACTATTGAAGAATGTCCTGATATTCCATATGAATTTATTTCAGGTAAGCATTTATTATATGACCTAGTTTATAATCCGGCAGAAACCGAGTTCCTCAAACGAGGAAAAGCCAGGGGCGCCAGTATAAAGAACGGTTTGGAAATGCTTCATCTGCAGGCTGAAAAATCTTGGGAAATATGGAATAGCTGATGAACAGGAATTTTTTATTGATCCTTTTTAGTATCTGTATTCTTCTACACTCTTGCGCTGGCGATTACTCACCTAAACCACGTTCCTATTTTAGAATTGATCTTCCTGAAAAGAAGTATCAGGAGTATTTAGGAGATTGCCCCTATAGTTTTGATTTCCCGGTTTATGCACAGATTCTACCTGATAATGACAAAGAAGCAAAACCATGTTGGATAGATGTACATTATCCTCAGTTTAATGGTCGAATTCATTTAAGCTATCAATCTTTTTCTACAAGAGAGCAGTTCAATCAGCTAGTAGAAGATGCCCGAACATTTGCATTTAAACATACGGTAAAAGCAACAGCAATTGATGAAGCCATGATATCATACCCTGAAAAGAAGGTTTATGGTATTTATTATTCAATTGATGGAAATACCGCGTCGTCTGTGCAGTTCTTTTTGACAGATAGTACCAAAAACTATCTGCGTGGAGCCTTATATTTTAATGAACAACCACGACTTGATTCCATACAGCCAGTACTAGATTTTATTAAAAAGGATGTTGATCAGATGATCAAAACCTTTAAATGGAAAAATCAATAACCTTGATTTTAATCTATTAAATGCAGCTAGTGCACGCGTGTCGCGTGTTCTCTTATTAAATTAATCCAATTTGCGTTGGTTTTACGAAGGTCCCTCACTTGTCGCTAGTGCACGCGTGTTGCGTGTTCTCTTATTAAATTAATCCAATTTGCGTTGGTTTTACGAAGGTCCCTCACCTGCTAAAGGGCAGGATTCGGGATGACATATAAGAGTTAGCTTGAAATTTATTTTTTTAGGCGCTATGCAATCCTTTTGAGAGTATGTTTTCTTATATTCAAATCGTATTTCAAGAAACGATAACCTATAGATAAAGATTGCAGTTTACATTAAAATCGAAAAATCCATGAAAATACTTTACACCTTCTTATTGCTCTTACTTATACATTCCAATACTCAAGCACAGCTGAGCCAAGATGAAAAAAGGATTGTCGAATATATCAAAGCTCATTTTGGAGAGTCAGAAGAATTGCTCATTGAATCTGTTAATATTAACAGCGGAACTTTGAATACAGAAGGTGTCAAAAAGGTTGGTGCTATATACCGTAGGGAACTTGATAAACTAGGGTTTATTACAGAATGGGTCGATCTGCCTGATTCGTTGCGCCGTGCTGGGCATTTGGTAGCTACCCGAAAAGGTTCACAAGGAAAACGCCTTTTTTTGATTGGGCATTTGGATACTGTTTTTGAGCTGGATATGGCATTCAGCCCCTATACAAAATTAAATGATTCAACTGCTACCGGTCAGGGAGTGAATGATATGAAGGGGGGTAATATGGTCATGATTTCTGCATTAAAAGCTCTTCATTCTCTCAAACTATTAGATAATACCCAGATCATAGCCTATTTTACCGGCGATGAGGAAAGTTCTGGTTCGCCGCATGCTGTGGCCAGGAAAGATTTTATTGAACGTGCCCGTACTACTGAGATCGCCCTGGGTTTTGAAGGTGCGCAGGACTTAAATACTGTGGCTGTTGCCCGTCGCGGAATTGGTGGCTGGGTTCTAGATGTAAATGCTAAAACAGGACATTCTGCAGGAATTTTTAGTCAGAGTGCAGGATATGGTGCTATTTACGAGGCTGCCAGGATTATCACTGAATTTCGTACTCAGCTAAAAGATGAAAAGTATCTGACTTTTAATCCGGGTTTGATGAGCGCCGGATCAGAGATCAAAGTAGATAAAGCAAATGCCAAAGTTGAGGCAATAGGGAAAACTAATATTATTTCTCCTGCCGCTTATGTTGCCGGAGATCTACGCTTTATTTCAGAAGTACAGCGTGATAAAGCAAGAGAGAAAATGAAAGCTATTACTGCTCAAAGTCTGAATGGTACCAGTTCTACTATAACGTTTACCGATGGGCTTCCAGCTATGGAGCCAACAGAAGGTAATTACAGACTGGTTAAATACCTGGATAAGATTTCCCGTGATATGAGTATTGGTGCAACACTGGCAGGTGATCCTGGGGCTCGTGGAGCTGGGGATATTTCTGATATTGCCAAATACGTAGATTGCTTGGATGGAATGGGTGCTTCGGGAGGCGGAGCACACAAGCCGGGCGAAGTGGTCAACCTAAAGGAGTTACCTATCCTTGTACAAAGAGCAGCCTTAATGATTTATCGCTTGAGTCGGGCAAATTCATCAATAAACTGATTAAGATACCGCCTGCCGAAAATGTCTGGAGCAATATTCTGTATCGGAATGGGTTGAATTTGGTACTTTTGTAATTATGATCCAAATTAAGTCATTCGCATTTAATCCTTATCAGGAGAATACCTATATACTTTTCGACGAAACATCGGAATGTGTGATCATTGATCCCGGAATGTATACCGGTGATGAGCACAATGAATTTTTGAAATTTATTTCTGATAATAAGCTGAAGCCAGTTTTACTTCTGAACACACATTGCCATATCGATCATGTTTTGGGGAATAAATTTGTTTTTGATACGTACGGACTATTGCCCCAATTTCATAAGGGAGAAGAGATTGTTCTGAATTCGGTTGTATCCTATGCACCTCAAATGGGAATTCGCTATGAAGTTTCGCCACTTCCTGAAGTTTTTTTGCCTGAAAGTGGTACGGTTAAATTCGGCGAATCTGATCTTGAATTGATATTTTCGCCCGGTCATTCGCCTGCTCATTTATGTTTTTATAATGTAAAAGATTGCTTTTTGATTGGAGGCGATGTGTTGTTTTATAGAAGTATTGGAAGAACTGATCTTCCAGGTGGTAATCATGATCTGCTAATCGCCAATATCCGTGAAAAATTATTTGCTTTACCAGACAATTGTAGGGTTTATCCCGGACATGGACCATCAACCAGTATCGGCTTTGAGAAGCAGTATAATCCTTTCCTTAGCTGATGCATATTACTATACACAGATAATTTGAACACCTCCTATTATATCGCCAAAAGGTATCTGTTTTCAAAGAAATCGGTCAATGCGATCAATTTTATTTCAGGCATCTCCATGCTTGGCGTTTTTGTAGGAAGTGCTGCTCTTATCATTATTCTTTCAGTATTTAATGGTTTTGAAAACATTGTACTTTCTATGTACAATACCTTTAGCCCTGAACTCCGCATCGAAGCCCTGAAAGGAAAAACATTTGATCCTGGGAATACGTATTTCTTGACTTTGAAAAACGATAAACGTATTATTAACTATACCGAAGTATTACAAGAAAAGGCTTTGGTGCGCTATGGTGAAAGCCAGTCTATCGCCCTCGTAAAGGGCGTTAGCGAGGGTTTTATGAAAAATAAAAGCGGTCTGGATTCAGTAATTTCTAGTGGAAGCTTTACCTTATGGTCTAGGGGTCAGGATATGGCGGTGATAGGTTATGCATTACAAAATTTTTTATCCATTAACCTGAATAATGAATTTCAAAGTCTCGATGTTTATTCGCCCAGAAAAGGTGCTTCAAACTCATTCAATCCTGCCGATGAGTTCAATGTGCGTTCCATTTATCCATCCGGTGTTTTTGCGGTTCAGCAGGAATTTGATAATACGATGATCGTTCCCATACGTTTTGCGCGCGAAATGCTTGGCGAGAATAAACTCGTAACCTATATCGAAATAAATACTGCTAAGAATGTTGTTATTGATGACTTTCAAACTGAGATTGAAAAATCTTTAGGGAAGGAATTTCTGGTCAAGAACCGCAGCCAGCAAAACGAATTATTGTATAAAATTCTGAATTCCGAAAAGTGGGCCATCTTCCTGATCCTTACATTTGTTTTGATCATCGCAATCTTTAATATTATTGGATCCTTAACTATGCTGGTTATCGATAAACGCAAAGATATTGCCATTTTAACCAGCCTAGGGGCAGATAAATCCTTGATCAGGGGAATCTTCTTTATTGAAGGAATGATGATTTCTATGTTAGGATGTATTCTTGGGATGTTTGCCGGATTAATCTTTATCCTGCTTCAGCAACATTTCGGGTTTATTGCCATGTCGGGTGTAAATCTGATGATTGATACCTATCCGGTTGGGATCAAGCTGAGTGATTTTGTTCTTGTATTTGGAACTGTCTTGCTTGTGTCTGTGATTGCTTCTGCTATCTCATCCACACTGAGTGTGAAGAATTCAATCAATTTGAGGGATGATTTGTAGGTTATAAAAACTTTCCCGGTACCAGATAATTTTTCACGTAATCTTCAATACCATCTTCCAGGCTATAAAAATCCTGGCTATAACCAATTGAGCGGATTTTTTCCATGTTGGCTTCGGTGAAGTACTGGTATTTTTCGCGGATATCTTCTGGAGTAGGCACAAAAGAGATAAATGGTTTCTTGCCTAAGGCCTTAAATGTTCCTTTTGCCAGGTCAAGAAAGGTTCTTGCCTTGCCGGTTCCAAGATTGTAAATCCCAGAATCTTTACGGTGATGCATCATAAAATACAAGACGTTGACTAGGTCTTTGATATACACAAAATCACGCATCTGCTCACCATCCTTAAATTCTGGATTATGCGATTGAAATAATTTCATGGAACCTGTTTCGCGGATCTGATTGAAGGTATGAAATATCACCGAGGCCATTCTTGACTTATGATTTTCATTAGGGCCATACACATTGAAAAACTTCAATCCTGCCCAGAAATATGGTTTTTCTGTTTGTTTTAGAGCCCAATTATCGAAATCATTTTTCGAGTCGCCGTAAGGATTCAGGGGTTTCAGCATTGGAATCTTTGATTCATCATCATCATATCCCTGTTCACCTAATCCGTAGGTAGCGGCCGAAGAAGCGTAAACGAAAGGAAGTCCAAATTCAGTACAGATATTCCAGATAGCCTTGGTATAATCCAGGTTCAGACGATTGAATAATTCCCTGTCCATTTCTGAAGTATCCGTACGCGCACCAATATGGAACACGAATTGTACGTGAAGCTGATTTTCAACTAGCCAATCAGCAAAAACATCTCGTTCTACCTGTTTGAAATAGCGCTTACCCTCTAAATTTTTATTTTTGATCTCACTAGAAAAATCATCGATCAGCACCAGATCATAAAAACCTTCGTCGTTTAGTTTTTGAACCAAACAACTTCCAATAAACCCTGCTGCGCCTGTAATAATGATCATGCTAAAGATTAATTCTATTTTTACAATTATAAGAATAAGTTTTGTTTCGTTTCGGGGATGATTCCTAGTTTGTGTGCTTGCTCAAAGAAAGTTTGAACGGCTTTCCTTCCCACTTCACCTAAATCAATTGAAAATTTATTGACATAAAGTTCAATGTGTTTGTTGATCACCTCATTACTCATTTCCTGCGAAAGTGAGCAGATAAAATCCATTCCGGATTCCGGATGATCAAAAGCATATTGAACACTTCGTTTAATGATGCGGTTTACTTTTTGTTTTATATTTTCGGGGAGCTCTCTTTTAACCATAATGCCACCCAAGGGAATTGGCCCTTGCGTCAAATCTTCCCAAAATTGGCCTAAATCGATAATCTTTTTCAGACCTTTTTCTTGGTAAGTGAATCGATTTTCATGGATGATCACACCCATATCAATCTGATGATTTAATAAGGCAGATTCAATTTCAAAAAATTTCATCTCGATCTTATTTTTTGCTTCAGGTAATGCCAGGCTTAACAGAAAATTGGCGGTGGTATATTTGCCGGGAATGCCAATTCGGAGGTTGGGGGTCGGAGGTTGGAGGTCGGAAGTCGGAGGTATGAGGTATGAGGTATGAGGTATGAGGTCGGAAGTCGGAGGTATGAGGTCGGAAGTCGGAGGTATGAGGTATGAGGTATGAGGTCTGAGGTCGGAGGTTGGAGGTTGGAGATCTGCCACGAGATCAGCTGAAATATAATCTTCATTATTACAAATGAGTAATGGGCCAACTCCAAATCCGAGGGCACTTCCGGCATGAAGCAATACATATTGTTCAGTGAGATAGGCATAGGCATGATAGCTCAGTTTGGTGATATCGAGCTCTGCGCTGAATGCTTTTTGATTAAGTGTTTCAACATCATCAAATACCACATCGAAACTCAAGCCTTCGGTATCGATTTTTTGATGGATCATGGCATCAAAAATGAAGGTATCGTTAGGGCATGGCGAAAATCCGAGGCTTAATTTCATGAATCAAAAAGATGTATCAGCGTATCATTTAACGTATTCACTGCAAGTTTAATATTCCAGTTTGCCCGGTTGCGTCGTTCTACAAAATTTGAAATTGCCCGGATCTGGATGCACGATGTATTTGCTTGTTCACAGGCATAAAAAAAGGCTGCACCTTCCATACTTTCAATATCAGGGTTGAAATGGGCAATGGTTTTTGAAATAGAAAGCTCATTTCCATGTACTTTATTAACAGTAATTGCTTTTACTTCCTGCAGGTTTCTGTGTTTTGTAAACAATGGGTTGGGCTTTGGTAAATAGGTGCTCTTGCCAAGTCCAAGTATTTCAATAGATAAAAATTCGTCTCCATCTTCAGCACCTAACTCAACAAATATATCTTCTTTAACCAGGCAAATATCTCCGGGTTTAATATTGGGATTAAAACTTCCTGCTATGCCGGCGTTTATGGCCAGTTCAAAATGTTCTTCTGAAAAGGCTTTGCCCAGTGAAAATGCAGTAGGAACCATTCCGGCACCTGTTACGAGTACTTTTATCTGGTAATTACCTATGGTTTTTTCAAAAGGGGGCACATCACTAAAAGAGAAATGTGTCAGAAAGGGTTCTATCTCGGCACTAGTTGCGGCAACAAGTAGTATTTTCATGTTGCAATTTACGCAATTCGCTTAAAATTGATTAAGGCATGTTGTAGTTTGAGTATATTTGCATTTTAATTATTTGAAAATGATATATATTACTCGCAAAGAGCGGTTTAATGCAGCACATAAGTTATACCGAGAAGAATGGACTGACGAACAAAATCGGGAAATTTTTGGAAAGTGTTCAAATCCAAACTGGCATGGCCATAATTATGAACTATTTGTTACGGTAAAAGGGGAAATTAATTCTGAAACTGGATTTGTAATCGATCTAAAAGAATTGAAACGAATCATCACCATTTATGTAACGGATGTTCTGGATCATAAAAACATCAATATTGATGTAGAATTTATGAAAGGCAAAATGGCTTCTACCGAAGTGCTGGCTGTTACAATATTTGATGTTCTTAAACCTCATATTGATGGGCAGGGTGCCATCTTACATTCCGTTAAACTTTTTGAAACCGAAAATAATTTTGTAGAATACTTCGGTTGATCTAAACGATCTCAAGCATCTGATAATGGACGAAAAAAACAAGTCTGCAGAAATTAAAATCGATGGGTATACCAAGATCGACCAGTATGATCTGGAAAAGATCGAACGCATAGCTACTCATTATAAGGCAATTTTAGCTGAGTTGGATGAGGATCCATCACGGGAAGGCCTTATTCAAACACCGGTTCGAGTAGCTAAGGCTTTACAATATCTTACGCATGGATACGATGCTAATCCAGAAGAAATTCTTCGCAGTGCCATGTTTAAGGAAGACTATAGCCAAATGGTTGTTGTAAAAGATATCGAAGTGTTTTCTATGTGTGAACATCATATGCTACCCTTTTTTGGGAAGGCTCATGTTGCTTATATTCCAAACGGCAATATTGTTGGGTTGAGTAAAATTCCCAGAGTGGTTGATGCCTTTGCCAGGCGTTTACAGGTTCAGGAGCGTTTAACAAATCAAATACGTGATTGCATCCAGGATACTTTGGATGCTACCGGAGTAGCAGTAGTTATGGAGTGTAAGCATTTATGCATGTCGATGCGTGGAATTCAAAAACAAAATTCTGTGACTACCACTTCTGCTTTTACCGGAGCTTTTGTTAATGAGACAACACGCGCTGAATTTTTGCGCCTGATTACGGCAAGCTTAAGTTAAAAGAAGCAGCAATTTTTATTAAATTTTATACATAGGATTCATTAGTCATGAAATCATACTTATTTCCAGGGCAAGGAGCCCAGTTTGCAGGGATGGGAAAAGATCTTTACGATCATTCATCTACCGCCAGAGATCTATTTGAAAGTGCCAATCAGATTTTGGGTTTCAGAATCACCGACATCATGTTTTCGGGAACCGATGAAGATTTGAAGCAGACCAATGTAACGCAGCCTGCCATTTTTCTCCACTCTGTTATTTTGGCAAAAGAGCTGAAGAATGATTTTAATCCAGACATGGTGGCTGGTCATTCACTTGGCGAGTTTTCTGCGCTTGTTGCTGCTCATGCTTTATCTTTTGAAGACGGCTTGCGTTTGGTTAGTGCACGTGCTAATGCTATGCAAAAGGCATGTGAGGTAAGACCTTCAACTATGGCAGCAATACTTGGTCTGGATGATTTTACTGTTGAAGATATTTGTCAAAGAGTTAGTGATATTGTTGTTCCAGCAAATTATAACTGTCCGGGTCAACTCGTTATTTCAGGAACCATTGAAGGTATTGATAAAGCTTGCGAGCTATTGATTGAAGCGGGAGCAAAGAGAGCAATAAAGCTGAATGTTGGAGGAGCATTTCATTCTCCTTTAATGGAGTTTGCTCGTGTTGAACTGCAATCGGCTATTGAGAATACCGAAATTAAGGAGCCAATCTGTCCAATCTACCAAAATATTGACGCTAAGTCATACACCGATGTAGCAAGCATTAAGCATAATTTGATCGCACAATTGACCGGAGCAGTACGTTGGACACAAACGATTGAAAAAATGCTTCATGATGGAGCAACTTCATTTACTGAAGTTGGCCCCGGAAATGTATTACAGGGCCTTGTAAAAAAGGTTGATCGTGCCGTACCAACGTTCAGCGCAGAATTGTAATATCATTCTGAATGATTGTCCGATATTGATGGTATTGATGTTATGTTAAAGCGCAATTATCTCAAAGCATGAGTTACTTTTCCTATCGAATAGCCATCAGAATATAATAATACAGTATAGTTCCCCTTCTGGAACTTGCCTATATTTGCCCAGTCTATAGTATATGTTCTTCCATCATTAGCAAATTCAATGGCGGTTTTATAGGTATATTGTAGTTCTTGTTCATCAGAATTGAACATTCCGTTATTTTTTGTACTGATTAGATTACCACTAGGATCTATCACTCTGAGGTAAATAGTGTGCATGCCCTTAACTCCAAGTGGGTTGTTAACCAGCGAAAAATTGATCCTTAATTGATCGGTTGTATTGGCACGATTAGCATTGTTTTCTTTGCCGCTATTTTTAACATGAAGAGCCTGAACTGAAATATTTGATGTTTTTAAGGCTGCCGCTGCTTTGACCTTTGTACTTAGCTCTTCATTTTGTTTTTCAAGATCAGATGCTACAAAACTAACAGAATCTACAACCGATTTTAAATCATTTCGTTCAGTGGTCAGATTAGCATTGATCTTTTTTAAAGCTTCCATATCTGAGCTGTATTTTGATACTACATTTTTAAGCTCTTTAATTTCTTCCTGTGCTTTGGCAAGTTGGCTTTGTGTAAGTTGACCTTGTGCTAGGGAGGCTCTCAGTTTTTTGATTTGTTTTCTTGCACTATCCTGCTCACTTTTCATTTCCTGAGATAGCTCGATATTCATGATCGAGACATTATCCAATTCAGCTTCAATTTTGTCAATTTCAGTCTGCATTCTGGTTTTTTCATCGCTAATGGTTACAATGCGGTCATTTGCTTTTTTATCTTTTAAGAATAAATAGGTATTG
>Ga0208960_1001049_pt1 | contig 14969 bp, 12 predicted proteins | sample GreLakmeON33MSRF_FD_187703 | JGI IMG/M metagenome (GOLD analysis project Ga0208960, IMG submission 187703) | Freshwater lentic microbial communities from great Laurentian Lakes, MI, USA - Great Lakes metaG ON33MSRF (SPAdes) | ecosystem: Environmental > Aquatic > Freshwater > Lake | place: Great...
GAGATAGCAGCAGTCAGCGTTGTCTTGCCGTGGTCGATGTGACCCATCGTGCCGATATTGACGTGTGGCTTGTTGCGTTCGAATTTTGCCTTACTCATGTTTTACTCCGTAGTTTTGCTTGTGGTTTTTGGATGGACATTGGTTGGATAGGACTGATCGGCTATTCGCCGCGAACTCTTTTAACGATTTCTGTTGCAATTGCCTCTGGTACCTGCTGGTACGAATGGAACTGCATGGTGTACGTGGCGCGGCCCTGAGTACGCGACCGAAGATCGGTACTGTATCCGAACATTTCCGATAGCGGAACCTGAGATTGCACGACTTGAGTGTTTCCGCGTGCTTCCATGCCTTCGATTCGGCCACGACGGCTACTGAGGTCACCCATCACGTCTCCCATGTACTCGTCTGGAGTCACAACTTCGACGGCCATGATTGGCTCAAGCAACACAGGTCGCGCTTGCTCGGCTGCCTTTTTAAAGACCATTGTTCCGGCAATCTTGAAAGCCATTTCGCTGGAGTCAACGTCGTGATATTGCCCGTCAGTCAGTGTTGCTCGCACATCCACTGTGGGGTATCCGGCGAGAACTCCGTTTCCGAGTGCTGCCTGGATTCCCTGATTCACAGGCTGGATGTATTCGCGAGGAATACGTCCACCCGAAATCTTGTCAACGAATTCGTATCCGCCGCCAGGACCAGTTGGCTCAAGTGAAATTTTTACAACAGCAAACTGACCAGAACCACCGGACTGTTTGATGTGGCGGTACTCGACTGCGGTGACTGTCTTGGTCACTGTTTCGCGGTACGCCACCTGAGGCTTGCCGACTGTTGCATCGACGTTGAATTCGCGTTGCATGCGGTCGACGAGGATTTCAAGGTGTAGCTCACCCATTCCGGAGATAACAGTCTGATTAGTTTCTTCGTCGGTGCGAACTCTAAAGGTGGGGTCTTCGTCTGACAACGACTTCAGAGCCTTGCCCAACTTGTCTTGGTCATCTTTTGTCTTTGGTTCGATTGCGACGTGAATAACTGGCTCAGGAAAAATCATTCGCTCAAGCACGATTGGATTGCTGCGATCACACAGAGTGTCTCCCGTTGTGGTGTCCTTGAAACCAAGGCCCGCAACAATGTCTCCTGCCATTGCAATATCAAGATCTTCTCGCTGATTTGCGTGCATGAGCAAGATGCGCCCGAGACGCTCTTTGCGCTCTTTGGTGCTGTTGTAGACCTCGTCACCTTTGCTGATGCTTCCGGAGTACACGCGGAAATATGTCAGTTTTCCGAACGGGTCGGCAACAATTTTAAAAGCAAGTGCAGCAAACGGACCATTCTCGTCGGCAGGTCGCTCAATTGCTTCGTCGCCCTTAAGGTTGGTGCCTTGCGCTGGACGAATGTCAAGTGGACTCGGCAAGAAGTCAACGACTGCATCAAGCATTGGCTGTACACCTTTGTTCTTGAATGCAGAGCCACACAAAATTGGAACGAAATCAAAAGCCAATGTACCGGAGCGGATTGCACGCTTGATTTCTGCTTCTGAAACTTCTTCGCCAGCAAGATACTTTTCCATCAGTTCGTCATCACTAGTTGCGATTGTTTCGAGCAGCATCTCGCGATATGAATTTGCCTCGTCAACCATGTCGGCAGGAATATCTGTCTCGTCCCACTTGGCGCCAAGTTCTTCGTCGTGCCAAATCAAAGCCTTCATCTTGACAAGGTCAACCAGTCCGATAAACGGTTTATTGCTCTCTGGACCACCTGCGCCGATTGGAAGATGCAAAACAGCAGGGTTTGCCTGCAAGCGCTCACGCACCATTTTGACGGTGCGATAGAAGTCAGCACCAATGCGGTCCATCTTGTTCACGAAACACATCCGCGGTACGTGGTACTTGTTGGCCTGACGCCACACCGTCTCGGTTTGTGGCTCGACACCGGCAACCGAGTCGAATACTGTCACCGCACCGTCTAACACGCGCAATGAACGCTCTACTTCAATGGTGAAGTCCACGTGTCCAGGAGTGTCAATGATGTTGATGCGATGGTTGTCCCAGATGCAGGTTGTGGCAGCAGATGTAATAGTGATTCCGCGCTCTTGCTCTTGGGCCATGTGGTCCATAGTGGCTGCACCGTCATGGACTTCGCCGATCTTGTAACTCTTTCCCGTATAGAACAAGATGCGTTCTGTCGTAGTGGTTTTACCGGCGTCAATATGCGCCATGATCCCGATGTTTCGAGTTCGTTCTAGTGGAAATTCACGCTTAGCCATTGGTTCACCTTGTGTTGTCTATAAAACATTGTCGGAGGGGTTTGAGTTGTCAAGGAATATCTCACCCACAGCACAAAAATGCACAGCGGGAAATGAGGGGATTACGGGGTTATATAACTGTTCTTATTACCAGCGGTAATGAGCAAAGGCTTTGTTTGACTCAGCCATTTTTTGCATATCATCGCGTTTTTTCATTGCTGCGCCAAGACCATTCGAGGCATCAAGCAACTCATTGGCCAAACACTCAGCCATTGACTTTTCGCGACGCTTGCGCGAGTAATCGACAAGCCAACGAATAGCGAGTGTGCTCGCTCGCCGTGGGCGAACTTCTACTGGTACTTGATATGTGGCGCCACCGACTCGACGGCTACGAACCTCTAGTGGTGGTTTGATGTTTTCAACAGCGCGCTTCAGAGTGGCGATTGGCTCTGCACCTGTCTTGGTCTCGACAATCTTCAGTGCGTCGTACACAATTTTGTCGGCAATTGATTTCTTGCCGTGCAACATCACTTTGTTAACAAGTTGAGTAACGACTAATGAGTGATAGATCGGATCTGCGAAAATTTCGCGACGTTGTGCAGGACCTTTGCGTGGCATGTCTGTTGTTTCCTATTTCTCGCGCTTTGAGCCATAACGGCTACGCGACTGCTTGCGACTTTTTACACCAGCAGCGTCAAGTGCGCCCCGAATGACTTTGTAACGAACGCCTGGCAAGTCGCGTACACGACCACCCCTGATGAGCACGATGCTGTGTTCTTGAAGGTTGTGTCCTTCGCCTGGAATATATGCGGTGACTTCGACGCCACTTGTAAGACGAACACGAGCAACTTTGCGCAACGCTGAGTTTGGTTTTTTAGGAGTTGTTGTAAATACGCGTGTGCACACACCGCGACGTTGCGGTGAACCCTTGAGCGCAGGTGTCTTGGTCTTGGACGACTTTGAACTGCGACCGGTGCGGATCAGCTGTTGGATTGTTGGCACAGAATTACCTTTCGATGAGAACCCTGCAAGGCTAGAGGCGAAAGTTGACTAGTGGCAACCCGCCCATGATGAACGCTTCTTTTTGACACGACTCAGCCCAGGGCGTCAACCCCGTCTGATGGAGTTGCCTCAGCCTGATATGTGCCGTGAAGCCCTGCCAAAAACTCGGCTGGATCGACATCATCACTTGAGAAGTACTCCATTGGCTGATAATCAGGTGCATCAACATCAAAGTCGCGGTAACGCTCCATGCCAGTTCCGGCAGGGATGAGTTTTCCGATAATGATGTTTTCTTTGAGGCCAACCAGGAAGTCTCCCTTGCCGTCAATTGCGGCTTCGGTCAGAACGCGAGTGGTCTCTTGGAAAGATGCTGCTGAAAGCCATGAATCAGTGGCGAGCGATGCTTTGGTGATTCCCATGATTTCGGGACGACCCTCTGCAGGACGCTTCGAGTTCTCGACCATTTCGCGGTTTGTGTCACGGAAGATTTTTGCATCAACTCGCTCCCCTGGCAAGAAACCAGTGTCACCTGGTTCTTGAACACCCACGCGCCGTGTCATCTGACGAACAATCAGTTCGATGTGCTTGTCGCTGATCAATACACCTTGGTCGCGATATACCTTTTGCACTTCTTCGATGAGGTATGTCTGCGTGCGGCGTGTACCAAGAATCTCCATGATTTCTTTAGGATCAAATGGACCATCGGTCACTGGCTCTCCAGCAACGATTTCTTGTCCATCGCGAACGATTGGTCGGCTACCACTTGGCAAGATAATTGGATGTTCTTCACCTTTGTCATCAACAACGATGATTGGGATTCCTTTACCTTCGTCTTCGCCAATGCGCACAACACCTGTTGCTTTAGCAAGACGTGCAGAACCTTTTGGTGTGCGTGATTCGAACAATTCAACAACGCGCGGCAAACCACCGGCGATGTCCTTTCCGACTGCAACACCACCCGTGTGGAACGTACGCATCGTGAGCTGTGTACCAGGCTCACCAATTGACTGAGCAGCGATAACTCCGACTGCTTCTCCAAGTTCGATGGGCTTGCCAGTGGCGAGCGAACGTCCGTAGCACAGAGCACAAATACCGAGTGCGGCATCGCATGTCACAACTGAACGAACCTGAACGCGGTCAATTTTGGGATCAGCACGCAACGTGGCGAGTTCTACGTCACCAAGAATTGTGTTTTTCTCATACACCGATCCGTCTGACATTGAAACTTCGTTGAGCAATGTGCGACCAAACAACTTGGCGTCAAGGTGACGTTCTGTTTTGATGTTCTCGATCCAGATACCAAGGCGAGGACTCGTGCCACTCTCGTGACAGTCATATTCACGCACGATGAGTTCTTGCGCAACGTCCACCAAGCGACGGGTGAGGTAGCCAGAGTCAGCAGTACGCAATGCGGTGTCGACGAGGCCCTTACGAGCACCCGGTGTTGCAATGAAGTATTCGAGTGTTTCGAGTCCTTCACGGAAGTTGCTCTTGATAGGGCGTGGAATCATGTCACCACGAGGGTTTGCCACAAGGCCGCGCATTCCGGCAATCTGACGCATCTGCGTCATGTTTCCGCGTGCACCAGATCCGACCATCATGTCGATCGGGTTGAACTTCTCAGCTTTAAACGCCGCTTCCATCGCTGCTTGAACTTCTGCAGTGGCATCTGTCCAAATACGAACTTCTTGCTGACGACGCTCGCCGTCTGTAATGATTCCGCGCTTGAACTGTGACTCCACTTTTTCGGCTTGTTTTTCGTAGCCATCAAGAATTGCACGCTTCGAGGCAGGCGTCTTGACGTCGTCGATAGACACAGTCAAACCAGATTGCGATGCATAGCGATAGCAAACGGCTTTCATGGCATCAAGTGAGTTGGCAATTTCGGACTTGGGGTAGTGATCAGAGAGACGTTCTACGATGACACCAAGTTCTTTTTTCTTGACCACTTCGGTGATGTGTCCAAATCGAGCTGGATAATCAGATGGAAGAGTTTCTTCAAACAACAAGCGACCAGGTGTCGTCGTGAATTCAGAAATTTCTCCCGCCTCATCGCGCTCACGAATAGTGATGAGAGCGTGCAGGTTCACTGAACCAGCATCAAGACTTCTGTAGACCTCCCAGCGATGACGGAACACATGTCCCTCACCAGCAACACCAACTCGCGATTCGGTGAGGTAATAGCCACCGATAACAAGGTCTTGCTGCGGAGTAACGATTGGACGACCAGATGCAGGCGACAAGATGTTGTTCGCAGACAACATCAACACGCGTGCTTCAGCCTGAGCCTCTGCAGATAATGGCAAGTGAATAGCCATCTGGTCTCCGTCGAAGTCAGCGTTAAATGCAGTACACACCAGTGGGTGCAAGTGCAGTGCTTTTCCTTCAACCAAGATTGGCTCAAACGCCTGGATTCCGAGTCGGTGCAATGTTGGCGCGCGGTTAAGCATGACTGGGTGTTCTTTGATGACGTCTTCAAGAACGTCCCACACCTGAGTACGACGGCGCTCGACCATTCGCTTTGCAGTCTTGATATTCTGCGCGATTTCAAGATCGACGAGACGCTTCATAACGAAAGGCTTAAACAGTTCGAGTGCCATCAATTTAGGCACTCCACACTGATGCAAACGCAGGGTTGGTCCAGCAACGATGACTGAACGACCTGAGTAGTCAACGCGCTTTCCAAGCAAGTTCTGACGGAAACGACCTTGCTTACCTTTAAGCATGTCGGACAATGACTTCAACGGACGGTTTCCGGGGCCGGTTACTGGACGACCACGACGACCATTGTCAAACAAAGCATCCACTGCTTCTTGCAGCATTCGCTTTTCGTTGTTCACGATAATTACTGGTGCTCCAAGATCAAGGAGACGGCGCAAACGGTTGTTGCGGTTGATGACTCGGCGATAGAGATCGTTGAGGTCTGATGTTGCGAATCGACCACCATCAAGTTGCACCATTGGGCGCAATTCAGGTGGGATCACCGGAACGACATCAAGAATCATTGCCTTGGGGCTATTGACACGGCGACCTTGCTCGTCGCGCTTATTGAACGACGTGACGATCTTGAGACGCTTAATGGCCTTTTGCTTGCGCTGCGTTGACAGCGGTTTTCCTTTAAGACCATTTTCAAGAGCATCACGCAACTTGAGTTCTTCTTCGTCAAAGTCGATGCTGTCGATCAGAGACTTAATCGCGTCAGCGCCAGTTCCACCTTCGAAGTAATCCTCGTAACGGAACCTCATCTCATTCCATAGTTCTTCATCTTCGATGATTTGGCGAGGATGTAGATCTTTGAATTCGTCCCATGCGCGCTTCACGCGGTCGATTTCATTGTCGAACTTTTCTCTCCGGTTAAGTTCTTCCTTGTCCATGGCGCGTTGACGAGCACGTACGTCTACATCCTTGGCGCCTTCTTTTTCCATTGTCTTTAGTTCGACTTCGAAATCTTTCAAAACCTTCTTCATGGCCTTATCGCGGGCAACAATGAGGTCATCGCAAGATTGCAAGAAATCTGCCTCAAGCTCTGGCATGTCCTTGTGAATCAATTCTTCATTAACTGTTGTCACAAGATTTGCCGCAAAATAAATAACTTTTTCAAGTTGCTTTGCTTTGAGTTCTTCTTTAGGAGCAAGTCCACCCAACAGATATGCCAGCCAAGAACGGGTTCCGCGTAGGTACCAAATGTGCACAACTGGTGCCGACAACTCAATGTGTCCCATGCGCTCACGGCGTACTTTTGAACGAGTAACTTCTACTCCGCAACGCTCACAGATGATGCCTTTGAAGCGAACACGCTTGTATTTGCCGCAATAGCATTCCCAATCACGTGTTGGTCCAAAGATTTTTTCGCAGAACAGACCATCTTTTTCAGGTCGCAGTGTTCGGTAGTTGATGGTCTCTGGCTTTTTGACTTCGCCTTTTGACCACAGACGGATTTGCTCCGCTGTTGCCAAGCCGATTCGCAATTGGTTAAACATATTCACGTCGAGCATGTTGTTGTCGTTTCCTGGTTAGTGGTCGTGGTCAGTGGTCAGATGTAAAAATTAAGCGCGGGCGCCGCGTCGTTCGCGGTTGTCATCATCGTCAGAGCCACGCTCTGGGCGACTGATGTCAATCCCGAGTTCGTGGGCGGTGCGATAAATCTCGTCATCAAAGCCATGCATTTCGATCTCGTGACCGTCAGCAGCAAGTACTTCGACGTTGAGACACAGTGACTGCATTTCTTTCATGAGTACTTTGAATGACTCAGGAATGCCAGGCTCAGGAATATTGTCACCCTTGACAATGGCTTCGTACACCTTGACACGACCAAGAACATCGTCCGATTTAATGGTGAGCAGTTCTTGCAAGCAATACGCTGCGCCATAGGCCTCGAGTGCCCATACTTCCATTTCGCCGAATCGCTGTCCGCCGAATTGAGCCTTACCACCAAGCGGTTGCTGTGTGATCATGCTGTATGGTCCGGTGCTACGAGCGTGGATCTTGTCGTCTACCAAGTGAGACAACTTGAGGATGTACATGAAACCAACAGTGATGGGGTTGTCGTACACCTCTCCGGTGCGACCGTTACGCAAAAAAGTTTTTCCGGAGTTTTGAATCAGACGCTGTCCGTCAATACCTTCTGGCGTGAGATTGCGGAAAATGTTTTGAATCGTCGGATGTTCGCCGGCTGCTTCTTCTTCGTCCCAGTGTGCACCATCAAATACCGGCGTCGCAATAAACGTTGCTGGCTCGGTTGTTGGCCGTGTTTTTGTCTCTGTGCCACGAATTGCAGGCTGTCCAACAAGCTTGCCGGTCTTTGGATCGGTCCAACCCCATCGTGCGCAATAGCCAAGATGTGCTTCGAGCACCTGACCAACGTTCATTCGGCTCGGAACACCAAGCGGGTTCAAGATGATGTCGACAGGTGTTCCGTCTTCTAAGAACGGCATGTCTTCGATTGGCAAAATCTTGGAGATAACACCCTTGTTTCCGTGACGGCCAGCAAGCTTGTCACCCACGCTGATTTTGCGCTTTTGGGCAACGAACACGCGCACGAACTGGTTAACACCTGGTGGCAACTCGTCTCCCTTTTCACGAGAGAAAGTTTTTACGTCAATGACGCGACCGCCTTCTCCGTGAGGAACCTTGAGTGATGTGTCACGTACTTCACGTGCCTTCTCACCAAAGATTGCTCGCAACAAACGCTCTTCAGGCGTGAGTTCGGTCTCACCTTTTGGTGTGACTTTTCCGACCAACACGTCTCCGGGGCCAACTTCTGCACCAATGCGGATCACGCCGTCATCGTCAAGGTCACGCACAATGTCGTCTGACAAGTTAGGAATGTCGCGAGAGATTTCTTCTGCACCTAATTTTGTTTCGCGAGCGTCCACTTCGTAGTTGTGAATGTGTATTGATGTCAAAACATCATCTTTGACCATGCGCTCACTCAGGATGATTGCGTCCTCAAAGTTGTAACCCTCCCACGGCATAAGTGCCACAAGTAGGTTCTTGCCCAATGCAAGTTCACCCTTGTCGGTACTTGGACCGTCTGCAAGAAGATCGCCTTTCTTGACTTGTTGGCCTTCGACGACGCGAATGATTTGGTTAATGCATGTGTCTTGGTTGGAACGATGGAACTTCAGTAGCGGATGCTCGAAACGCTTTGAAGAACCGGCATATTTCATGGTGATCGAATCACCATTGATCTCAACGACTTCGCCGTCCTCGTGAGCCAAAATAAGGTCGGCTCCGTCACGCGCTGCGCGAAGTTCGATACCTGTACCAACATATGGTGCCTCAGCACGAACGAGTGGCACGGCTTGACGTTGCATGTTTGCGCCCATCAATGCGCGGTTGGCATCGTCATGCTCCAAGAACGGAATCAATGCAGTTGCAACAGACACGATCTGCTTTGGCGAGACGTCAATAAAGTTGACTTCTTCAGGCGTTACAGACGCGATGTCAGTGGTGGAACCAAAGAAACTTTCTGCTTCAAGCATTTTACGCAAGTCATCAAGGCTGGCAGCCTGAGGTGAGCGACGCACCAGAACGCGTGGTCCCTTGAGAGATGAGTCTTTATTGATCGGCGTGTTTGCTTGAGCAACGACCCAGTTTTCTTCTTCGTCTGCAGCCATGTAAACAATTTCGCTTGTGACTTTTCCGTCTTTGACGCGACGGTACGGAGTCTCAATGAAACCGAACTTGTTGACTCGCGCATATGTACTGAGCGCACCAATAAGACCAATGTTTGGACCTTCTGGTGTTTCAATCGGGCACATACGACCGTAGTGAGAAAAGTGAACGTCTCGAACTTCAAAACCTGCACGCTCACGACTGAGTCCACCTGGTCCGAGTGCTGACAAACGGCGACGGTGAGTGAGTCCAGACAACGGGTTTACTTGGTCCATGAACTGCGACAATTGTGATGTTCCGAAGAACTCCTTGATTGCGCCAGTCACTGGACGAACGTTGATGAGCGACTGTGGTGTGATCGCCTCGGTGTCTTGTGTGGTCATGCGTTCGCGAACGACACGCTCCATACGAGACAAGCCAATGCGAACTTGGTTCTGGATGAGTTCGCCAACCGAACGAATACGGCGGTTTGCAAAGTGGTCTTGATCGTCAAGGCGGTAGCCAGGCTCTTGCTTGACAAGATTAAGCATGTATGTAATGGCTGCAAGAACCTCACAACGTGACAACACGTCTTGGTCCTCTGATGCAATGTCTAACTGCGCGGCTGTGAGACCGAAGCGCTCTGTCAATAAATTAACCTCGGCTCCGAGTTTGCGATGCAGTTTGTAACGGCCAACACGACTCAGTGAATAGCGACGGTTTTCGAAGAAAGCACCCTCAAAAAAGGCACGTGCCGACTCTTGGGTGGCTGGTTCGCCTGGACGAGCGCGCTTGTAGATCTCAAGAATCGCTTCGTCTTTTGTTGGTGAAATGTGACGCTCTTTTTCCCACTGTCCTTCAAGGAAGTCGAAGTATGCAACGAAACGATCCAAGAAACCTGGTGCGCCTTCTTCGTCGTATCCGAGCGCGCGCAACAGAGTGAAAATACCCATGCGACGTTTGCGAGCAACACGCGTGCCAGCGGTGACATCTTTTCCGGGCTTGTGCTCAACGTCAAACTCGAGCCACTCGCCACGGTATGGATGGATTGTTCCTTTTACTAACTGATGCTTTGACAGGTTACGCAAGCGATAGCGCTCTCCTGGTTCAAAAATAACTCCTGGCGAACGGACGAGCTGCGACACAACAACGCGCTCTGTTCCGTTGATAACGAATGTTCCCTTTTTGGTCATCTTGGGGAAGTCGCCCATGAAGACAACTTGCTCTTTGATTTCACCAGTCTGACGATTTCCGAAACGTGCGCGCACAAACACTGGGCTTGCAAACGTCATTTCTTTTTCGCGACATTCTGCTTCTGTGAACTTTGGTCCTGGGCAGAGGTCTTCGTCGTCTGGATCGAATTCGAGCTCAAGCGTGAGGTCGCCGCTGTAATCACTGATGGGCGAAATATCTCCAAAAGTTTCGACAAGCCCATCACGCATAAACCAATCAAATGATTTACGTTGAACGTCGATCAGATCGGGTAGTTCGAGAGGGTCGGCGAGATTAGCAAACGAATAGCGTGTGCGAGACGACGAACGAGAGGTCACAAAAAAACTCCTGACAGCGACGAGGGGCGGTTACCCATGGGACGACTCCACCAGGTAAATGGGGGCTTCGTCACACGGACAGCAACTATGAAGGCTATCGCCCTCATGTTGCGGGAACAACTAGCAAATTGGACAACGGCGGGTGCCGTTGGGGGGTTATTTGAGTTCGACGGTTGCGCCGGCTTCTTCAAGCGCAGCCTTGGCCTTAGTGGCGTCAACCTTGCTGGCCTTCTCCAAAATAGCCTTAGGAGCACCATCTACAAGATCCTTGGCTTCTTTGAGTCCCAGGCTGGTCAATTCACGTACTGCCTTGATGACTTGGATCTTTTGTCCACCGGCCTCAGTAAGAATGACGTCAAACTCGTCTTTTTCTTCCTCGTCAGCGGCTGCTGCTCCGCCACCTGCTGGGGCTCCAGCAAACGCCATCGCCATTGGGGCTGCTGCGGTCACGCCGAATTTTTCCTCAAATGCGTCAAGGAGTCCCTTGAGTTCAATAACTGTGAGTTGTGAAATTCCGTCAAGAATCTCGGTTTGTGTGAGAGCCATGTTGCTCATCTCCTTTTGTTGTTGTGTATTACTTGTTTTGGATTAGTTGATAATGCTCGGTATTCGTAGAAATCTTCTTCAAACAACCGCCGCCTACGCGGCTTCTTTTTGATCGATGAGGGCTTTGAGTCCATAGGCCATGTTGCGAGGCAAAGCCTGCAAGAGACCGGCGGTCTTGACCAACGGCGCCTGCAAGAGACCAGCAAAATTTGCCAGCATGACATCGCGCGATGGCAAGTCGGCCAAAACGACAACATCTGCAGCACTCAGAGTCACGGAGCCAACCACGCCCCCGCGAATTACGAGCAAGGGGTTGGTCTTGGCGTAATCCTTAAGGGCTTTGGCCGCGGCGGCCACATCACCATGCACGAATGTGATGGCGGTGGGACCAACGAGAATGTTTTCGAGGCCAGTGGCCCCTGCTTCACGGGCAGCAAACCTCGCCAGTGTGTTTTTGTAGATGTGGTACTCAGCACCAATCTCGCGGAGACTGAGACGCAGACCCGCAAGGGCAGCCACGGTCATACCGCGGTATTCAGTGATGATGGCAGCATCGGAGTTTTCGAGCTTTTCGCGCACGTGGGCCACAACAGCGAGCTTTTCAGAACGAACAGTTGACATTTGACCTCCTTGATAATTCTTTCTCGGTTGTTCTTAAAATATGAATACGACGATCGTTACTCGGGGCATTCGCTAGAAACGAACGCCGCACCAAGCGCAACGAGTGCACACAATGAAGAATTCGCCTAATCGGGCGGGCAAATTGCCCCTTGGCCGGTAAACCGGAACCTGATGTCTCTGGCGACTACCTGAGATGAAGTTATACGACCCAAATCCTAGAGGGGACTTGAACGTTTCACTACGTCTATTTTTTGGACCTACTCGGCAACCTTGAGTCGGTCAGTGTCGACCTTGACACCTGGCCCCATCGTGGAAGAGAGCGACACTTTGCGCAAGTACTTGCCCTTTGCAGAGGCTGGCTTGGCACGCTGGATTTCATCTAAAACTGCGCGAAGGTTGGCTTCGAGATCTGCAGGCGCAAACGATGCCTTGCCGATGACCACATGCACGTTTCCGTAGCGATCGGCGCGATATTCGACTTTTCCGCCTTTGAACTCGGCCACTGCTCGGCCAACATCCATTGTGACGGTGCCGGTCTTGGGGTTGGGCATCAAACCACGCGGTCCGAGCACTCGACCAAGGCGACCCACAAGAGGCATCATGTCAGGAGTTGCGATTGCAAGATCGAAATCCATTTTTCCGGCTTCGATTTCGGCGGCCAATTCATCAGCACCAACAATGTCGGCGCCTGCGGCACGCGCTTCTTGGGCAGCATCACCAGATGCGAACACGGCGATGCGAACTGATTTTCCGCTTCCGGATGGCAATGCGACGGTGCCACGGATTGTTTGATCGGCCTTGCGGGGATCGACTCCGAGACGAATCGCGACTTCAATGCCTTCATCGAATTTTGCTGTTGCAGTCTTTTTCACGAGGTCCACTGCTTCTGTGGGTGTGAATTGACTATCGCGGTTGAACAGTGCGATTGCTGCTTTGTATTTCTTTCCTTGCGGCATGATGCCTCCCTCTCTTTCTTGTGACTCGGTTCAGATGAGGTTTCTCTGAACGACGAGATGATTATTTAACGACTGTTAATCCCATTGACCGTGCGGTACCACGAACTTGTTGCTTGGCAGCTTCAAGGTCATAGGCATTTAGGTCTGGCATCTTGATCTTTGCCACTGCTTCGACATCTGCTTCTGTCACGCTTCCGCACACTGACTTACCAGGAGTCTGTGATGCTTTTTCGAGACCAGCCTTTTGACGCAAGAGAACTGGCGTCGGTGGTGTCTTGAGAATAAATGTAAATGAGCGATCTTCAAAGATGCTGATTTCGACTGGAATGATTGTGCCGGCCTGTGCTTCTGTGGCTGCGTTGTATTGCTTCACGAAATCCATGATCTGCACACCATGAGGTCCGAGCGCAGTACCGACTGGTGGAGCAGGAGTTGCCTTGCCTGCCGGAATCTGGATCTTCACGATCGCTGTGACTTTTTTCTTTGCCATTTTGTGTTCTCTTCTTCCTAATAAAAACTATTACTACAAATAAATACTGTTAGAGCTTGACGACTTGAACAAAGTCCATTTCGACAAGTGTTTCGCGACCAAAGATATTCACGAGCACTTTGAGTTTCATGTGGTCTGCATTGATCTCAGCAACTTGACCGCTGAAGTCTGCGAACGGACCTTCTTTGACTCGCACGCCCTCGCCCACTTCGTACTCCAACTTTGGTGCTTTGCGTTTTGGCGCATCTTGGCCATCGCCTTTTGCTGACAAGAAAGTTTCGACTTCACGCTTTGACAACGGTGTTGGCTTTTGACCTTTTTGACTCTGACCAACAAAACCCGTGACGCCCGGAGTGTTGCGAATACAAAACCACGTCGGGTCATCCATTTCACAGCGCACTAATAAATATCCAGGGAAAACTTTTTTCTGCACGGTCTGCTTGCGACCTTGCTTGAACTCAACGACCTCTTCCATCGGAATAACGATCTCGTAAATATCGTCTTGCATGCTCATTGATGCGATACGTGTCTTGAGATTATGCTCTACCTTTTTTTCGTAGCCAGACTGTGTGTGCACGACATACCAAGAGCCTGGTTTCATCCAAGGCTGTTCTTCTTCTTGCTCGTCCTCTTGTTCTTCTTCTGCGTCGGCATCGACTATGGCGTCAAGCGTGAGATCAAGCACCACGTCTGGAGTGGCGTTGTCTGTTTCTGAAACATCAGTTGTGAAAATATTGTCGCTCATAATGAAAGCCTCGTTTAGTCCTTGTATAGCCAACCAGAGAAAATTGCAAACACCGCATCTAGACCACCGATATACGCAGTGAAGACCACCACGGTACCCAGCACCACGATGGAATAGCGCCGGACTTCTGGCCACTTTGGCCACGCCACCTTGCTCATTTCTTCGCGAACTTCGCGGAGATAACGAACAGGACCAACTCGCTCTGCACCTGAATTCTTGGTCCGCGGCTGAGAAGGCGTGCGCGTAGGGTTGCCCTGTTCGTTCAGAGCCCCCATTCGCTTGAGTGCCCGCTTTTGCTCGCGATTCATATCTGTTGACATTGTGTTCCTAATATTTGTTGTGTTCTGTGCAGGGCAGGAGGGGCTTGAACCCCCGACCCTCGGTTTTGGAGACCGATGCTCTACCAGCTGAGCTACTGCCCTCTGTCGCTAGTGGCTCATATCTGAGTCGCTAGTCCCTGCAAAACCCGCTCCTAACGGGTCTCTTTGTGGATTGTTGATCGACGATCGGTGGCGCAGTATTTTTTCATTTCAAGGCGCTCGCGGTCATTGACCTTTGATTTTGTGGTGATGTAATTGCGCTCTTTGCACTCTGTGCATTCGAGAGTAATTTTCACTCGCTTTTCACTTTTTGCCATTGTTTCGTCCTATCACTTGAAAATCTTGGTTACGCGACCAGCACCAACAGTGCGACCACCCTCGCGGATGGCGAACCGAAGACCTTC
>Ga0208960_1001050_pt1 | contig 14965 bp, 14 predicted proteins | sample GreLakmeON33MSRF_FD_187703 | JGI IMG/M metagenome (GOLD analysis project Ga0208960, IMG submission 187703) | Freshwater lentic microbial communities from great Laurentian Lakes, MI, USA - Great Lakes metaG ON33MSRF (SPAdes) | ecosystem: Environmental > Aquatic > Freshwater > Lake | place: Great...
TGGCGCTGGATATTTTTAATCAATATTCCAATCGGAATAATTGCGCTGATTGTCACCGCGTCATCGCTGAAATTACCATTTATTCCTCGACCTACCGAGATCGATTATCGAGGTGCTTTCTTGCTCATCTCGTCAGTGACATCGCTTATTCTGATGTTTTCATGGACGTCAGAAGAATACGGCTGGGCGTCCTCTGCCAACATCACAATGGCTGCGTTGACCTGCATCTTGTTGACGTTGTTTATCTGGACTGAGCCACGCACAGCCAACCCCATTATGCCGCTTCGTCTATTTCGTAACCCCGTGATGCAAGTCGTTCTACCGATGATCGCCATCCTCGGTGGAATGCTGATGTCGGTTGGTGCGTTTATGCCCTTATTTTTACAAGCCGTCACCGGGATCTCGCCGACAAACTCTGGGCTCTTGCTTGTCCCGATGATGAGCATGACAACAATCTCGGGGCTCGTAGTAGGTCGCCGAACATCTGCGACAGGAAAGTATCGCAAGTGGCCGATACTCGGAAGTGGTGCGGCAATTGTTGGTATGTGCAGTTTGATATTCATTGATGACACGATATTTGGACTCACGATGTCGGTCGTCGGGATGGCCCTCATCGGATTCTGTGTTGGATGCACAATGCCAACGAGCACTCTTGCCGTGCAAAACAGTGTGGAGTTTGCAGATATTGGCGTCGCGAGTTCAACCGTGATCTTGTTTCGATCACTCGGAAACACCGTTTCATTGGCTGCATTTGGTGCGCTCGTCAACGGTCAACTCAAGAGCAACTTGTCGCCAGAAAACCTTGAGCACCTGAGCAAACCGCGACTGATTAATTCGCTGTCAGAACCAGCAAAATCTGCCGTGATGGACGCCATGACGAACGCAATCAGCTTGGTGTTTAAGGTACTCGTCCCGTTTGTTGTTATTGCCTTTGTATTGGCACTTATCTTGGAAGAGCGACCACTTCGCAATACGACCGCTTTAGAGAATGGCCAGAACACAAACGACTAACGAGTTTGTTTATTCTCCTGAAGCCTTTGGTTCTTTTGGCAAACCGAGCAGACGCTCCCCCACAATGTTGCGCTGAATTTGGCTCGTGCCGCCCCAGATTGTTTCGCTTCGTGAAAAAAAGAACGCCGACATCATTGGACTCACTGGATAACCAGCGCGGCGTTTGTCACGACCAACACCTGGCCAACCTTCGCCAATGCTGGCATCAACCAACATCGCTTTTGCTCCACAAATATCAAGGGCAAGTTCCATTGACTCTTGATGCATCTCTGACCAAAACATTTTGTTCGTCAAACCCAAGGCCGCAATTGATAGATCTTTTGTTTTGTTGAGAGTAGACGTCAGCGAGCGCAATCCATTGATGCGAAGTATCTGAATCTTGGAGTAATACTTCATCAGCCTTTGTCGCGTCGTAAGGTCACAAATTTTGCCGTTCTCGACTGCTTCTTGCACCATCAATAGGTACTCAGCTTCAAATCGTCGATAACCAGTCGTTGCACTCATGCCACGCTCAAAGGCGAGTGTGCTGTTGGCAACGGCCCAGCCGTTGTTGAGCCCACCCACAATGTTTTCTTTGGGACACCGAGCGTTATTGAAAAAGACTTCGTTGAACTCAGCAGTTCCGTCGGGCTGAGTGATTCCGCGAACTTCTACTCCTGCTTGATGCATTGGAACCAACATGTACGAGATTCCGGCGTGCTTCGCGGTTTGGTCAGTACGTGTCAACAAGAAGCAATAGTCGGCGTTGTGTCCCTGTGTCGTCCAAACCTTTTGTCCGTTAATCACCCACTCTTCGCCGTCAAGAACTGCTGTTGCCTTTAGCGATGCAAGGTCACTGCCGCTGTTTGGCTCACTAAAACCTTGACACCAGTGCGTCTGTCCTTTGAGAATGCCTGGCAAGAATTCTTTCTTTTGCTCTTCGGTTCCCCACTGCAAGATTGTCGGACCAACAAGTGTGTCACCAAAAAAGTCACCACGCATCGGCGCCTTTGCGCGAGCAAATTCTTCGGCCAAGACAACACCTTCCATGATCGACAAGCCTTTGCCGCCGTATTCAGTTGGCCATGTTGCGCAGATCCAGCCACCACCAAAAAGTTTTTCTGGCCATTCTTCATTGAACTTCTTGCGGGCATCCCCGCTCATCTGAAAACCCTCGTCAAACCAACCTGGGGGCAGATTGTCGGTGAGCCATGATCGGATTTCTGTGCGAAAAACTTCTGCTTCTGGGGAATATGAAAGATCCATAACAACATTCTTACGGCAAAAGCCCCCAATTAGGCAATTCGTCTTCGTGTGTCTGTTTACACAGCCTTCACATGTGGCGCATACCCGAAAGACATAGGTTTTGTACCGTTTGCCTACATGACCCGTATTGCACTGAGCGCCTCTGCGACGGAGTGGTGAGTAACCTATGAACAATGCTCAGAGACACAGCAATTATCACTGTTCGTAGTCGTGGATGGATACTGAGTTCAGTGGCCATCTGTGCTGCTGAGGCCCTTCTGGTAACGCCAGATACCGCTTTTTAATCACAATGTTTTCAGTTCTGCTTGGGTCGGCTGGCCAACTTGACTTTGGTCAGATTCTTCTTGATCTCGCTCTTGTCTTGGTCGTCGCCAAACTGGCGGCAGAACTGGCCGAACGAATTCGTGTTCCCGCAGTTCTTGGAGAAATCATCGCCGGTCTCGCACTTGGCCCCTCAGTGTTGGGGTTGGTCAACCCATCCGATGCTCTCAAGGTGTTGGCCGAGTTAGGCGTGATCGTGTTGCTTGTTCAGGTGGGTCTTGAAATGGACCTCGTAGAACTCCGACGTGTTGGACGAGCATCACTCAGTGTTGCAGTAATCGGAGTCGTGTTGCCGATGGGTGCCGGGGTTGTTGCCGGACACGCACTTGGAGAAACAATGAATGCATCTCTTTTTCTTGGTGCTGCATTGGCGGCCACAAGCGTTGGCATCACGGCTCGAGTGTTTGGAGATTTACGTGCATTGAGTTCTACTGAAGCACGCATCGTTCTTGGCGCTGCAGTTGCCGATGATGTGCTTGGTCTCATCATTCTTACCGTCGTCACCCGCATCGTTAAAGACGGGTCTGTTGACATTGCCAGCGTGTTTGGAACGGTTGCACTTGCAGTCGCATTTTTAACTGTGAGTGGCATTGTGGGAATACTCATTATTCCGCGTCTGTTTGGAGCCATTGGTTCGCGCGCTGCATCTCCGGCGACAATCGGAGTTCTGGCTGGCGCAGCAGCATTTGGATTTGCAGCTGCTGCTGACGCTGCCAATCTTGCGCCCATCATTGGCGCATTTATGGCAGGCATTGCTCTTGGAAAAGTTCCCCAACATGATCGCGTTGCACGCGAGTTCTCTGTGCTTGGAAATCTGCTGATTCCAATATTCTTTTTACAAATCGGAATCGATACTGATGTCACAAAGTTTTTTCAGACACACGTATTGTGGGTTGCAACAGTTCTGACGGTCATCGCAATCGCCAGCAAGATGTTGGCGTCTCTCGGCGCGATCGGAACGATGGCGGACAAACTCATCATCGGAATCGGAATGGTTCCACGAGGAGAGGTTGGCTTAGTTTTTGCCACGATCGGTCTTCAAGTAGGTGTCTTTGATGAAGATCTCTACGCAGTTGTGTTGCTCGTGGTGCTCGTTACCACCGTCATAACACCTCCGCTTTTACGCTGGCGCTTAGGTTCGGCGAAATCCCGCCATCGCTCTTGCTGACAACGACAAGGTGCGTGATTCTGCGATAGCCAAAGTTGAGCAATCACTGCGCTAAGTATTTCAGCACACACACAATCGCCACACACGCGAAACATTCTGGCAACAATTATCTTCTAGTTTGAAGGTCGTACAGCATCCAAACGAAGGACGGAGACCCCTATGAGTATTTTGCTAGCGGATATCGATACAGGAGCAACTGCTTGGGTGCTCATCTCAACAGCACTTGTCGCGTTCATGACACCCGGTCTGGCGTTTTTCTACGGCGGGATGGTTCGTTCTAAAAATATGCTCGGCATGTTGATGCAAAACTTTTTTGCAATGGGATTAATCAGTGTGATCTGGGCAGCCGTCGGATTCAGTTTGGCCTTTGGAGGCAGCGGTCAATACATCGGCAACCTCGACTTCATCTTCATGAAAGATCTTGCCAAAATTGCTGAACTACCCGGATACACCGGAGATTTTGGTCTTGTTATTCCGATCCTTGCGTTCTTTGCCTATCAGATGATGTTTGCTGTGATCACGCCAGCACTCATTACCGGTGCAACTGCTGATCGCATGAAGTTCAGCGCGTACGCAGTGCTCATTGGCGTGTGGAGCATTCTCGTGTACCCAATTGTTGCTCGCTGGGTCTTTAGCCCCAATGGTTGGCTGTTCAAACGCGGTGCATTGGACTTTGCTGGTGGTGCAGTTGTGCATATCAATGCTGGTGCTGCTGCGCTTGCGGTGGTGCTTGTCTTGGGCAAGCGTCGTGGTTGGCCGCGCGATGCAATGCCACCACACAATCTGCCTTTCACAATGTTAGGAACCGGAATTTTGTGGTTCGGATGGTTTGGCTTCAACGCTGGTTCGGCACTCGGCGCCAACGGACTCGCTGCCCAGGCATTGGTCAACACTCATTTGGCTGCTGCATCAGCGATGCTGGTGTGGTTGGTTGTCGAAAAACTACGTGCAGGTCACGCAACGTCACTTGGTGCAGCATCAGGTGCAGTAGCCGGACTTGTTGCCATCACTCCGTGCGCAGGTTTTGTTGGTGGTGCATCACCAATCATCATTGGAGCAGTGGCTGGTGCAGTGTGCTACCTCTGCCTCTCGCTGAAAACAAAGTTTGGCTTTGATGACAGTCTCGATGTCATTGCAGTTCACCTTGTTGGCGGAATCGTAGGAGCGATGCTGCTCGGCGTCTTTGCGGATACTGCCGTCAACTCGCTCGGCGCTGACGGACTGTTCTTGGGTGGAGGCGCATCTCTTCTTGGCGATCAATTCATCGCCGTCGTAGCAACATTGGTGTTCTCTTTTGTTGTGACCGGAATCGCCGCTATCGCAATAGACCGAACCATTGGACTACGCGTCAGCACAGAGGACGAACTTATCGGACTCGACCAAAGCCAACACGCCGAGACTGCATACCAGTCATGATGCACTATTCTTTCTACAAACAGGAGACCAACACATGAAACTCATCACCGCAGTCATCAAACCTTTCAAGATCGATGATGTAAAGGATGCTCTAAAAACTGCAGGCGTTCAGGGAATGACCGTGACTGAAGTCAAGGGCTTTGGGCGCCAAGGTGGACACACCGAGACATACCGCGGAGCCGAATACCAGATCGACCTTGTGCCAAAGGTTCGCATCGAACTTGTGGTTGATGATTCGGTGGCCAACAACGTGGTGGACGTGATTCGTCAGGCAGCATCGACTGGCAAGATCGGTGATGGCAAAATCTGGGTCACCGCAGTCGAGCAGATTGTCAGAATCCGCACAGGTGAACAAGGTTCTGACGCCATTTAGAACAGTCTCGCAGTCAACATCAAGTGCAATGGAAGAGTCGAACCCCTGACCACCTAATCTTGCACCTATGACAATGACAAGTGATGCCCCTGCCAAAGCGGAGCGCTGGACAGCGCAATGGAAAGAACTATACGAAGAAGTCATCAACACGGGTCTTTGCACAGGGTGTGCTGGATGCGTTGTGACATGTCCGCACGATGTCATTGGCTACGAACACGAAGAAGGCAAATACAAGCCCTTTCATATCGAAGAAGAACTCGGCCTTGATAACTGCATTCATGGCGAGAAAGGTTGCACCACTTGCACTCGTGCATGCCCTCGATTCAGGCATTGGGAATCATCTGCGGATATGCATCTCTTTGGTCGCACCCGCGAACCAGACGAGATGGCCGGCATCTGGCGACAACTTCTTCTCACTCGTGCCACCGACAAAGTGCAACACGAAAAAGGACAAGACGGTGGCTTCGTCTCTGCAATGCTGATCTGGTTGCTCAAGAACGACTACATCGATGGCGCACTTGTCAGTGGAGTCGAAACAGACGATGCATGGAAAGCAAAACCCGCCGTTGTGCGCACTCCGGAAGAAGTTCTTGCAACTGCTGGAAGCCGCTACACATACTGTGCTAATCCACTTGCTCTCGTGGAGGCCAAAGAACTCGGGCTCAGTCGGCTTGCTCTGGTCGGAATGGGTTGCCAAACATCATCTCCTCCCGTGATGTGGGATCGCAAAGCCGGAAAAGTTTCGCGACCGTTCTTATTCACGATCGGGTTGTTGTGCTCAAAAACATTTGATGACGCAATCTTCCCCGAACTTTTTGAGGCCAAATACGGTCTCAAAAAACAAGACATGGTCAAAATGAACATCAAGGGCGTTTTTCAGATTTGGATGAAAGACGGCTCTTACCATGAAATCAATCTCAAAGAATGCCATCAATGGACCCGTGAGGGCTGCAAGACATGTCCTGACTTTGCAGCCGAACACTCTGATATTGCGACTGGCGGCATCGGAGCAGACAACGACTGGACGCTCACAATCGTGCGTACCGAACTTGGTGAAGAAGTCATCAATCGAATGATTGCTGATGGTGTCATCACTGCTCGACCTGCCCAAGAAGACGAAGTCGCAATGAAACTTCTTCGCACGCTCTCGATCGTAAGTCGTCGTCGTTGGCCAGATTGGGCTGATAAAGAACCAGCTGTCGGAGTACCACCACCAAAGAAAAAAGTTGTTGCACCAGAGGCAGAAGTGCCGAGCGCCTGACATGCCTTTGCATCCTCAAGCCACGTTGATATTTGACATGCTCGCCCAAATCGGCGGCCCTGCGATGAACGAATTGAGCGCCATCGAAGCTCGCGAGATGTACGACAGCAGACGAGTTCCTGCTACCGAAAATGTTCACCACATGCGTGATCTCGATGCAGACGGAGTCAACTGCCGCCTCTACCGTCCTAACGACAACACCAATTTAGGATTGCTGCTCTATTTTCATGGGGGTGGCTGGGTGGTCGGAGATCTTGAATCACATGATTCAGTCTGTCGGAGTTTGTGTAATAAATCTGGGGTTGCAATCCTTGCGGTTGACTACCGACTTGCTCCGGAACATAAGTTTCCTGCAGCAATAGAAGATGCAGTGACGGTCACCCGATGGGCTCACGCCAATGCGGCATCCCTTGGCTGCAATCCCGCGTGCGTTGCGGTGGGCGGAGACAGTGCTGGCGGAAACTTGGCCGCTGTCGTGGCGCAACTTCAAATAGTGCCATTAGTTTTTCAGTTGCTGATCTACCCGGTCACTGATGCACGTATGGCGACACCTTCTTATGAAGAAAACAAGAATGGACCACTCCTCACGCGTGGTGGCATGGAGTGGTTTTTTGATCACTACATCGGCGGCGTAACCAACAATGTTGATCCACGTGTTTCGCCGATCATGGCATCGGATGCCGTTATTGCAGGCACTCCCCCTGCATTAGTAATCACCGCAGAGTTCGATCCGTTGCGCGACGAGGGCGAGCAATACGCAGCGCGTTTATCTGCCAATGGAGTTCCGACGAGTCTTGTTCGCTACTACGGAATGTTCCACGGGTTTCTCTCGATGGCTGATTTTCTAGATGACGGTCGTGCGGCCCATGCTCAGGCCGCCTCCATGATGTCATCTGTCATGAATCGCTAGTTTTTATGGATGCCGGAATTCTGCGCGATGCGCTTACCATCGTTGCCGGAGTCGGAACCGGGATCATGTCCGGGACATTTGGCGTTGGCGGGGCTGTCATCAGCACTCCAGCAATTCGTGCACTCGGTTGCACCGCGGCAATGGCAATCGGTACGACATTGCCATCGCTTCTTCCCGGCGCTATTTCTGGTTCACTAAAATATGCTCCGCAGAAACTCGTGCGTTGGGATGTTGTCAAAAAGACTGTTCCTGCCGGGATCATCGCATCTGTGATTGGTGCTCGAGCCGCAGATCTATTGCCTGGCGATGGGCATCCACTCATGATTCTGACCGCACTTATTTTAATGTGGAGTGCAACCGGTCTCATTCGTGGTGGAGAAACTCAAGATCTTGCAAACATGGAGCGAGCCAAAGAGAATCCATCAATAACGATGCATGCAATCGGTGTTGGTGTAATTGCGGGAGGACTGTCGGGTTTACTGGGTGTTGGTGGAGGCATCGTGATGGTGCCACTTTTCAAAAAGTGGCTGGCGCTTCCGATGAAACATGCAATCGCAACAAGCCTGATATGTGTTGGGTTCTTTGCAGTTCCTGGCACCATTACGCATACTCTGCAAGGTGGCGTTGATTGGCGTTATGCGCTGTTGCTCACCATTGGAGTAATTCCTGGAGCAGCACTTGGGGCGAAACTTGCACTAAGTCTGAGTGATCAAAAACTGCGCAGAATCTTTGGAATATTTCTGGCCTGTATTGCTCTTGTGTATGGCGGTTCAGAAATAGTGTCATTACTTCGCAACTAGAGATTTTGCACGACTAAAGACATCGTCGAGCATTGATTCAGTCAGCGTGCCCGTGAAAGTGTTTTGCTGACTCGGGTGATACGAACACAGCAGCGTGAGTCCATTATTTGTCTCTGCCTCTACTCCATGTCCGAACTTTGGTCGTGGCCTGATGCCAAACTGCGCGCTCGCCGCGACATACGCAAACAATCCTAAACACACCACTACGCCGACATTGGGAAGCAATGCAATCTCACGATCTAAGAACGCTGAACATGTATCGCGCTCTTCTGGTAGTGGCTTATTGTCCGGGGGCGCACAACGCACTGCAGATGTCACCCATGCGTCAATCAGGACCAGACCATCGCTGGCATCGCGTGAGGTTTCTTGATTTGCAAAACCTGCTCGATGCATGGCTCGATACAACCAGTCCCCCGACCGATCTCCCGTAAACATTCGACCTGTGCGGTTGGCACCATGTGCTGCTGGCGCTAGACCCATCACCAATAGATGCGCAGTCGGATCACCAAATCCAGAAACTGGCTTCCCCCAATACTGCTCGTCACGAAAAGATGCGCGTTTTTCAATGGCCACTTGCTCTCGCCAGTTCACCAATCGTGGACATAAACGACACGAGGCAATATCAGTATCTAGTTTTTTCATCGTGTCCACCAACACACGATAGGTGCCTCGCCCACTAGATTTAACATTGCATGGCCGCTCGTAAAAAGACCCCTCACCCGCAGTCAACGCTGATCATCTTGGTGCGCCACGGGCAGACCCCTACGACCGGAAAAATTCTTCCTGGTCGTGCCGCTGGGCTTCATCTTGCCGACTCCGGAATTGCCCAGGCCGCAGGTGCAGCAGAGCGAATCGCAAAATTACCTCGCGTCGATGCAATCTATTCTTCGCCGCTTGAACGTGCCAGAGAGACTGCCGCCCCCATCGGCAAAGCCCTGAAACAGCGTGTACTGATTGACAAAGGATTACTGGAATGCGATTTTGGTGATTGGACTGGTGCTGAATTATCTGCGCTTATGAAAAAGCCTGAGTGGGCAACGGTGCAACGTGCACCAAGCACATTTACGTTTCCCAACGGAGAAAGCTTCACCGATATGCAAGCCAGAATTGTGTCAGCACTTGACAAGATTCGGGCAAAACATCCTGGCGGGGTTGTTGTGTGCGTATCACATGCCGATCCCATCAAAGCAGCCGTCGCTCACGCAATGGGCACTCACCTCGATCTGTTTCAACGCATTGTCGTGAGTACATGCTCTATCAGTGCGGTCGCGTACTCAAGTTATGGACCGGTTGTTCTCACCGTCAATTCCACTGGCGGATCACTCGCAGATCTGCGCCCAAGTTGAGACGACTGCGACGACGATGAGTTTCTTTTACGAGTTTGATGAAGTTGAAGTCTTTGCGACAGGAGCAGTAGGGGCTCCAGGTCAGCGAACATTTTTCATGCAGATTGGGGATGCTGACCAGTTCTTGACAGTGAAATGCGAAAAACAACAGGTTGCAGCGATTGCTCAGTACTTGCGAAATATTCTTTCCGATCTTCCAGAAACCATTGTGGCACCAGGCATTGGCAACCTAGTGAACACTCCCATTGACCATGATTTTATACTTGGCACCGTTGGCCTTGGCATGGACAGATCAGCCAACCGACTGATTCTGCAACTTGAAGAAATGCCCCAACCTTCTTTAAGCGATGAACTCGATGATGAAATGTTTCAAGAGATATTTGGTGATCTTGATATTGAAGACGATGAAGATGAAGACGACGAGACTGAAGTGAGTGATGACGATCCTGATCTTGGGCGGTTACGCGTCTTCATCACTCCAGCTCAGGCAGTCGCATTTTGTAATCAAGTAGACACTCTTGTTGTTGCGGGTCGCGAACCATGCCAGTGGTGCGGAGCCCCCAAAGATGCCAGTGGCCACGCCTGTCCCCGACTGAACTGAACTATGCAATGCTCTTCCGACAACATCACTGAAGCGCTCACACATGGTGACATCGACATCGTTGGACGCATGCCTGATAGCAGCAATGCAACGTTTCTTGTCACAATTGCGCACGGCGATGTCAATATGCAGGCCATTTACAAGCCACTCCGCGGAGAACGCCCACTGTGGGACTTTGAGCCTGGATTGCACCGCCGCGAAGTAGCAGCTTTTCTGCTGAGCGAAGCTCTGGGTCTGGGTTTGGTTCCGATAACAATTTTGCGCGATGGTCCGTTTGGTGAGGGCTCCGTGCAATTCTTTGTCGAGTCCGACACGCGCGAACATTATTTTTCTTTATTTGAAGAACGACCTGAGCTCCATGACCGTTTACGTGAGTTTGCAATCTTTGACTTTGTTGCCAACAACACCGATCGCAAGAGTGGACACTGCCTTCTTGGGATTGACGGCAACGTCTGGGGAATAGATCACGGGGTCTGTTTTTCTGCAGACTTTAAATTACGCACAGTGATTTGGGAATTTGGTGGTGAACCAATTCCCCAGTATTTACTCACTGCAATTGCACCAATGGCAACTACGGTTCCACTGCATATTGCTGCCTTGCTCAGCGACGACGAAGTACACGCGTTACAAGAGCGCGTTCAGTGGCTTCTTGATCATCCCGAGTTTCCGGTAGACAACTCGGGGCGTCGGTATCCGTGGCCAATCGTCTAGCGAGTGGCGCGTTTCCTTGTTTGATAAGTAGGCACAGCGCATCGGCTTCGTAGTGATAAGAATGTCTGTGTGAGCGCGAACGATCTTGAACAACTGGTGCAACGAGCAGACCTCGATGGTTTAGTGCGCCATGTGGACAACACGGTTGCCGATCGGGATTGGGATCACCTTGTGCGGATCCGCAATGCATCACGTTCTGCTGTCGACACCGGAAGACAGTTGTGGCCCATCGCCACGCTGGCAAATGTTCGCCTCGCGTTGTGGGCACCTGCTGAGTACGCCGTTCAATCACTTGATGATCACGTTCGAACGTTTATGCCTGGTCCAGTGAGTGAGATTTTGGCAGTGCACCACACATGGGATGAGTTGGCACCATTATTGGCAAACGGACACGACCGCTCGCTCTATGCATACGAAAGAGCGTTGCGCGGAGACTCTGTCGACATCGACGAACATGGCGTTCTTGATATACCAATTCTGCCGTGCGACTGGGAGCCACGCTATGTCGTTGCGACATACACCGATGACGGTGGCGAGTTTCCCACTCCATCAATGCCAGATCGTGGTGACGCAGTCGATGACACAGATGACTTCATAGTTCTTGACGACGTTGATGTGCAATCGGCATTTCGACAACTCATGGAGCCGTGGACTGCACAGTCCAATGGACAAGCATCTTGCATCATGACCCAAGGCGGTCCATCTCAAGCCTTACGTGCACTTGGTGTGCGTGACGCAGAACTCGAACCACTCACTCCACCTGAGGCGTTGGCATGGTTGGCATGGGCAGGTGCAAGCGGTGGAGCGCATGGCAAGCGACGAGGCGCTGCAAGTGGTCGTTTTGGCGCATGGTGGACACTTGCTGCAATTTCGGGAATGTCTGAGGATTGGCCACTCGATCCAGATGAGTTTGGCGAGATCGTGACACAAATGAATTTTTGGTGGTGGGACGATGACGAAGCGCGAAGCGGATGGGAACTACGAATCGTGATTGAGGATCCCGAAGAAGAAATCTCTTGTGCGCTCCGCGCGGCTGACGCCGACACAGAGCAATAAAAATTTAACCGCGCGCTTTGAGAGCTTCGATGAGTTTTGGCAATACCTTGTGTACGTCACCAACAATTCCAAGATCAGCGATACCAAAAATTGGTGCTTCTTTGTCTTTATTGATAGCAATGATGTTCTTAGAACCCTTCATTCCGACCATGTGTTGTGTGGCACCAGAAATACCTGCGGCGATGTAAACGCTTGGCTTCACAACTTTTCCGGTCTGGCCAACTTGATATGAATAAGGCACCCACCCAGCATCAACAATTGCGCGTGACGCACCTGGTGCTGCTTTGAGTAATTTTGCAAGTTCTTCGATCATTGAGTACTTGTCGGCCTCGCCCAAGCCGCGGCCACCCGAAACAACAACATTTGCTTCGTCGAGCTTTGGTCCAGATGTTTCTTCAACGTGTACTGCGGTGACCTGTGCGCTACCAGCAGCACCAAGATCTGGCACAACAACGGCAGTCACTGCAGCAGCAGCTCCGCCACTTGCTTCTGGAGCAAAACTCTTAGGACGAAACGCTGCCAAGAATGGACCACTGCCAGTAAACGTTGTCGCCACCAAAGTGTTTCCGCCAAAGATTGGCGTCGTGACAGTGACGCCATTGCCTGAGTCTTCAATGTCAACGTTATTTGTGATGACGGTCTTGTTGAGTTTGACAGACAAACGTGCCATTGCATCGCGGCCTTCGTAGCTCTGCGGGAACATGATGAGGTCTGGCGAGTCTCCGCCATCGATGACTGATTTCATCGCAGCAGCCATTGCGACTCCTGGCAGATGCGCTCCACAATCAGCACCGTAGACCTTGGTTGCTCCAAAATCTCCGACTGCTGCTGCGATTGCTGCTCCGTCTCCGCTGACAAAAACACTTACACTGGATGCCAGTGAACGCGCTTTGGTGATGAGTTCAAGAGTTGCAGTATTTACTACTCCGTTTGTTGATTGGGCAAAAACCCAGATGTTGTTGAGTGTCATGATGTGTGTTCCTCTCGTGGCCGTCTCAGATGACCTTCAGGTTCTCAAGGAACCCGACAATCTTGTTGAATGCTTCACCGTCGTCTTCAATAATTTCTCCGGCTTGACGAGCCTCAGCCTGCGTGACACTGGTGATTTTTTGTCCAGCACCGTCCCAGCCAACAGGTGTGACTCCGAGATCAGATGCAGTGACTTGTTCGACTGGCTTGCTCTTGGCAGCCATGATTCCTTTGAACGATGGATACCGGGGTTCGACAACTCCGGCGGTCACGCTGATCACAGCAGGAAGTGTGCATGTGACTTCGTCGTAGCCTGCTTCTGTTTGGCGTGATGCCTGAAGCGTTGAGCCGTTGATGACAATTTTTTTCGTAAATGTGACACTCGGCAATCCGAGAACTTCAGCCATTTGTTCAGGAACTGTTCCGGTGTAGCCGTCACTCGATTCAGTTGCAGCAACGATGAGATCTGCTCCACCGAGTCGCTGTATAGCAGCGGCAAGAATTTTTGCAGTAGTGAGTGCATCGCTTCCTTGCAATGCAGGATCTGATACCAGCACCCCTTTGGCTGCACCCATTGCCAATGCAGTGCGCATGCCAGATGTTTCGCCATTAGGTGCCATTGACACGAGGCTGACTTCGCCACCACCTGCAGCATCGACGAGTTGCAGGGCCATTTCTACGCCATACATATCGGAGTCATCAATGACTAATTTGCCGTCTCGCTTGAGGGTATTGGAATCGCTATTGAGGGCACCTGGAGCGGCTGGGTCTGGGATTTGTTTCACACATACAATGATGTTCATAAGGTATCTATTGTTACCGACCAGCAGCCCTTTTCCCCAACTGGCGAGCAAAGAGAAGTTGTTTTTGAGAGTGACCCTCGTCGCAGACCGCTGATACCGTCTATACCTTGCGCATCTTGCTCGTCGTCAACTCCTTTGCCTCTTCGGTCACTGCCCGTAATACGGTCGTGGTTCATCAGCGGCTGGCGCGCCATCACGATGTTCAGGTTGTTGAAACGAATCGGCGTGGTCACGCCACCCGATTTGCTCAAGATGCCGCTAGACGAGGCCTTGACGCTGTGATCGCATTCGGCGGAGACGGCACGCTCAACGAAGTGGCCACTGGGGTCGCTGGCACCGAGACCGCGTTAGCAGTGCTCCCTGGTGGTTCGACCAACGTGTTTGCTCGCACACTTGGAATGCCCAATGATGCAATCGCTGGGGTCGACCTCATTGTTGATGCGCTCAATCGAAATGACATCATTCCAGTTGGTCTGGGTCGCGTCAATGGTCGATATTTTTGTTTTCATACTGGGGTTGGATACGACGCGATGGTTGTCAAGCGAGTCGAAGAACGCGCGTCGCTCAAGCGCTACGCCGGACATCCACTTTTCGTCGCCGCGGCACTTCGAACATGGGCTCGCGACTACGACCGAAAGCATCCACATTTTTTGGTTGCAATTGGCGACGATGTCATTCCACGTGCATTTTTCACGATTGTTCTCAACACAAATCCGTACACATTTTTAGGTAACCGTCCATTTGACCTTGTTCCGGGCGCAGATCTTCAGCACGGTCTTGCGGTCGTCACATTCACATCGCTCCAGGCATCGCACATCATTAGATCGCTTGGCTCTGCATTGCGAGGCGGCGGAATTTCTCCTGCTCCGTGGCTCGACATTCGTTCAGATATCGAACAACTCACCGTCACTAATGACCGACCATTCCCTTTTCAGGTCGACGGCGACTACTTGGGTGAAACAAAATCTCTCGAT
>Ga0208960_1001051_pt1 | contig 14965 bp, 13 predicted proteins | sample GreLakmeON33MSRF_FD_187703 | JGI IMG/M metagenome (GOLD analysis project Ga0208960, IMG submission 187703) | Freshwater lentic microbial communities from great Laurentian Lakes, MI, USA - Great Lakes metaG ON33MSRF (SPAdes) | ecosystem: Environmental > Aquatic > Freshwater > Lake | place: Great...
TCTTCGCGCACCAGATAAATCCCGATCGCGAAGAAAACGATAATCGTCGAGTCTTGGATCGTTCAAATCTAGAATTGGCGAATTGCCAGAGCCAATCTGGTTCGTCGAGTCTGTCACCGTTACTCGGTGAATTCGTTGGGGTTTTCCAGCAGCCGAATGACTTCACTAAGGAATCGCACCGCCTGCGCGCCGTCGACAACTCTGTGATCGCATGAGATCGAAAGGGGAAGAACAAGTCCAGCGTAGAACTTTCCATCTTTGACAAGTACGCGTTCTCGTGCGCGTCCTGCGGCGAGGATCGCGACTTCTGGATAGTTGATAATCGGAGTCGCAAACATCCCACCGTACGAGCCCACATTCGAGATGGTAAATGTTCCACCCATCGATTCTTCGCGGGTGATCGAACGATCCTTGCACTTTGCTGCGAGAGTTTTCACTGCTGTGCCAAGTTCTAAAGCCGACTTGCGATCCGCATCGCGAATAACCGGGACCATCAATCCAGATTCTGTATCGACTGCGACACCAATATTGATTACGCCCTTGATCAATATTTCGTTATTCGCATCATCGACATTCGCGTTGAGCGCTGGGAATGCACGAAGCGCCTTACAAACAGCAAGCATCACAAATGGAAGCATTGAAAGTTTTTGGCCAATGACGCGGGAATATTCTTTGCGCTTGATGTCAAGTTGTGTGACATCTGCCTCGTCGACTGCTGTGAAATGCACCGCAGTTTGCACGGACTTTGCCAGTGCTTCTGCGATCTTTCGACGAACTCCACGGAATGGAATGCGCTGAGAAACACCATCTTTATCAACGGGCGGCAAGTTGATGGGAGCAGCGACGGCGCGCGCAGCAAATCCATTTCCTGTTGCGGGAGTTCTGGCTTTGCTCGCCGAAGGAGCTGCGTCCGCAAAGGATCCAACATCAGTTGCGGTGACTCGTCCGCCTCGGCCAGTTCCATCGACTCGATTGATATCAATCGAAAGCTCTTTCGCAATTCGCCGCACTGCAGGAGTCGCAAGCGACTTGCCTTGTGGAGTTTTTGTTGATGTCGTTGTCGCGAGATGCTCATCATCTTTGCGCGCGAATCGGCTGGCAACATTCAATGTCCCTTGCATACTGCCGACAACAGTTCCTTGATCTTTGCTCAGGTCGTCGCCCGATCCCTTTACGCCTGCGGCAACTTGCGATGAGACACATGCAGGCGCGGATTCTTTCGCGGCAGTCTTCGCTGGCGCAGTCGCAGGTTTCGTCGCGCTTGCAACGCCCACGCCATATCGCACGAGCACTGCTGCAACTTTAATAATGTCGCCTTCCTTGCCGCAGAGTTCGCTGATCGTTCCAGCCCACGGACTCGGGACTTCGACAAGAGCCTTGTCGGTTTGCATCTCAGCCATCGGCTGCGATTCCTTGACCGCTTCGCCTGGCTTGACCAACCATCGAATGAGTTCTGCTTCAACCAAACCTTCGCCCAAATCTGGAAGAAGGAAGTGGCTCTTGTCCGCGGGTTGTTTGAGTCCAGCCATATGTGTGTTCAGGATACGGGGTGAAGTCGATCGAGATGCCAGTTGTGAAAGAAGCGGGTGGGTCAGAATGAGAAGACATCCTCGATCGCTCCGCTGATGCGGTTTGCGTCGGGCATGTAACTCAATTCAAGCTTGTAATAAGGCATAATCGTGTCGAAACCAGTCACGCGTTGTACTGGAGCTTCGAGATAGAGGAAGCAGCGCTCCATAATTTGCGCTGCCACTTCTGCACCCATGCCACCTGTGCGAGGTGCTTCGTGCACGACAACGCATCGGCCAGTCTTACGCACGCTCGCTTCGATTGCTTCGAGATCCATTGGAAAAATTGTGCGCAAATCAATCAGTTCGATCGAACGAGAAGATTTTTCAATGCTCTCCATGCACTGCAGAACGCTGGCGCCCCAACTCACGATGGTCAGTTCTGTTCCTTCGCACACAACGCGAGCTTTGCCGATTGGAATTGTGTATTCATCTTCTGGAACTTCTTCGCGAAATGCGCGATAGACACGCTTGGGTTCGAAGAAGATGACAGGATCTGGATCGCGAATCGAACTGATAAGAAGCCCCTTCGCGTCATACGGCGAACTTGGCATCACAACTTTGAGGCCAGGTTGATGAGAATAAATTGCTTCGGGAGAATCGCTGTGCAATTCGGGTGCGTGAATGCCGCCACCGACAGGAACGCGAATCGTCAATGGCACAGTGAACGCACCGCGCGTTCGTGTTCGCATGCGAGCGGCGTGACTGCAAATCTGGTCATAAGCCGGGCCCAAGAAGCCATCGAATTGAATTTCGGGAATTGGTCGAAGTCCTGCCATCGCAAGTCCGATTGAAGTGCCGATGATTCCACTTTCAGCAAGCGGAGTATCGACAACGCGCCGCGCGCCGAAGCGTGCGTGAAGTCCCTCGGTGACTCGGAAAACACCTCCATTGATGCCCACATCTTCACCGAGCAGCAGAACACGATCATCCTTTTCCATTTCTTGGATGAGAGCAAGGTTGATTGCTTGAACAAGATTGAGATTCGCCATTTTTTAGTGTCCTTCCGATCGAACTGTGGCTTCAGATGCCAACGAATGTGTTTGCATCGAGTCGCGTTGCTGCGCCAAATCTGAAGGCAGTTCTGCAAATGTGTAATTGAAAACGTCTGAGACTTCTGGCGTCACGATCTGTTCGCTGCGCGCAACTGCGGCGTTCACTTCGACTTCGATGCGCTGTCGCATCGCATCTTCTTTGGATGAATTCCACAGTTTTTTGCTTTCCATAAATTTACGAGTTCGAAGAAGTGGATCGCGCAACTTCCAAACATCAACTTCCGCTTGATCGCGGTATCGACGCGCGTCATCTGCGGTGGTGTGATCGCCAAGTCGATAGGTCACCATTTCGATGAAGGTTGGTCGGGATTCTTTGCGCGCTCGCTCGGCAGCTTCTTTGACTGCATAAACGCACGCGAAAATATCGTTGCCATCGACTTGCAGGCAAGGCATTCCGTATGCGATGCCACGCTGCGCAACAGTTGGAGCGCTGCACTGAATTTTTCCAGGAACGCTGATCGCCCAGAAGTTGTTCTGGCAACAGAAAACCACAGGAATATCTAGATTCGCAGCAAAATTCGCAGCTTCGTGGAAGTCGCCTTCGCTTGTTGCGCCATCGCCAAAGAATGTGCACGCGATTTGTTTTTCCCCGCGATACTTTGATGCCCACGCCAGTCCAGTCGCATGCAACATCTGTGTGCCGATCGGAACGGCGATCGGAGTCGCAAAGTGTGGACGAGGCATCGCATTGCCACGCTCGTCGCCCATCCAGTGCAGAAGAATCGCTTCCATTGGAACGCCGCGCCAGAAGAGTCCGCAATTTTCGCGGTAACAAGTGACCAACCAATCATCTTGGTTCAAGACATATGCCGCTGCCAAGCTTGTGGCTTCCTGACCCATGTTCTGTGGATAGGTTCCCATGCGTCCTGAGCGTTGCAATTTGAAAGCAACTTCATCGAGATAGCGACACGACGACATCGCTTCATAAAGCTTCACAAGGTCAGCGTCTGGAATCAGACCGGCACCGAGCTTCTCGTCATAATTTCCGTGTTCGTCGAGGATCGAGACGCGCTCGATTTCCAACTTCAAAATACTCTTTATGGGCATTGAAAAAGTGTAGCGCAGAGGGGCAGTTTCGCCGAAACGGTCCTGAGTAGAGATGCGAACTTATCGCGCAGCAACAATTCCGTCGGCGCGCAAATCGCTGGCACCCATCCAACCATCGCTCATCCGAACAATCGCTTGCCCACGGCCAAAAGTGACCGTTCTTGCGTCCGCAATTGTGATTTCATGCCCGCGGCGGCGTAATTCTGCGATTGTTGCGTCCGAGAATCCTGGTTCCAACTGAATCGATTTCCCTTGCATCCATTGCCAACGCGGAGCATCAAGTGCTGCTTGAGGATTTTGCGCGAAGTCGATCATTCGCATCATCACTTGCACATGACCCTGAGGCTGCATAAATCCACCCATCACGCCAAACGCCATCGCGGGTTCTTCACCAGTTGGCGTTGTGCGCGTGACGAATCCTGGAATGATCGTGTGGTACGGACGCTTCGATGGGCCGACACAGTTTGGATGACCCGTTTCAAGATTAAAACACGCTCCCCGATTTTGCATCGCGATGCCGGTGCCAGGAATCACAACACCAGAACCAAATCCTGCATAGTTGCTCTGAATGAATGAGATCATCATGCCTTGCGAATCTGCAGCGCAGAGATAAACCGTTCCGCCGGGCTTTGGAATGCCACTGCTGAAATCTTGCGCTTGAGCAAGATCGATTCGCTTGGCAAGTTTGACAAGCCGCGAAGGTTCCATCAACTCCGCAGATGTGATCCTCATATTTGCAGGATCTGCAACATGCGCATGCGCATCTGCGAAGCCAAGCTTGATGGCTTCGATGGCGATATGCAGCGCATCTGGACAATCCACCGAGAGATTTGCAAAGTCTCTGGTTTCAAGAATGCCAAGTGCAATTAATGCAGCAATTCCTTGGCCGTTTGGCGCAATTTCGTGAAGACGGTATCCGCGATATGGCACAGAAATCGTAGGGGCGAATTCAGTTTTATGTGCGGCAAGATCTGAGAATCGAAGATGGCCACCTTGATCGCGAGCTGCCGCATCAATAGCTTTAGCAAGTTCCCCTTCATACATTGCGCGACCATCACTTTGCGCGATCGATTCAAGCGTGCGCGCATGATCTGGCAACCGCATTCGCGATCCCGCACGAGGGGCATCACCATCTTTGAGAAATGTTGCGCACCATGCTTGGGTATTTGCACGTTTGGCATACACCTCTGTCGCGCGCTTCCATAATTGTGCCGTGAGCGGGGCAACTTGATATCCATCTCGCGCATATGCAATCGCAGGTGCGAGAAGCGCTGCAAATGGCAATCGACCAAATTTTTTATTGACATCCGCCCAGAGCGCAACTTGTCCAGGGACAGTAATCGGCAACCATCCATCCATTGGCATCTTGTTCATGCCTGCAAAGTGTTCCTGCGACAGAAGAGCAGGTGATCGACCGCTGCCGTTCACTCCGTGCAGTGATTTTCCATCCCACACGATTGCAAATGCATCGCCACCGATTCCGTTTGTTGTTGGCTCGGTCACCGTCAACACCGCAGCTGCTGCGATCGCCGCATCTGCAGCGCTTCCGCCTTGACGCAACATCTCAAGTCCTGCTTGCGCTGCAAGCGGCTGGCTCGTTGCCACCATTTCGCTGCCGAAAACGAGCTGTCTTTGCGATGGATATGGCAGATCTTCCGAACATGGGATTGCGGCTTGAATCATTGATGACGAGAGTACCCCGATCGCATTGCGCGAGTCCACGGTTGTCCATTCGAGTCTTTGAAAACCTTGGGATTACTTTGGAAAATCGCTGGAGCCTAGACCGCCAATCTCATCAGCAAATTGCACGATGACGGTCACGGGTCGCCCGAGCGATCTGGTGAAAAGTTCGCCGAAGAATTTCGCAGCAACTTGCCGTGCCTCGATTCGAACTTCTGCAAGTGCAGGCTTGGATTGCGCAGTTTCAATGGCAGCTTGTCGAAGAAGTTTCTTCGCTTGGTCTATGTCGCCGCCACTTGGAATGAGATGCTCCATCCAATCGTTATCGATATACACCTTTATTTTTCCAGGATCTGATTGAACTTCAACCACTTTGTCATTCACGATCGGCGCCGGAAGAGTCAGCATGATGACGCTTTCGCTGATGGCTTCAGCATTCCAATGTTCGTCGTTTGGGCCATTGGATGGAATGATGTACTGCGCACGATTGCCAGGAACATCCAGAAAAACATGCACGGAACCGACGGGGACTTTGTATCCAAACGCACCAAACGTTGTTTCGCGATCGAACTTCACATGCGTATCGATTTCACGCCAGCCAACGAGCAGTCCACCTTGTGGTTGCAGATCCCCAAGTGCACTGGTCAAGGTGCTGGTGATCGTGGTTTGTACGAGGGAGAAATTTTTGATGGCATCGCTGATCTTGTCACACGATCGAACTCCGAAATAAATCCCCGCAGCAAGAAGCGCGAGTACAAAGATCGTTCCGCAACCCGAGCATCCGCAGCACCCACTCGATCGACTTCGCGCGGCCGATGATGAATTGGAGTTTGAATATTCGTCAGCCATGCGCAGCGCGAAGATACTTTATGCATCGAAAAGAAAATAATCACCCAATAAACAAACTTGCAACGCTTCCAGTCATCCAACAGGCGAGTGCGCCCGCGACCATTGCGCGCAGACCAAGCGACGCAAAGTCGCCGCGTCGATTTGGTGCCATTGCGCTCAGTCCGCCGATTTGAATTGCAATCGACGGCAAATTCGCAAATCCGCAGAGCGCATACGTAGAAATTTGCGCTGCACGAAAGCCAATTGTTCCGTCACGAAGCGACGCACTCAAATCGACGTATGCCACAAATTCGGTAGCAATAATTTGTTGACCCATGAGTGAACCCACCTTGCGCGCGTCTTCCGAGCCCACGCCCATGCACCAAGCAAGGGGAGTGAAGACATAGCCAAGTATGTTTTGAAATGTCAGCACTGGGATTCCGTGCGCAGCACGCCACGCTGCGATTGAGTCAATCTCACTCAGTGCTGTCAACGGATAATTCAACAACGCCAAGAGCGCAACGAAAGCGACAAGCATCGCTGCAACATTCAGCGCAAGTCGCAAACCATCTGTCGCTCCTTCGGCTGCTGCATCCATCACATTGCAGGCGGTCTTTGGAATCGTCTTGAGAGCATCAAGAGATTCATCTCGCGGAGTTTCCGTTTCTGGCAGCATCAGCTTCGCCATCACCAATCCAGCTGGCGCAGACATCACGCTGGCAGTCATCAAATGTTTTGCCATCAGAATGCGAGTTTCATCTGAATCGCCACCGAGCATCACGATGTATGCCGCCATGACACTGCCTGCGATTGTCGCAAATCCCACTGTCATAACAGCCATAATTTGAGATCGCGTCATCGTTGCAATGAACGGCTTCACGGTGAGTGGTGCTTCAGTCTGACCAACGAAAATATTCGCTGATGCAGAAAGAGCTTCAACACCAGTGACATTCAGTACGCGGCGAATGACCCATGCCAACACTGCCACAAGGCGCTGCATAATCCCCAAGTGATACAGGACAGCCATCAACGATGCGAAGAAAATAATAATTGGCAGCACCTTAACAACAAATATGAACCCCCACGGACCGCTTGGGTCTGCGGCTTTTCCAAAGATGAAGGACGTGCCAGAATCTGCAAATGAAATCACACGAGTCACACCAGCAGCGAAAAGATCAAAGACGCGAACAACAGGTGGAAATCGTAGGAAGAGAAATGCAAGCAATAGTTGAATTGCAACTCCAGAGGCGATCGTTCGCACATTGATTCGACGTCTGTTCGTAGAAAGCGCAAATCCAATTGCAAGGATGACTCCAATGCCAATCAAGCCAGTGAGTTGCTGCATGTGCGCATGAGAATACTGCTTTGCGAATCATCCTCGCGATGGCACGAAACACTTTTCGCAGCGAGGCTGGTAATCGCCAATACCTCCAACGACGATCCGCTGAGAATTTGCGACCATTCGTTGTGAATGTATTGCCTTGTTGCCACAGAGCGCACAAACTCCCACAAGCCGCGTTGTGTCGTTTGAAAGCGGAAACAATGATGGGAAAGGCTCAAAGACATCGCCGCGGTGATCAAATTCCAATCCGACAACGATGACGCGTGATCCCTCTGATGCAAGCGTGGCACACACTTGTGAAAGTTCTTCGCCGAAAAAATGCGCTTCGTCGATCGCAATGATTTGTATGCGATTCGAAATCCGCAGTTCGCCAATACGCGTGAGAATTTCTGCTGCGTTCAGTGCCGCAAATGCTTGAATACGCTGGCCAGTGTGCGTGACTAATTCCTGTTGGGCATATCTCGTATCGGTTGTTGGCTTGATCGCAAGTGTGGTGAAACCCAATTCACGCGCGCTCTGAATGCGGCGAATCAACTCCGTTGTCTTTCCAGAGAACATCGGACCGCAAATTATTTCGAGGCGACCGAGACTTTGGCTTGACATGAAATGTGATCAGCCTCTCAAGATGTCGGAGCCAAATGCGCTTCCTTGACTTTGCGAGCCGCATCGATTCTGCGCTTTGCATAAGAGATCGCAGCATCAGAAACACTATCTGTATGAGCAGACTCTCGCATCACGGCAAGCGTTGTCTCTTCGATTGCCGCAACCTTCTGGTCGATGGTCGCTTCAGTCATACCAAGATGCAATCCGCCGAGCCGAATCAGACCACCAGCGTTGGCGATGAAATCTGGTGAATAGAGAATGCCGCGCTTCTTCAACAGTGCTCCATCAGTATGCGGATTCATCAGTTGGTTGTTTGCGGTTCCACAAATAATCTCGCAGTGAAGATTGGTGATTGTTGCGTGATCGAGCATTCCACCCATCGCACAAGGTGCCAAAATGTCCAGCTTTTCGTGGAAAAGATTGCGGTCGTTGCCGATCGCAACGCAACCAAGTTCTTCAACGGCGCGCTTCATTGTTGGCACATGCACGTCGGTCACCATGACCGCAGCGCCAGCTGAACGAAGCAACTTTGCCAACTTGTAACCCGTCGCACCACATCCTTGAACGCCGACGGAAAGATTCGAGAAATCAACCTTGCGACCAAGATGTCGCAGGCATGCCTTCATCGAATTGAAGCAACCAAGTGCAGTCCAAGGACTCGGATCACCGCCATGCGAAACAGCTTCGCCGCCCATGATGTGGCGACATTCTTGTGCCATCCAATCACAGAACTGCGGACTGACTCCAACATCTTCTGCAGCGATGTACGAACCGCCGTGACTTTCAACGAATCGACCCATCGCGCGCCCTTGTGCTTCCGTTGGTTGTTCGCCTTGCTTGTTCAAGAGGATGACACTCTTGCCGCCGCCGAGAGCGAGATCAGCCGCAGCTGCTTTGTATGTCATTCCTTCGGAGAGTCGCAGCACATCGAAAATCGCATCATTCTCATTTCCATAATGGAAGCGTCGCGTTCCACCAAGCGCATTGCCAAGCACTGTCGAATGGATCGCAATGATCGCCCTCAATCCCGTTGCAGGATCATTGGTGAAGGAGATGCGTTCGTGTCCGTGCTGAACCATGCTTTCAAGAATGTGCATTCAATGCTCCAAAGAAAATGAGTGTGAACTGATCTGGCTGCGATACACGAACGGAAAAGAATAGACGATGAGAGGCTTCCTGACCAAACTGCGGCAAAAATTGCGGAAAATCAGTGGAAATCTCGTGAGCGGTTATTCCACTTTTTGACCAGTGAACACCGTTCCACTTCCGAACTGTGGAATGCCGTGGGTCGCAATCGGTAGCCCAGTTCCGCGAGCAGCCATCACTGGCGTTCGCTCTGGAATGGAATATTCCGCATTGCTGAGTCCATCCGCTTGGGCGAGAACCGAATCTGCGCATGAGCGCGTGATCGCATCGATGTTCCAGCGAAGACCGCGCGTTTCTTCATCGATCCCAGCATTTGCAAGTGCACAGAGTTGATCGACCACCAACATTTCATGTACAAGTTTCGCACCTTCCAACCCAGATCGCAATTGTGAATCGCACTTACTGAGCGTGCATGAAACTGCGTGAATCCACATTGCGCACTTTGCAAGACGTGCTTGGATGAATTGATTTCCGATCAATCCCTCTTCGTGTTCCTTGAACATCATTTTTACGTTGTATGAATGGTCCCGAATTCGGAACATCAATTCCTGAGCGTGGCGTTGCAACTTTGGATGAATCTTTTCAAATCTTGGAACTGGCCGACGCATTCCCAAGAAGAGTTCGCCGCCGATGCGTGCCGCCGCGCCGATTTGTTTGAATGGCTTCGCTTTGATTCCCAACATCCATTCGCCGAGTTGCTTTGAGCCGTATGCAAAGATGAATGAATGCATGACTTCGTTTGCGCCTTCGACGATCGTATTGATGCGAGAATCACGCCAAATTCGCTCGACATTATTCTCGGTCATATACGATTCACCACCGAGAATTTGCATCGCATCATCCACAGTGCGAAATCCATATTCGCTGCAGAACACTTTGCACATCGCCGTTTCCAACATGATGTCTTCGTCGCCGCGGTCCAAAAATCCAGTGGTCATATAGAGCATCGCATCCATTGCGTACACGTATGCAGCACTGCGTGCGAGTCGCTCCTTCACAAGATCGAATTCGCCCAACGGTCGATCGAACTGATATCGATACTTCGCCCACTTCGTCGCCTGCTCGAAGGCGTATGTCGCCCCGCCGAGCATTCCAGCAGACAAAGTGCAGCGTCCATAATTCAGACATGTCAGAGCAACATTCAGTCCACGACCTTCTTTCGATAGCAAGTTGGTTCGCGGAACTTTGACATTGGTCAATCGAATTCGCGCTTGCCACGTTCCTCGGATTCCACACTTCGATCGATTGCGACTGAAGATTTCGATGCCTTCCATATCTGGAGTGCAAATGAGCGCAGTCACCGAATCTTTCGTTTTTCCACTCTTTGGATCCGTGATTTTCTGCTTGCACATCACTGTGAAAAGTCCACTCAGCGCCGCAGAAGTTGCCCATTTCTTTTCGCCATTGAGAATGAAATGCGTTCCATCTTCGCTGACTTCGCAGCGTGTTTCTTGTCCTCCAGCATCGCATCCAACATTTGGTTCGCTGAGGCAGAAGGCACTCAATGTGTCTTTTGCCAAGCGAGGAAGAAAGTGACTTTTCTGTTCGGGAGTTCCGAAGAGCATCAAGGCTTTGCATCCGATTGATTGATGCGCTGAGACCATCACGGCGGTCGATCCACACGCACGCCCGATTCGTTCAAGCACACGGTTGTAACTCGTGATTCCAAACCCACCACCATGGAATTCTTGCGAGATGGTCATACCGAGCACGCCAAGGTCAAAGAGTTTTTTCACAACCCATTCTGGAATGTGCTGCTGCTGATCAATTTCGTGCGTTGGATGTTCGGTCTTGAGATATGTATCGAGTCTTGCAAGCAGTTCATTGCAGCGCTGAGTCTCTTCTTGCGCACTCTTGGGATATGGAAAGAGCAAGTCCTCTCGAAATGTTCCCCAAAAAGTATTCTTCATCACGCCCATCGTGGCAGGATCTGGTCCGAGCATTTCTTGCGCAGCTTCGATCTGCTTGCGATCGTTGGCAGAAATGTTCTTCAGGTTGTCGGCAAGATTTGTACTGTTTGTCGTCGTCATAAAAACTCCGTTTGTGTGCTTAAGAGAAACAGAACAATAGCCTATTTGACGATCAAAATGGGAAATGTTCTTATGCGAAGCGCCGAGGCGAAATTGACTCAGCCCGCAGGCTTGAGGAATTGCGCTAGTTTTTCGCGGGCCGCAGAGGTGTGACGAAGTGCAACAAGATGCTTGCGTTCAGCCGCGAGCGCCGCTTGCCATCCGCTCTTGAGCCCAATTTCGACACATTCCATGACCGCATTCGAAGCTTCCGTCGCTGTGACAACGCCGCGCGTGGTTTCAAGGGCAGATTGAATGGTCGGTGCAAGAAAAGGGTTGATCGATTTTGGTTGCGATCGCGGCTTCGAGCGCGGATTTGCCGCGAGCCAATCAAGCGCCACACGCAAGGCGTCTTCACCAGCATTCACCGCAACATCGAACAATCCAGCAGGGAGTGCGTTCACAGAATTTGTCTGTCCTGTTGCAGTTTGTGTGATCGCAGTTGTGGGATCAATTCTCGCAGGCAACATCTGCGTGCCTCCCCAACCAGGACAAATTCCAAGGCCGCATTCGGGCAATCCAATTCTCCATGGCTTTTCCTCTGCGCTGGCAAGTGTTCCGATGATCCCGTCGCAGTGCATCGCAATTTCTAATCCGCCTCCGAGTGCAGCGCGATGTACCAACGCAACAGTTGCACAAGGAACTTGAAAGAGGCGCGCAAATGCCTCTGATCCTCGACGCAAATAAGCATCAAGTGCGAGGTCATCGAGCGCATCGATTTCTGCCAAATCGGCGCCTGCAACGAAAACTCTTTCGCTTGCAGAACGCAGAACGATTCCATTGGGCGATGTTGCAGCGACTGCATCGAGTGTCGTAGCGATTTCTTCGATCAACCAAGAATCCAGGACAACAACCCCACCGCGAAGTTTTGTTGGATTTGGGGTGAGCGAGATGATGGCGATTCCATCGGCAGTTCGTTCGACTGGGAGCATGTTTTATCTTTCTGAATTCGAGCGGGAATGTGCTGAAAAATGTCGCAAAAGATGGGCCTGCGCTTCCACGCCCGCAATCACTTTCGCCGAAAGTTCTGCGGCTTCGATTGCAATTTGCTCGTCATTCGATCCATCAAGTTCGTTCAGCATGTTCTTGGTGCATGCCAATGCATACGGTCCGCCAGTCAGTAACCGTGCAACGAGTGTGGCGATCGTCGTATCGAGTTGATCGATCGGTGCGCAGTGCGTGACGAGCCCGCGCGAGAATCCTTCATCGCCTTTCATTGTTCCACCGCAAAGCAACATCGCGCGCGCAGGACCAGCGCCGATTTTCTTGATCAGCCACGGCGCTACAACTGCAGGGCAGACGCCAAGATCGACTTCTGGATATCCAAGTTTCGCTTCAGGATGCGTAACGGCAAAGTCACAGACGACGACCAATCCGCAACCGCCACCGATTGCAGCGCCTTGCACGCGTGCGATGGTTGGCACTGACAATTGTCGTAGCGCAAGCAGCGTCATAGAAAGTTGTCGGAGCATTTGTCCCATTTGAATGGGATCATGCATGACGGCCTTCAAGTCCATACCAGCACAGAACGATTTCCCTTCGCCGGCGAGGACAACAACTCGAATGTCATTCGGCGTCTCTTTGATGTGCTGCGCAACGCGAGCAATAACCTCGGCGAGAGCTTGGATCAATGGAAAGTCCAGCGCATTGCGGACATCTGGCCGGCGCATCGTGATCGTTGCACAACCGTGAGCAATTGCGAGTTGAACGAGATCTTCCATGGGTTCAAGGGTACGCAAAGTCAATCACCCAAAGAGATGTTTGCCGCATTCTGGGCAGCGAATGGCGGAAGGATTTCCTTTGAGCGAATACTTGCAGTTCGGGCAGATTCCATTTGTTCTGAGGGTTTTTCGAACATTTTGAGAGTGCTGGGAGCGGGTGATCTTCCAAATGTAGAGAATGCCTGAGACTCCAAGCCCTCCTATATAGAAGAAGGGCCAACTGAGGAGTGCATTGCGAATGAAATCCCACCAGGTAAGAGGTGGTGAAGAGGGCTTCGCGAGAAACTGTATTGCGATTGCGCAGATGAATCCCAAGCACAAAGTCACCCAGAGATTTCGGATGAGCATCCGCGACCAGGTCGTGGTCGGGCGCTTGATCGAGTAATAATCAAGATCCCGAAAAAAACGGCGAATGTCTTCGATCCACTTCATAAAGCACCTTTGCGTTTGCCCTTCGCCTCTGAAATGGGCGCACCGTGTCGTTTTTCGACACTGGGCGCCCATTTCAAAGGGTATCAAGTCATCTTGCGCTTGCTCCAGAAATCCTGAAGCATCGAGATCGCTTCTTTTTCACCGCAGAGTTTCGCGGTTGCATGGATCGTGTCATGGACACGGCTTCCTAGAAATCCTTCAGGACTCGTGCCGTCAATTTGATTCAGCCACATCTTTGTCGCGCGCAATGCTTGAGGACCTTTCAATAAGAGCGCATCAACAAGCGCCGTGACTCGACCTGCAAGCGCAGATTCGTCGCACTCGACAAATTGAACAAGTCCAAGCGCCTTCGCGCGCTGCGCGTCGATGATTTCTCCAGAGAGCGCCAGTGATCGCGCTCCGCCGAATCCAATAGTCGCCATCAGTGTGGGCAAACTGACCGCGGGAGAAACACCAATTCGGTGAACGGGATATCCGAAAGTTGCAGAGTCAGATGCGCACACAATGTCGCATGCTGCAACGATCGCACAACCACCGGCAAGCGCGGGCCCTTGAACTTGCGCGATCACAATCGCAGGTATGGTTCGAAGTGTGCTGCTGATTTCGCCAAGCCGGCGCACAAATTGTTCAAGCATCTTGTTGTCATTCACACACTCTGCAAGATCGAATCCAGAGCAGAATGCTTTGCCAGCCCCGCGAAGAATCACGACGAGTGTTTCGTCACGCTGGGCAGATGCTTTGGCGCGTTCGATCGCATCTTCGAGACCATCGAACATCGCAGTACTCATCGCATTTCGCATCGCAGCATTGTTCAATGTGATCGTGAACGTTCTGCCTTCAGATTCGGTGTGCACAAGAGGATGTTCGCTGCTGCTCATTATCGAATTTTCGGCTGACGAGAACGTTTCAGGCAGGGTATTGTCCAACATATTCTTATGCCATCAACTGCGCAACAAATTTGGATTGTTCGTCACTCTGATACCGAGTGGAGTCTCAACGGCCGTCACACAGGGCGAACCGATGTGCCATTGACTTCTGGAGGCGAATTGAAAGCAGATCAATTGGCTCCACGATTGGCGAATGAGAATTTCGCGCTTGTTCTTTCCAGCCCAGTCAGCCGAGGAATGGAAACTGCACGACGTGCAGGATTTGCGGACCGCGTTCAACCAGATCCGAATTTGCTCGAATGGGATTATGGAAAATATGAAGGGCTGACGTCTGCGCAGATTGCGGCAATGCATTTTTCTGGCGATCACGATGTCAATCTCGATTGGGATCTCTGGCGTGATGGTTGCCCAGGCGGAGAATCAATCGAAGCAGTCGCTTCACGAGCGCGGACAATTGTCCAGCGATGTCTCGCCACAAAAGGAAATGTGTTGTTGTTCTCTCACGGACATTTTTCGCGCATGATCGCTGCAGTGTGGCTGCAACTTCCACCAGCGCGCGGTCGAAGCTTTGGATTGAAGGCAGGATC
>Ga0208960_1001053_pt1 | contig 14958 bp, 10 predicted proteins | sample GreLakmeON33MSRF_FD_187703 | JGI IMG/M metagenome (GOLD analysis project Ga0208960, IMG submission 187703) | Freshwater lentic microbial communities from great Laurentian Lakes, MI, USA - Great Lakes metaG ON33MSRF (SPAdes) | ecosystem: Environmental > Aquatic > Freshwater > Lake | place: Great...
TAATGCTCGGCTGAACGTCGCCAAGTGCCGACTGGCTCGGGCTGAGGCATCGGCATCGGATCGCCAAAAACTGCTCGAGATGGCGGTCAACGATATCCGTATCACCGTCAGGCTCTATCCGGAACTTGGCGGGCCTTCGATGACGAAACAGTTCGAAAAAACCCTCAAAGAAATTCAAAAACTGATGGGTTCTAAGACGAACGGGTGGGCTGCGTTCGAAGAATCTGACGCAGGGGCAGTGCCATCCGCTCCTGCAGCAGGGTCGTGACGAGTCGATTCCATTCAATCCACCAGGCACGAAAACGAAATAGCGACGCTCACTCAAAACCCAAGGGATGAAACCGTGATGCCAGCCAATCCACTTCAGATTGCACAGCCATTTGGAGACAGCGTCGCCAGAATAACCGGTGCTTTGTTCAGCACGACCGTGTTTGTGTGCGCGATTGTGGCGAGCAGTTTCATGTGTGCGTCCGCGAGCGTCGCTCAATCCGTCGACCGGGTGATTTCCACCGATGGTTCGATTCAGGGAAAGATCGTTGCCACATCAGCGAATGCGGTTGACATCGAAGATCGCAACGGCGAGGTCAAGAAAGTTCCGATCGAAAAGATTCGTGAGGTGCAGTTTGCCGATGAGCCACAGTCGTTGAAGTCGGCTCGTGGAATGCTTTTTCGTGGGCGGGCAGCCGAAGCTCTCGAAGAGTTGGCTAAGATCGAACCCACCGAACTCGAGGGCGCCGAGCCAACCTTGATCGACGACGTTGCTTTTGTGAAGGCAGCTGCTGCTGGCCGAGCGTCGCTGCGATCTGGCGACGATCCTAAGGAAGCCGGCAAGCTCGTCAATGACTTTCTCGCCAAACACCCTCAAACACACCACTTCTATGCTCTTCAAGAACTGCTTGGAGATCTCTTGGCACGCCTCGGCAAGCCCGAGCCTGCGTTGGCGGCCTATTCGCAGTTGGACAAGGGCCCGCCGGCGTTCAAGGTGCGAGCCGCTTCGGCGAAGGCCGCAATGTTTTTTGATCAGAAAAAATATCAGGAGGCGCTCAACGAGTTTGATACCGCGATTCAAATTGATGCCACTGATGACGCCAGCTTGGCCCAGAAGCGAGGGGCGGGGCTAGGCAAGGCCAAGTGCTTCTCTCAGCTTGGCAAAAATGATGAGGCGATTGCTCTGGTGCATTCGATCATCAAGCAGGCCGATCCAGAGGAAAAAGAGTTGCTTGCAAGGGCCTACAATGTGCTCGGAGGGGCTTACCGAACGCTCGGAGGCAAGGATCAAGACGCCCTGATCTCGTTTCTCACAGTGGATCTTGTCTACAACTCCAATCCCGACAGCCATGCAGAAGCGCTGGCCAATTTAAGCGAACTTTGGGAAAGTGGAAAAAACCCTGAACGAGCCAGAGAGGCACGGCAGAATTTGGAGGCGAGCTACCCCGGCAGCCAGTGGGCTAAGAAACCCGCCTCGACGGAAAAATCCTGACTCCAACGATAAGGCCTTTGCGAGATAAGTGTCTGTGGCTTAAGATTGTCAAAACGTCCAATTTTTTTAGGAGAATAGCATGCATCGGGTTCGATCAATGGTGTCTCGGCCACGTACGCTCGGAATGGTCCTGTGGGCCGCCAGCCGATTCAGTATGGGATTTGCCATGATCTTCCCTCTGGCAGTTGCGACCATGGCACCTGTCTTGGTCTTCCCCAGCACCGCCGTGGCACAGGACGATGAGGCCGCCACTGAAGAGCCGGAGGCAGAGGGCGAGAGCATGCTCGTCTTTTATTACAACGCTCTCGGTATTCGCTACGTGGTCATATTTTTAGCACTCTCCTTTGGTCTGGTCGCACTCTTGGTCACGTGCTTTTTACAGATCCGCAAGGCGGTTCTGATGCCACCAGCCTTTCTGGCAGCTTTTGAAGCGCATTTGGATAGCAAGGAATATCAGCCGGCCTTTGAGTTGGCCAAGAGCGACGACTCATTCATCGGTCACGTGCTCGCAGCGGGCATGGGCAAGCTCCAATCTGGCTATCCGGTGGCTGTTGAAGCCATGCAGGAGGCCGAGGGTGAGCAGGCCATGAAGCTGGAGCATAAAATTAGCTACGTCTCGCTCATAGGCGCATTGGCACCGATGTTTGGTTTGCTCGGCACGGTTGACGGGATGGTCGGGGCGTTCATGATCATTGCGAAGTCCTCGACGGCACCAAAGCCATCGGCGCTGGCCATTGGTATTTCCCAGGCACTCATCACAACTCTGATCGGGCTGTGGCTGGCCATTCCTGCTATTGCGTGTTTTGCGATCTTCAAAAACTGGCTTCAGTCATTGAATGGCGATATTGACGACGAGGCCATGCGGCTCATGGCACGCTTTCAGAATATGGGTAAGAAGTAATCTTCCATGGGCAGGAAAAAAGAGAGCGAAGTATCCAGCACCGACATCGATATGACACCGATGATCGATATGACGTTTCAGCTCATTACGTTTTTTATGTTTGTTATGAATTTCTCCGAGGCCGAGCAGGATGATCGCATTCAGCTCCCATCCAGCCAGCTGGCCAAGCCCGTTGAGGGCGCGATGGAGAGTCCGATTACGCTGCAACTCACGAACAAGGGTTCCATCGTTTATGCAGGCGAAGAGGTGGCTGTGGCCGATATTGGAGCGTATTTAGAGCGAGAAAAAACGGTCATGCTTGAGTCCGGCAAGGAGCCAAACGCGGCCACGGTGATTGTGAGGGCCGATGGCCGATCCAAGACGGGTGAGGTTCAAAAAATTATTCAGACCTGTCAGGAAAAGGGGTTTGAGCGTTTTGCCCTGAGGGCCCAGTACGACGAAGGACAGTGATTGCATGGCACGCCGCGAATCAAAGCTCGCCGATAAGATCGCAATCGACATGACGCCGATGATCGACGTTGTCTTTCAGTTAATGTCTTTTTTCATGTGCACGTTGAAGGTTGTGACGCCGGAGGGCGATTTCAATGTGCGAATGCCAATGGCTGCCGCAGCGGCAGCAGCGCCCGACGATCAGCAAGTGCCGCCGGTGCGGGTCAAGCTGTCGGCAGGGGCAGACGGGAGTTTGGCTTCCATTGCAATGAATGGCAGTGCGATTGCGGATTTTGAGGAGCTTCGGCGGAAGGTCATCTCGCTTGTTGGGGCCGATACGGGGCCCAACTCACTGGCCGAGAAGACGGAGGTTGAACTCGACTGCGACTACTCGCTCAAGTATGCCAACGTCGTCCGGGCTATCACTGCGGTCTCTGGCAAGGTGCAGGGCGGCCAGATTGTGGAGTTGATTAAAAAGATCAAGTTCACGCCGCCAAAGAAGGGTGGCTCGTAACCAACGCGTGCTCGCTCTGGAGTTGGATGCCCCAGAAGGAGCCTTTATTTGCGCGGATGGAATTTCGCGTGCACGCTCTTGAGGCGGCTGGCGTCAACGTGCGTGTATCGCTGCGTGGTGGCAATGCTTGAGTGGCCGAGCATTTCCTGCACGTGTCTGAGGTCGACGCCACCGGCCACCAGGTGCGTGGCAAAGCTGTGGCGGAGTGTATGCGGGCCGATCTTGGGCGGCACGCCAGCCTTCTCGGCATGCAGTCGCACAATTTCCCAAATTCGCATTCGCGAAAGTCCATTGCCACGCGATGAGAGAAGCACCCACGCTGGCCTCGGGCTGGCATGCGAGGCAAAGCCTTCCCTGGGTCCATCGATCCACTTCTTCAACGCTTCGATCGCCCGTCTACCCAGTGGCACCACGCGTTCTTTATTTCCCTTGCCGCGACACGTGCAAAAGCTTTCGCCCAAGTGAATATCTGTGAGCCGTAACGAGGCAACCTCAGAGGCTCGGCACCCCGTGGCGTAGAGCAGTTCCAAGAGTGCCTTGTCGCGGCGTCCGGTGGCCGTTGTAACGTCCGGGCTTTCCAGGAGGCTTTCGACTTGTGACTGGGAGAGCGTGCCGGGAATAGCGTCGTCGCGTCGGGCGGCCGAGATCAGCTCAGCTGGGCTTTGCGTCAGCATTCCCTCCAGTTGGAGGAAGGCGTAAAAGGTGCGCAGAGTTGCAGCTTGGCGGGCTACGCTTGCCCTGGCCAACCCGCGATCATTGAGGTTCGAGAAATAATCTCCGAGGTCGCGAACCGAAAGCCCCAAGGAGTTTCGGCCATTGAGCCACTTCGAAAACTCTCGCAGATCGCGTTGGTATGCAGCCAGCGTATTTGCGGAAAGTGCTCGCTCATGGCGTACGTAGTCGAGAAATCGTTGGACAGATAATACCGTCGAGGCTGGCCCGGCCGGTGCGGCAGGACCGGTATCCAGAATGCGTCGGGTGCGCTTTCTACGAGCAGAGCCCTTCCCCGCGGTCTCTGCGAGGGAAGGCTCTTTGGCAGATGGTGGCGAGCCAGTGGGTAACGGCTTCTTGTGCGGCATTGTGTCGTGAGACGTTCGCTGCAGGGGCTCATCCCGCAGGATGGTTTACGGGTCGTAACCTAGGTTGGGCGCGAGCCAACGCTCGGCTTCGGCCACAGGCATCCCCTTGCGAGCGGCATACGCCTCAACCTGCTCTCGCGTGATGCGGTCGACCGCAAAATAGCGGCTGTCAGGATGACCGAAGTAGAGCCCGCTGACGCTGGCTGCCGGCAGCATGGCATAGTTTTCAGTGAGCGACATGCCTGCAGCACTTTCAGCGCCGAGCCAGTCAAATAACGCCCGCTTTTCCGTATGATCAGGGCAGGCTGCGTAGCCAGGAGCAGGCCGGATGCCACGGTAGTGCTCTTCAATAAGATCTTCTAAGGAGAGATTTTCATGACGGCCGTAGCCCCACTGGCAGCGGGCTTTTCGGTGGAGCCATTCGGCAAAGGCCTCGGCAAGTCGGTCGGCAATGGACTTGGCCATAATCGAAGAGTAGTCGTCGAGGTCGCTCTCGTAGTGATGGCAGATCGCCTCGCAGCCATGGCCAGCCGTGACGGCAAATGCGCCAAGGTAGTCCTTGCGGCCACTCTCCAGCGGGGCCACAAAATCTGCCAGCGCGTAGAACGTGTCCTGCCCCTTTCGCTCCCACTGTTGCCGTAGCGTGTGCACGCGGCCAACTTCTCGCAAGCGAGTATCGTCGCTGTAGAGCACAATGTCATCGCCGACGGAATTGGCGGCAAAAAAGCCGTAGACTCCTTTGGCAATGAGCGACTTGTCGTGGATGATCTTCTTAAGCATCGCGCTGCCATCGGCAAAAAGTTTTCTTGCCTCTGTGCCGACGACTGGATCGTCAAAGATCGCCGGATGCTTCCCCTGGAGTTCCCAGGCCATATAGAATGGCGACCAATCGATCAGCTCGACGAGTTCTTCGAGAGGCACGTTTGCAAGCTCCCGAACGCCCAAGAACTCGGGTGTTTCAATCGGCGCCCGAGCCCAGTCGGTCGTCCATCGCTTTGCCTGTGCAGCGGCGTAGGGCACCAGCGTCGTCTGCTGCCGCCGCTTGAAGTTTTCGACGTCCCGCCGCTGCCCTGCCCGATTGGTTTCGGTAAACGCTGTCTGCGTCGCCGGATTGAGAAGCTTCTCTACCACGCCTGCAGCCCGGGATGCATCGAGCACGTGGACCACGGCGCTCGAATATTTTGGGGCGATCTTGACGGCCGTGTGCCTCGCAGATGTCGTTGCACCACCTATTAAAATAGGCACCGTAAACTGGGCACGCTCACACTCCTCGGCCACGTGCACCATCTCGTCGAGGCTTGGCGTGATCAGGCCGCTCAGGCCCACGATATCAACCTTGTGCTCTTGGGCCGCCTCGACGATTTTAGCCGAGGAGATCATCACGCCCAGATCGATCACTTCGTAGCCGTTGCAGCCAAGCACGACACCAACGATATTCTTGCCGATGTCGTGCACGTCGCCCTTCACGGTCGCGATCAGCACGCGGCCTCGGCTGGTTTGCTCCCGACCCTGCGCGAGTCGCTCCTGCTCCATGAAGGGCAGGAGGTGGTTCACGGCTTTCTTCATGACTCGGGCGCTTCGCACAACCTGTGGCAGAAACATTTTGCCTTGGCCGAACAGGTCGCCAACGACCTGCATTCCCTGCATCAGAGGCCCTTCAATGATGTCGAGGCTCACGGCATATTTTGTGCGAGCCTCGTCGACATCAGCTTCAATGTGGTCCACAAGCCCCTTGACTAACGCGTGTGACAGCCTTCCTTCGACGTCGAGGCTGCGCCAGGCGTCCGCCCGTGCCGTGTCGGCAGGGTCGCGTTTTTTGACCCCTTCGGCATATTCAGTGAGCCGGTCAGTGGCATCCGGCCGGCGGTCGAAGAGCACATCTTCAATGCGCTCGAGCAATTGCGGCTCGATTTCTTCGTAGAGGGCCAGTTGTCCCGCGTTGACAATGCCCATATCCATGCCCGCTTTGATCGCGTGGTAGAGAAAGGCCGAGTGCATCGCCTCTCGCACTGCGTCGTTGCCGCGGAAGGAGAACGAGATATTACTCACGCCGCCTGACACCTTTACCAGTGGCATCTGCGCTTTGATTCGCCGCGTGGCTTCGATGAAGTTGATCGCATAGCGATTGTGTTCCTCGATTCCTGTGGCGACGGTGAGAATGTTTGGGTCAAAGATGATGTCTTCGGGTGGGAATCCAACCTTTTCGGTCAGCAGGGCGTAAGCCCGGCAGCAGATCGAAACTTTGCGGTCTACTTCCGTGGCCTGCCCTTCCTCGTCAAACGCCATGACAACGACCGCTGCTCCATACTGACGCACGATCCGGGCCTGCCGAAGAAATTCTTCCTCACCTCCTTTGAGGCTGATGGAGTTCACAATTCCCTTGCCTTGAAGGCACTTGAGTCCGGCCTCCAGCACGCTCCATCGCGAACTGTCGATCATGATCGGTACGCGGGCCACATCTGGCTCGCTGGAGATCAGTGTAAGAAACTTGGTCATCACAACGGGCCCGTCGAGCATTCCCTCATCAACGTTCACATCGATGATGTTGGCGCCCCCCTCAACCTGCTGCCTTGCAACGGTCAGCGCCTCCTCGTAACGATCCTCGCGAATCAGCCTCGCGAAGGCGCGAGAGCCTGTCACGTTGGTGCGTTCACCAATGATGGTGAAGCTGCTCTCAGGACGGATCTCCAGCATTTCGAGACCGGAGTACCTGGATCGCACTGGCGGGGGGCTGGGTACTCTCGGTGGATGCTTCGACACGGCCTCGGCAATGGCACGGATGTGTGGCGGCGTGGTGCCACAGCAGCCACCGATGATGTTGAGCCAGCCCTCGGCAGCAAACTCGCCGAGCACTTTCGCCATCATCTCAGGGGTTTCGTCAAAGCCGCCCATGGCGTTCGGGAGACCGGCATTGGGATAGCAACTCGTGGGCAGCGGTGTTATCCGGGCCAGATCGGCCAGATGGGAGCGGAGTTTTTCTGGGCCCAGCGCACAGTTGATTCCCACACTCACAAGGTCGGCATGGGCGATGCTCATCCAACAGGCTTCAACCGTTTGGGCTGAGAGCGTGCGGCCCCCTTCAAAAACGGTGAACGAGGCCATCACGGGAATCCGAACACCCGTCTCTTGAAAGACCTGTTGGATAGCGTAGAGACAACTCTTGAGCACGAGCGTGTCAAAGGCTGTTTCGGCGAGCAGGAGATCGACATCTCCGTCCAAGAGCGCCTCGACTTGCTCGCGGTAGTTTGCCACCATCTCGTCGAACGTTACATCCCGGTGGCCTGGATCGGAGACATTCCCTGCGATCGAAAGCTGTTTGTTTGTGGGCCCAATGGAGCCTGCCACAAATCGGGGACGATCAGGCGACTTGGCCGTGGCGGCATCCACCGCCTCTCGGGCCAGCTTGGCGGCCGTAAGATTGATTTCGCGAACATGGTCGGCTAGGCCGAAATCGGCCAGAGCCATACGTGTCGCCCCAAACGTATTGGTCTCGATGATGTCGGCACCGGCGTCCAGATAGGCGGAGTGGATGCCGCGAATTGCGTCGCCTTGGGTGAGCGTGAGCACATCGATGCAGTTCTTCAGGTCTTTCGGGTGCGCGGAAAAACGCTCCCCGCGAAACCCCTGTTCGTTGAGCGCAAGGGCGTGAACCATGGTTCCCATGGCTCCGTCCAGTACGGCAATGCGGTTGGCCAAGAGGGTGTGGAACGCTTCAATTCGGACGGGTCGAGGCTGTGTGGGCATTCAGGTATCGCAAAAAAGGGCTTTAATACGTTGGGCGGTCGCTTCGGTGACACCACTGCGGTGAGCCTCAATGATAGGTGACTGGGCACTTCGGGCATACTGCGAATTTGACCGGAATGGGCCTCTGGATGGCTTGCGGCGACTGTGACAGAGGCGGCTTTTCGTGGGATCCCGAATGCTCAAGAATGCAGATCGCTGACGACGATTTATAGAAATGGAGCGTGTGGAAAAATGGTGTGGTTTACGGGGCTTTAAGGCTCGGGTGCCTACGCTCTGCCCGCAAAGTGAGAGAAGTGACTTATGGCGGTGATTGCCAGCATTCCTGAACTCAGAAGGAGCCCTGAGCTCATTCCAGAGCCCCTGCCACAGCGGGCAAGCGTCGCTGGCATCCAACCCGTGCCCACGCGGCCCCAGCCAGACAAACGGGCTGAACAACCCGTCGCTTCTGGGCGGTTTCCGGTGCGCTCGATTCTCGTGCTCTCGGTTGTGGCGGCGGCGTGCTGGATGGCCGCATGGCGGATGGATTGGAATCGCGATCAAGAAATTAGAGCGCATAAAAATCGCTCAGAACGTGTGGCCAGGGAGCTTTCTGCGACCAGCAGCGATGCTAGGAGCGTTCTTCCATGACACTGGATCGCCTCGATCTGGCTTTTCTAGATCGGTTTGCTGAGGATGTGGTTGCCGTGGATGACTCGCCGCGCGATCCATCTGATGGCCCGGAGACTGTTGCGCAGCCAGACATTCTGCCATGTGTGGAGAGTGTCGATGCGGTTGCCCAAAGGCATACAATGAAGCCGGCTGCTGCGACGCTGGTAGGCTCCGCAGAGGATCAATGCACACTGGAGCAACTCTTGATTCATGTGCCCAACGAATGGCGGCAATTAGCCGACTGCATCGAGCAGGCACTCGCTCGTGGGAGTCGAGTGGTGGCGGTGGCTGGGAGGCGGCGTGGCGAGGGCCGCACAACACTCGTGCACGGGATCGCGAGAACGCTCGAAAGCCGATGTTGGCGAGTTGCTTGCGTCCAGCAGCCTCCTCTCGAGGAACCCCACAGCGATGCGGTTGCGGATGTGATTCTGGTTGATGCGGGAGTCTGGTTTCCACCTGGGCCGGTGCGGAGAAATCGGATTGCGAATATGGCATGTGGTTGCGATGCGGTACTCCTTGTGCGCCGTGCCGATCAGTCGCCGTGCATTGTTCACCAGGAAGTGCTCGAGTCTCTGGGGCTCAAGGTTCTGGGCGAAGCCGTCACGTTTGCGGCTCCCCTGGCCGTTGCGGCTCCCCTAGCCGTTGCGGCTCCCCTAGCCGTTGCGGCTCCCCTGGCCTTTACGGCTCCCCTGGCCTTTGCGGCTCCCCTGCCATTCATTGCCTCAGCCCCTTCACGAGACGCTCGACAGGCAGCTGACACACGCCAGTTCCCTCATAATTGACACCATGGACATCGTTCACACCCCCCAGCGTCTGACATTGCCGCAGCAGGCCGCCGTGGCACGTGTGGCCTACGCAGTGGAGCAGCCCAACACCTTTGTACTTGTGTGCGGTCCAGCGGGCGTCGGCAAAACGCTCGTGCTCAAACATGTGGCGGTTGCACGGCAGTTGCATCCACGAAAAATGATTCTTACAACGCTTGCCTCAGCGGCAGCCATGCTTGCCGACTCTGGCCCAGCCGGCCAGTCCGACATGCTCCAGCCGCACATTCTCTTGATCGATGATACGCATATGGCACGTGAGGGAGAATTAACAGAACTGCTGGATCGTGCACACAGCAGACTACCCACAGCCGGCTTGGTGCTGGCCGGCCAGGGGCGTTTGCTATCGCTCGTGGCTCGCGATAGCCGGCTGGAACAGGCCGTGCGACTGCGGGCCACGCTCCCCCCATTCACGCTCGATGAATCTCGGCTGCTTGTAGCCACCATGCTTGCAGCAACTGGATCGCTTCAGCAGCGGGATCAGGTCGCTCGCACCATCCACGAGATTGCCGGGGGCATTCCAGCACTGGCGACTCGCTTGGCGGAGCTTGCCGCTGTGGTGGCCGCCGCCAATCCAGATCGACCGCTTCTACCAGACGACATCGAAACCATCCAGCGTCGGCTCTGCCTCCACGCGGCATAAAAATCGATCGCATGCGGCCGAAGAAGCCGGCTGCAGGTGAGCCGATCCAACAGGAGCCTACTTCGACGAGGCGTCGAGCGATGGATTGAGCGAGCCTTCCAGTGATTCAATCCACTGGCCAAGCATCCGTACCGCCTGCGCATCCACAACCGAAGTGGACAGTTGCGGCATCTGGCCAGCGCCACGGCGAGACATCCGCGAAAGGAGCACCGACCGCTCGGGGTGGCCGGAGGCAATGATTCGGGCATCGAAGAGATCAAACGTATGGTGCATGGGCTTCTCATCGATTGCTTTCATGCGGGCATGGGTGTTGCCATCGGAGCCTCCGAGGTACGTGAGATCGATCATCGCGTTGCCGCCACCCGCTTGCATGTGGCAGTACGAGCAGTTGGAATGCAGGTAGGAACGAGCCCGTGCATTCAGGTCCTGAGCACTGTCGTAGGGGTCTACGAGATGGTTGGTGGCCGCTGGGGCCTTTAGCAGAAGGGTAGAGCGTTGCTGTGAATGCTTCGATGCATCGCCCTCGCTGAGGGAGAGCCTCTCGGCAACGAGTTGCTGTACCGCGATTCCCTTGAATCCTTTTTGGTTAACCTGATTGGTGACCGACCACGCTGCGCTCCCCCACCAGTTGACCCGGAGCACTCCCAGCCTTTCAAGCGTGCGGAGTTGATTGTCGGTGGCATGCCCCTGGCCCAATGCAGCCGAATAGTCGAAATCGCGGTTGAGTTGCACCGTACACAGGCCTAGCACGTAGTTGGCGGCGCGGCTGTGGCAAACCATACATTCAGTTCGCGATGGGTAGCGCCATGCCTGTTCTCTCACTCCGTCTGGATGCTTGTCGAGTTGTGCTGTTTGAATCCGAAACACACGGTCTTTTCCAGAGCCCGCCACGAGCACCGCGTCAGTCTGTGCGTCGTTCCACTCGTAGCTGTACCCAGCCCACTCTCCTGCCTCCTTGAGCATGAAGCGAGTCTCGATCCAACGTCGCGAGGCGGGGTTCTCCTCCTCCTCATCGATCGCGAACGATTTGATCAATACGGTGCCGTTGGGAAAATTCCAGCCACCTGAGTCGGTTACATCGATTCCTGTTGGCACATCGGCCCCACGGTCGTCCTTGGAGGGCGGTAACGCAAAAAATCTTGCCTTGTGTGTGCCATCGCTCCAGAGGGGTGCATTCACAAGATACGGAATCACGCCTGGAGCCATCGTGTGATCGCGCGTGGATGCAAAAAGACCACTTTCTGAAAGCCTCTGTGGGAACGCACGCACTTCCTGCTGAGGGGGGCTCAGAACGAGACGGTAGAACCCGCCCTCGTCGTTTGGTCGGTGGTCGGTGATCAGGAGCTCACCTTTGCTATCGACGCCAAAGCTCGTGATCTGAAGCGTTGTGTCGGCAATGAGGTCGTGTCGCGTGACTTTTTCGCCATCGTGCCGAATGCACCAGATACGTCCTGTCGAATAGTCGCCGTAGAGGTAGGCCCCCTTCAGGTCAGGCAGCAATTCTCCGGCGTAGACGACGCCACCAGTGAGCGAACGCGCGTCGGCGTGGGAATGTTCGGCGATTGGTTTTGAAATCGGGTGCGGGCCCGCAGGGCGTTGGGACGCAAACGGGTGGCTCCCTTCCACGAGGCTCCAGCCGTAGTTCGCGCCTCGCTGGACCAGATAGACCTGCTCCCAGAGATCTTGGCCGTTATTGCCGACCCAGATGTTCCCGTTGGTAGGGTCGATCGCAATGCGCCATGGGTTTCGGAAGCCGTAGGCCCATGTTTCTGGCCGGATCGGGGTTTTGAGGCCGTCGGATGACTCTTGTGAATCTACAAACGGATTATTGGCGGGTACGGAATAGGCCCGGCCGTCTCCCGGTGTTTGCTCGTCCGGGTGATCAACATCGATGCGAAGCAATTTGGATCGCAGTCGGGTGAGGTCTTGTCCTGCGCGATCGGTGTCGGAGTCGGAACTGCCGTCGCCGGAGGTCACATAGAGCATTCCGTCTGGGGCGAACGCCATGTCGCCGCCGTTGTGGCCGTCGGAATCCCACTCAATGATGACTTCGGCGGAATCGTTATGAAATGTGTAGGGCGGTTCGCGGTCAATCACATACCTGGTGATCCGCGTCATCTTATTGGCTACGCCGGGTTGCCCGACCGAGGAGTCTGCGACGCCTGGCCTGCGAGGACCGTTACTGCCAATGTAGACGTAACCGTTTTGGGCAAATGCGGGATGGAACACGATTGAATAGTGTACCGTGCCGAGTTTGAGATCGGGATCATCCACATCGATGAGCGTCTCCGGCTCAAAGCTGTTTGGGTCGTCACGCATTCGCATGACTTTGGATGGTTGGTACATCGCCGGTTCCGTGACGAAAAGCAGGCGATCGCTGCCCGGCTGTGCAGCCACCGTAATCGGGCACGGAATGCGGGCCGCTGGCAAGACTCGTTGGACCGTGTATGGCGGGGGCACGTCGGGCGAGCCCACCACCTTTGATGTGGTGACCGGCACATACCGCGGAATGCCGTAGGGGCGAGTGGCGTTTTGGGCTGGCGGCATCGTGAAATGAATTGGGGCGAAGTCCTCGTGGGAGTGGAAATCGGGGTATGTTTTTGATGCCAAGGGGGCAGAGGTCGAGAGTTCGGGCTTCTCCTGTGCGATGTCAAAATCGTAGCGGCACAGTGCAAATCTCCATGTGTCGCCAGGGTCCGGTCGCCCACCTGTGGGCATGAGATCTGACCACGGGATTGCCATTTCGGCCGACCACCCCTCATCCTGGTCTGTCCAGCGATTGAGCGTGCCGCGCAGCGAGACTGCCGACTCGATGTGAAACTCGCGGTCCCGCCGAAAGCGGGCTACGTGGCCCCGACGAGGCAGAAAGATGTCGAAGACTGTGTTCGCCGGGGTGATGTGAAACTCATAATACGACGGCTTGTCGACGGCTGGTTTCAAGAACAATTCAAAGACGTCGTTCTCCCACGTGTTGCCGTCATGCTCGGTCATCGTGGCGTACAGGTCGGCGTCATCGAGGTCGGCCGCGATGTAGAGGCACGCTCTGTCCCAGAGGAGACGGGCTCGCGTTGCTTTGAGTGCTAAGCTCATTTTTTGTCTGAGCCAAGGCATCTGAAAGCGATCGATGACAGCGGCATGGTTCCATGCCGGGTCGTCGAGTTTGCCGTCGATTGTGATTGGTTCTTCGGTAAATCGGCAGTCGTACGGTGCAGGCAGTGGTGCCGATGCCGTGGACTCCCGTTGCAACGAACCGGAGCAACCGGTAATCGTGGCGGCCATCCATAAGATGGCGACCAGAACGGTCGCTGGATGGGGCCGTGTACCCGGAGGCATAGGATGGATCGAGATCATGTCGTTGATGCCCCGAGACGGGGCAAGCAGATCGCAAAGTCATGGAGGCCCTCCCTTGGGCTACCCGGCATCATTGTAGCCTGAGGCCTGTTTGTGGCCAAAGGATCCGTTCAATAGAGCGGAATACGAATATTCTCTGAATGGAACCCATCGGTTGGCTGGCGTCTGGTCGCAGCTTCGTTCGGCAGCCATACGTGGTCCATAATCCGCTAGACGCGGGGTTCCCATCCAGGTTCGTACTGACGCTTCCAGAGTTTCATGGCCTCGGCGTCGTCCACGATGTGGCCGTTTGTAGGATCGCAGTGAAGCGAGCGGTGGAGGCGTTGCGAAATGTTTCCGAGGTGACACATCAGCGTTGAGATGTGGGCTTCTTCGATGTCGCTGGCCAATGAAACGCCGTCCCGAATCGCAGCCAGCAGATTCCCTGTATGAATGATTTCTCCGCCATCCCCCCGATGGGTGCGGAGTTCTTTGCCGGCTTCATCAAATACGGTGTAGCTGGAACCGAGTATCGCCAGCGAGCCTTTCTCTCCGTAGAAAATCACATCGGCCCGTAGCGAGGCGGTTTCGGGTGGGAGGTTGCACGAGAGGCCCTGCCAGGTGATCGTTCGACCCCCATCCACTGTGAACGATACGACCTGCGTGTCGGGAGTTTCCTGATCGTCGTCGTAACGGTAGCGACCGCCTGCCGAATCGACTCGAATCGGATAGCCAGCGTTGAGTCCCCAGCGGCAGACGTCCAAGGCGTGCACACCATTGTTGCCTAGCTCGCCATTGCCCCAATCCCAAAACCAGTGCCAATTGTAGTGCACGAAGTTGTCGCGAAAGGGTTTTCGTGGCGCAGGCCCCTGCCAGAGATCCCAGTTCAGACGAGGCAACACGGCCACTTCCTTGCCGCGACCGATTGACGGCCGATTGGCCGCATAGAAGGCTTGCGCCAGATACGGACGGCCGATCACTCCACCGTGCAGTTCGTCGATAGCTTGACGAATGCCGCTCCAACTGCGTCGCTGGTTGCCCATCTGCACCCGCCTGTTGTGCTTGCGGGCTGCGGCCACCATCATTTCTCCCTCCCACGGATTGTGACTGCATGGCTTTTCGACGTAGACATGCTTGCCTGCGGCACATGCTTGAATACTGGCTGGGGAGTGCCAGTGGTTTGATGTGGCGACCACGACAACATCAACCGTGTCATCGTCCAAGAATCGTCGGAAATCACTTATTGCAACGGGCGGGCGAGACACTCCCTCGAGCTTGCCGATGGCCTCGGCGGTTCGCCCCGCTCGGTCGAGGTCGACGTCTGCAGTGTAGGCAACTTCGGTGTTGGAATGGGCGGCAAATCGCAAGG
>Ga0208960_1001059_pt1 | contig 14915 bp, 13 predicted proteins | sample GreLakmeON33MSRF_FD_187703 | JGI IMG/M metagenome (GOLD analysis project Ga0208960, IMG submission 187703) | Freshwater lentic microbial communities from great Laurentian Lakes, MI, USA - Great Lakes metaG ON33MSRF (SPAdes) | ecosystem: Environmental > Aquatic > Freshwater > Lake | place: Great...
GCTGCGAAGGAGGAGAATTGTCTGAGCGAGGTTCTGATCATCGCCTCAGCGCTGAGTCTACAAGATCCACGTGAGCGGCCATTCGAGCGTCAGGATGCAGCCGATCGTGCTCACTTACGATTTCAGGATGATCGGTCTGATTTCATGGGATATTTGAAATTATGGGACTTTTTTGAGGAATTGTTGCAACACAAGAAGTCTAACCGCAAGCTATTGGAGTCTTGTCAGGAGAACTTTCTCTCCCACCGTCGGATGCGAGACTGGAGAGAGATTTACAGTCAGTTGCATGGACTGTTATCGGAGATGGGATTGCGGCCGAACCAAGTTCCAGCCGGTTATGACGAGATTCATCGAGCTCTATTAGCGGGTCTCATGGGAAATATTGGTTTTAAGAGTGAGGAGGGGGATCAGTATCTGGGCGCACGGGGGATCAAGTTCTCGATCTTTCCCGGATCCGTTCTAAAGAAGGCCAAGCCGAAATGGGTCGTGACGGCGGAGTTGACTGAGACCACCAAGCTCTTTGGACGGTGTGCAGCTAAGATTGACCCTCAGTGGCTAGAGAAAGTAGCCGGTAACTTGTGCAAGAGGCATTACTTCGATCCACACTGGGAAAAGCAGCCCGCACAGGTCACTGCATTCGAACGTTTGACGCTATACGGGTTGACCGTGGTTCCAAAGAGACGCGTCCACTACGGAACCATCAACCCAAAAGAAGCTCGAGAAATTTTTATACGGGCAGCACTGGTTGCCGGGGAGTACGAGACTCAAACACCATTCTACTCACATAACCGAGAACTCATCTCATCGATAGAGGAGCTGGAACATAAAGCCCGTCGTCAGGATGTGCTGGTCGATGAGCGCGAGATCTTCGCATTCTATGATGGACTGATTCCGGAGGAGATCTGTAACGGAGCTGCATTCGAGAATTGGCGACGTCGGGCTGAACAGGACAATCCAAAGCTGCTCTATCTAGATCGGGAGAAACTGATGAGACACGGAGCAGGAACCGTGACCGAGGATCAGTTTCCAGTGATCATAAGCGCGTCTGAGCAGGACTTTGAGTTGACCTACCGTTTCGAGCCGGGCCATGTTCTGGATGGGGTGACCCTGACCGTGCCGTTACCCCTTCTGAATAGACTGGATGCCAATCAGTTCAGCCGTCTGGTCCCAGGACTTATTCGTGAAAAAATAACTTGGTACCTGAAAGCCTTACCGAAGCAGATACGCCGACAATTGGTCCCGCTTCCTGACTCTGTGACCCAATTTCTAGAGAGTCATTCAAATAAACAAGACCGGGGCTTGGAGGATTGTCTTGCGGAGTACATTCAGGGCAGGATCGGATCCTCGGTATCAGCCGTCATCTGGGAGCAGGAGTCCCCTCCCACACACCTTCAGATGAATTACAAGGTGGTTGATGATGCCGGGCAGGAGTTATCGATGAGCCGCGATCTCTTGCAACTTAAAAAGCAGTTGGGCCAAGCCGCTCAGATGACATTCTCCCAATCGGGTGCCGATGCTGGTAGTGGCATAGAGCGTGAGCAGGTAAAGAGCTGGGACTTTGGTCATCTGCCAGAGAGCATATCCTTTAATCGTGCCGGCCGCGCATTGACCGGCTACCCAGCACTCGTGGATGAGGGGGAGAGTGTATCGATCAAGCTATTCGATACTCACGATGCAGCTGCTGCCCACATGCGGGAGGGGGTCTGTCGGTTACTGCGGTTCGAACTCAGAGATCAGATGAAGCAACTGGAAAAGAACTTTCCGGGGTTAAGCCAGGCAGCATTACATCTGCGTAGCCTCATCAACCCGGATTCGCTTAAGGAGGATATGCTAAAGGCCATCACCGACCGAGCATTTATCGGTGATGATGAGATGCCACGAAGTGAGCAGGATTTCATGATTCAGAAGCAGCGCGCTCGAACGAGGCTCCCTGCTGTGACCGAAGCGGTCTCACGGATCACTCAGAGGATCGCTCATGAATGGCAGCCATTGATGTCCCATCCCTCCTCTTCAAATGCCGCTACTGATAGATTGAACAGAGATATTAATCAACAGCTTGCTGGCCTAATCTATCCAGGCTTCTTAAGCGACACACCCTGGGATCGTCTTCAACATTTACCACGATACCTCCAGGGAATGTCGATGCGTCTGAGTAAATATCCGGGTAACCCTGAGAGGGATGGTCGTCACGGGCCCGCGATCGTCGGTCTGTGGAACCAGTACCAGCAGAGACTGGAGAAGCACCATAAGGAGGGGATTAGTGACCCAAATCTTGCTGAGTTTCGCTGGCAGATCGAGGAGCTTCGGATATCTTTATTCGCCCAGGAATTGAAGACGCCTTACCCGGTATCGATCAAACGACTACAGAAGTTATGGGAGAAGGTATTGGGTTAGTGCGGTGTTAGTTTAGATCGCATCTAAACTAATGACGGTTGGCGGATTCACCCCTTGGATCATTAGCGGTGGTCGTGCGGCCAGTGATCTTATCAAAATGGATTAACTGCATATTACCCCACCTCTGTGGGGCAATATGCACTCGATGACCCTTCATCCTGAGGCCTTCGATCCAGCCCTCTCTGAATGAGTCCGGCTCAATCTCGACTCGATCTGGCAGGTGTTGATGATGAAATCGCGGGCTCGCGGCAATGACTCCTAGATTTGTTTGACGGTGATCGACATAGTTCACGATTGCCAGAAGGACCATGCTGATGATGCGCGAGCCACCCGGCGTGCCAAGGATGAGTATCCCTTGTTCATCCTCGACAAAGGTTGGGGACATACTCGAGAGTGGCCGCTTTCCGGGCATAATGGAATTGGCTAGCCCGCCTTGTAGGCCGTAGATATTGGGTACGTTGGGAGAGGTGGAAAAGTCGTCCATCTCGTTATTCAGAAGAACTCCCGTACTGCCAGCAATAAATCCAGAGCCGAAGTTCGTATTGATGCTCATGGTTGCGGCCACTCGGTTACCAGACCGGTCCATGATTGAGAAGTGGGTGGTCTCGCTCCCTCCTAGAGGGTTTGACGAGGCCTCGTCAGTCTGGAGGACGGTTGTCGCTCGTTGCAAATCAATGGTGAAGGAACGTCTTCGGGCATAACCCTTATCAATCAGTCGCGTTAAAGGAACATAGACAAAGTCACTATCTCCCAGATGATCCGATCGATCCTGATAGGCCCTCCTCAATGCCTCTATGATGAGGTGAGTACGATCAACCTCGTTTAATGATGACAGCGAAAAATTCTCTAGGATATTAAGCGCTTGAGACAGTGTCGCCCCACCGGATGAGGGCAGTGGGGAGGTCGTAATCACCACCCCTCTGTAGAGCAACCGGGTGGGCTCTCGTTCAATGGCACGGTAATTTTCTAAGTCTTCTATCTCCCAGATACCGCCCGCCTGTTTAACCGATTCCACCATCTGTTCAGCCACCCACCCCCGGTAAAAGCCGTCCGCTCCGAGCGCTGCAATCTCTGTCAGTATCGAAGCCAATTCTGACTGGAGCAGGGTAGATCCCGCTGATGGGGGAATGCCATCGGGTAGGAAGATCCTGGCGGATCTCTGATCGGCACGTAATTTCACCTGATACTTCGCTAACATACCGGCGAACCTCTGATCCACCTTAAAGCCATCACGGGCCAACGTGATGGCAGGTGCTAAGTTCTGTGCGAGGGTTAACTTGCCATAATTCTGAGAGAGATGAACAAGTGCTGCAGGGGTTCCTGGAATTGCAGCGGATAAGGCCCCGTCGAGAGAGGCAGATCTCAAGAGAGAGCCATTCGAACCCAAGTACATCCCTGATGAGGCCCTACCGGGTGCGGTTTCACGACCATCTAACAAGACCTCTCTGTTCTCGTCAGCCAGGTGCAGCAGCCACAGACCGCCTCCACCCAGACCAGATGAATAGGGCTCAACCACCGCCAATACTGCGCTGACCGCGACCGCCGCATCAAACGCATTGCCCCCCTGATTGAGGATGCTTTCACCGGCCGCGGTGGCGAGCGGGTGTGCTGAAGCAATCGCTGCCGATCTGACTGAATTGGAAGAACCCCAGGCCGGCGTAAGAAGACACAATGACAGAAGAAAGAGAACTGTCCGGACTGTATCTTTTTTAAAATTATCAATAAAATTCATATGGATAGAGATCTATTTTAATATCTATTGATAGCATACGAGCCGTGCTCGGCAGGCCCTCGTATCGGTGATCAGTCGGCCTAAGAGCTTACCCTCAAACAACTTCCAGAAGCGGCATCAGAGGCGGATGGTATTGATATTCTATTTGTTTTAAGAATCCACCGCACCACAAAGGTTTTTCGGAATTTGCTGTAAAAACATATAAAATAGCGGCCTTTTTGCAGCACCTTTTCTCAGGAAACAAGACTTGATCACCACCGCTAATGTCACCATACAGTTCGGAGCTAAACCCCTCTTCGAAAATGTTTCCGTCAAGTTCGGAGATGGCAATCGTTACGGACTGATCGGGGCCAACGGTTCTGGTAAGTCCACCTTCATGAAGATCCTAGGGGGCGATCTTGAGCCCACCTCGGGCAATGTCAGTATCGACACCAATGAACGTGTGGGTAAGCTTCGGCAGGATCAGTTCGCTTTTGAGAATTGCCTAGTCATCGATACCGTCATGATGGGTCATGACGAGCTTTGGAGAGTGAAGGAGGAGAGGGACGCCATCTACGCCAACCCAGACGCCACAGAGGATGATTACATGCACGCGGCCGATCTTGAGGCCCACTTTGCAGAGCTAGATGGTTATTCGGCAGAAGCGCGTGCAGGAGAGTTACTACTAGGGGTAGGGATCCCGCTGGTGCAGCACCGTGGACCGATGAGCGCCGTCGCGCCCGGATTCAAGCTTCGTGTGCTACTTGCCCAGGCCCTGTTTTCTAATCCGGAGATTCTCCTACTCGATGAGCCGACTAATAATCTGGACATCAATACCATCCGTTGGTTAGAAGACGTAATCAACACGAGTAAGAGCACCATCATCATCATCTCTCATGACCGACACTTCCTAAACAGCGTCTGCAGCCATATGGCCGATCTAGACTATGGTGAGATCCGCATCTACCCAGGTAATTACGATGAATACATGACCGCATCGACCCAGGTGAGGGAACGTATGCTGTCTGATAATGCCAAGAAGAAGACCCAGATCGCTGAGCTGCAGTCCTTTGTCAGTCGCTTCTCTGCGAATGCCTCCAAGGCTCGTCAGGCGACCAGTCGTGCACGTCAGATCGAGAAGATCAAGCTAGAGGATGTAAAGCCCTCCAGTCGACAGTACCCCTACATCCGGTTCGATGTGGACGAGCGCGATAAGCTGCACCGTCTTGCAGTATCAGTACAGAGTATTAGCAAGAGCTTTCTAGGGATGGAGAGACCTCTACTAAATCGCTTCAGCCTGAATGTCGAGGCCGGTGAGAAGATCGCTATCCTGGGCCCAAATGGTATCGGCAAGACCACACTGCTGCGATGCCTTACCGGTGACCTGACCCCTGATGCGGGGGAAGTAAAGTGGGCAGAGAAGGCGAGAACGGGATACTTCGCTCAAGACCATGCCACCGATTTTGAGGAGGATATGTCTCTTACCGATTGGATGACCCAATGGCGTCAGGCGGGGGATGATGACCAGGCCATCCGTAGCATTCTAGGGAGGCTCTTATTTTCGGGAGATGACGTTAAAAAATCGGTGAAGGTCATTTCAGGGGGAGAGCAGGGTAGGATGCTATTCGGTAAAATCATCCTGCAAAAACCAAATGTACTCATGATGGATGAGCCGACCAATCACCTTGATATGGAATCGATCGAGTCACTCAACAGCGCTCTGGAGAAGTATACCGGGACACTGATCTTTGTCTCACACGACCGGGAGTTTGTGTCATCACTGGCGACCCGCATCGTTGAAATGACCCCGGATGGAATTATCGACTTTAAGGGTGAGTACGAGGACTATCTCCGAAGTCAGGGCGTTAACTGATTGATTGTGAATGTTTCTCTACCACCAAAGCAGATCGGTAACGCTCCCAGTCAAAGTGAGGTCCGGGATCGGTCTTACGTCCGACCGCAATATCAGAATGTCCGACAATATCCTTAATGGGGTAGGACTCTTGTAACAACAAGCTAAGCCTGATAAGGGCCCGATACTGATCATCGGTGAAGGCTGTTCTGTCACTCCCCTCAAGTTCTACCCCGATTGAGAAGTCGTTGCATTGATTCCTCCCTCCCCAGGAGGAAAGACCTGCATGCCAGGCCCGCTTGTCACAGGGGACGAACTGGATAATCTCACCCCCCCGACGGATAAAAAAATGAGAAGAGACCTTGAGGCTGTGTACCGTCTGATAGTAGGGGTGCTCTGATGGGTCGAGCCGGTTGGTAAAGAGCTCGATCACCCCATCCCCGCTGAATTCATCTGGCGGCAGGCTGATATTGTGGATGACCAGCATCTCAATCAAGGTACCGGGTGGACGATCATCACAATTGGGGGAGGGGATGCATTGAAACTCCTCTACACAACCATTTACGTCAATTCTCATGAGTCTTTCCATCAATCCTGATTTCTAGCTGCCGTATAGCCAGAATAGGCTTTGTAATCAGAAAGTAAGTCATCATTATGAGGATAGTATCGAGTTTAAATTCAGACCGAGTAATAATTGGGTGTATCCTTACCAAGATGGTCTACGCTCAAATAGGTGCGTGGCATGGTCCTAAGCTTAGTCCAGGCCGTCTCGGAGCGCAATGCAGTATAACCACCCTGACTGCCGATTCTAATTCGAGTGAAAGGGATTCAATTCAATTTTATTCAATAATTTCAGGATGATGAGTAAAGCATTCATAAAAGATAGCGATGATGCCGAGGATCCTGAAGAGGATACTGGGATTGATCTCCTGCCCATCACGGGTAAGAACTACATCACGCCACTGGGTTATAAGAGGCTGATGGATGAATTTCTGTGGCTAATGAATCAGGAGCGCCCTCAAATGACCGCCACCGTGTCGTGGGCGGCAGGCAATGGTGATCGATCCGAGAATGGAGACTATATTTACGGCAAAAAACGTCTTCGCGAGATCGATCGTCGGATCAGGTTCCTTACCAAGCGCCTGGACATGGCCGAGATCGTGGACCCCGCGAAACCACGGGATGATGAGACTCAGATTTTCTTTGGGGCTACAGTCACGTATGTAAATCTGGCAGGGGAGGAGAAGACCATCTCCATCGTTGGGGTCGATGAGGTCAATACCTCGTTGGGATATATCAGCTGGATCTCCCCGATGGCACGTGCTCTGATCAAGGCACGTCAGGATGATACCGTGACACTGCATACCCCGGGCGGAGTTGAAGAGCTAGAAATTCTGTCGGTCATGTACCAAGCAATCGAGATGGATCCATTCATCTCGATCAATGCGGGCTAAGGACTACCTAACAGGACGCTAACGCCAGCGCCTCAGCCACCTTAATACCATCCACCGCAGCTGAGAGTATTCCCCCCGCGTAGCCCGCACCCTCGCCCGCGGGGTAGAGCCCGATCGTATTTAGGCTCTGATAATGCTCATTACGATTAATCCGGATAGGTGAGGAGGTACGCGTCTCGACCCCTGTCAGTACCGCATCCTGCATCGTAAAGCCATTGATCTTACGGTCAAAAATCGGCAAAGCCTCTCGTATCGCGGAGATGGCGTATTCCGGCAGTGAGCTACTCAGATCACACCAATTCACACCCGGTGTGTAGGATGGGACCACCTCACCGGGCTCTCTGGACTCTCTCCCCTCGAGGAAATCACCGACCCTCTGAGCAGGTGCCTGGTAGTTACGCCCACCCAACTCAAAGGCACGGGCCTCCCAACTCCGCTGAAAAGCAATCCCTGCCAAGGGGTGGCCCGGATAATCTTCCGGTGTTACTCCGACCACGATCCCGCTATTGGCATTACGTTCGTTTCGTGAATATTGGCTCATCCCATTGGTGACAACACCCCCCAACTCGGATGCGGCCGCGACCACAGTCCCACCGGGGCACATGCAGAAGCTGTAAACCGATCGGCCATTACTGCAGTGATGGACCAGATTGTAGTCGGCCGCGCCGAGTAATGGATTGCCGTTGCGATCTCCAAACCGGCAAGAGTCTATCAATGACTGTGGGTGCTCGATCCGAAGTCCTACTGAAAAGGGCTTGGCCTCGAGGGTGACACCCCGGTCATGAAGCATCTGGAAGGTATCACGTGCACTATGCCCCACCGCCAGAATAACCTGATCGGTAGCGATCTGCTCTCCCCCAGATAGGGCTACCCCTCTGACTCGCCCATCATTGATCTCGATATCATCGACTCGACTCTGAAAACGAATCTCGCCCCCCAGCGAGATGATCGTCGCACGCATCTTCTCCAACACCCCAACCAAGCGGAATGTGCCAATATGGGGCTTACTCACGTAGAGGATCTCGGGCGGTGCTCCTGCCTTAACGAATTCCATCAATACCTTACGACCGTAATGCTTAGGATCCTTGATCTGGCTGTAAAGCTTTCCATCTGAGAAGGTGCCTGCTCCCCCTTCTCCGAACTGGACATTCGATTCGGGATCGAGGGCCCCCCCTCGCCATAGCAAGAAGGTGTCCTTAGTCCGTTCTCGTACCGACTTGCCACGTTCCAGAATGATCGGTTTGAAACCCATCTGTGACAGGATCAGACCTGCAAAGAGGCCGCAGGGACCGGTACCGATCACGACCGGGCGAGACTTCGCGATGACATTCTGATCTGCTTGGGCTACAAAGCGATACTCCGTATCGGGGCAGATCAAAATCCCTCCACCCCCTTGCAGGCGATGAAGGATCGAGATCTCATCCGATGGATTCTTTAATTCAACATCGAGGGTGTAGACAAAGAAGACTGATCCCTTTTTACGTGCGTCGTATCCACGCCTCGCAATCGAGAAACCCAACAGATCACTCGAGGTGACCCCCAACCTTTGTAGGATCGCCTCCGAGAGTTCGTCCTGAGTGTGGTCGAGTGGGAGCTTAATTTCAGTGATTCGTAGCATCGTCTATTCGAAAGGGTTTATATCGCAACTCATCAGAGGGGGAGGGAATTCAATCCTCCCCAATCGGTTAAGGGTTAAGGCTGTTAACGGGTGCGAGTATAAGTGTTAAACTCATTGTTAGAGGAAGATTTTCCTGACCATTCGTAATCACTTCAATGAAGACAGGCAAGTTCATCACGTTCGAGGGTATCGACGGGGCCGGTAAGAGTACCCACCTCGCCTGGTTGGAGAGTTTTTTGCGTGGCAAGGGGATTGAGGTGGTCGTGACCCGTGAGCCGGGCGGTACTCCGCTCGGTGAGAATATACGAGCGCTGCTACTGGATGGTCGTGAGTCGATGCATCCCGAGACTGAGGCACTCCTGATGTTTGCATCACGTCGTGAGCATGTCGAGCGAGTCATTCTCCCAGCTCTAGAGAGGGGTCAATGGGTCATCTCGGACCGGTTCACCGATGCAAGCTATGCCTACCAAGGGGGTGGACGTGGATTATCCTTCGAGCGTATAAATGATCTGGAGAGATGGACCCTTCAAAACTTCCAACCCGATCTCACGGTCTATTTCGATGTCAGTGTCGAGACAGGCCGGCAGCGTGTTAACACCATCAAGACTGCAGACCGTTTTGAACGGGAGAAGGATGAATTCTTCAGCCGCGTTCGGTCTGCCTACCTGGATCAGGTTCGCCGCTTCCCCCAAAGGATACGGCTGATTGACTCTAATCAACCCCTAGAAAAAGTTAAAGAATCACTTCATGATATCATCTCAACATTTTGTTAATGAGTAATATTTACTCTTGGCAGACTGACACATGGCGGTCTCTGACACGGAGCGACTCTGCCCGTGGCCATGCCCTGCTCTTGAAGGGGGGAAGAGGCATCGGCAAGATTGCATTCGCCCGTAATCTAGCCAAGTCCTTGCTGTGTGAGAGGCCCAGTTCAGCTGCAGAATACTGTGGCACCTGCCCCAGCTGTGGGTGGTTCGACCAAGGGGGGCATCCAGACTTTCGTCTGATTGAGCCTGAATCGCTCACGGCTCTGGCTGATGAATCCACCTCTGAGCAGGGTGGAGATGGGCAGAATGCTGCCGAGAGCGCCCCCATCAGTACCAAAGCTAAGAAGAAGCCCAGTAAGCAGATTGGGGTCGATCAGATACGAGCTCTCGCTGATCTCGTGAATATGACCAGCCACCGTAATGGATATAAGATCATACTGATCCACCCAGCAGAGTCGATGAATCCCTCTGCGGCTAATGCCCTTTTAAAGAATCTGGAAGAGCCTCCCCCTCAGACCCTCTTCATACTGGTGACGCACCGACCTCAAGACCTTCTTCCCACCCTGCGTAGCCGGTGCCGTCAGATCCCAATGCCAAGCCCAGATCGTGCCACCTCAATTGCCTGGCTCAAGGGCCAGGGCATCAAGGATCCTGAGAATAGCCTTGCCGCGGCGGGGTACGCACCATTATTTGCATTGGAGCAAAATGATGAAGATTATCTTATTCAATATCAATCCTTTATCTGGAAAGTTGGGACCCCGGGCGGCCTAAATCCTATCTCTCTGGCAGAGGAGATGCAACGTTCAGACCTTCCCACCGCGGTCGGTTGGATGCAAAGATGGTGCTACGACCTCATGAGCTTCCGAACCACTGGCAAGGTTCGCTATCATTTAAACATGCTCGAACCTATTAAGCTTCTGGTTTCAGAGATCGATCCGCGCAGAATCGCCAAGTACTCGCGAGAATTGATCTCAACCCAACGGTTATCGAATCACCCGCTGAATCCACGACTATTCCTCGAGGAGATGCTGATCTCCTACGCGATGATGGTCTCACCATCCCGTAGTAAGCAAACTGATTGATTCCCGGCATCAGACACAAGTATTTGATCACTAAGGAACATATCCATGTTGGTTGACTCTCACTGCCACCTCGACTTTCCGGACTTGGCCGTCAATATTGACGAATTACTCGCCAATATGCGCGAAAATGATGTCGGTCACGCGCTCTGCGTGAGCGTTAATCTGCAAGACCTTCCTCGGGTATTGGCCCTGTCTGAGAATCATCCTAATCTCTTTGCATCGGTCGGCGTCCATCCCGACTATGAAAATCTGGAAGAACCACAATCGATACAGCTCGCGACCTTAGCCTGTCATCCACGGGTTGTTGCCATCGGCGAGACCGGTCTGGATTATTTCCGGCTGAAGGGGGATCTTGAGTGGCAGAGGGAGCGTTTTAGGCAGCATATCCGGGCCGCCCGTTTATGCAACAAACCATTGATCATCCATACCCGCGAGGCCGCTGAGGATACATTACGGATCATGGAGGAGGAGGGCGCTGATACCGTTGGAGGAGTGATGCACTGCTTTACAGAGAGCTGGGAGGTGGCACAACGGGCGATGGCGCTTAACTTCTATATCTCTTTTTCAGGGATTGTCACTTTTAAGAAGGCTGTTGGTCTAAAGGATATTGCTACCCGAGTTCCCTTAGAGAGAATGCTGATCGAGACCGATTCACCCTACCTTGCACCGGTCCCCCACCGAGGTAAGACTAACCAGCCCGCCTTCGTGAAGCATATCGCGGAGGAGATTGCTGCACTTCGAGGTATCAGCCTAGATCAGGTGGCAGAGGCGACCACACGTAACTTCTTCAAATTATTCAAGGTGTCCTGAATGCTCCATAAACGCACACTACGCCAATTCACCCCTATCCTGGCCCTAGCGCTCTGTCTCTGTCTGCCCGCTCATGCCACGACTGATCTTCATAAAGACTTAATCTGGGCGGTTGAGGATAGTAATGCAACCGACCTTGCAAAGATGCTCAAGAGGGGGGCTGATCCGAATATCTATGACACACGGGGGAATACCCTCCTCATGATCGCAGTCCAAAATAAGAGCAGTACCCTCGTTCACCTGTTACTCGAGGCTGGGGCCAATCCTAACCTACGCAATCATTATGGAGAGACGGCCATCATGCTCGCGAGCTATCACGGAGAGGCGGGAATGGCGAAGCAGTTTTATATCAAGGGTGCTGAGATTAATCACAAAGGATGGAATCCCCTTCTCTATGCAGCAACCCGGGGTCATACCGAGATTATCGAGATGCTGTTAGAGGTCGGTGCGAAGATCGACTCGACCTCAGACAGCGGTGCAACACCACTCATGATGGCCGCGAGAGGGGACCACCTTGGCGCAGTCAAGTTACTCCTGACGAGGGGTGCCAATCCTAATATTCGAAATGTTTCCGGTGGTACAGCCTTAAGCTTGGCCCTCAGTCGAAATCATTTGCAAGTTACCGAGATGCTGCGCAATGGCGGAGCTACTCATTGATTTTTAATGAGTATATTAAGTATACTCAACCTAAAATTCTCATCAAAGACCCTGACGAGCTATGCCCATAATCGGATTAAATCATTACAACCTGCGGGCCCCAACTGAACTCCTGACACAACTGAAAGAGTTCTACTGTGAGGTGGTCGGTCTCGAGTTGGGTCAGAGATCACCGCTCTCAGGTTCGGGTTACTGGCTCTATGCAGGGGGTCAGGATGTCCTACATCTGAGCCTGGCAGATCCTGATGAGGTACGTCTTACCCATGTCGTGACCACGATTGATCATATCGCTTTCACCTGTACCGAACGACCCGAAATCGAATCACGCCTGAAAAGACATGGCATCCCGTTCGAGAGCTTCCATACCCCAACGGCCAGTAGGTTTCAGATTTTCTTCAAGGATCCAGCTGGTAATGGGGTAGAACTCAACTTTACCGAAAAATAGAGAAAAGTAAGCTGCTTATAAACAATCAGTTAGAGCTATTATTTATCGCTCTTTAGACAACAGAAGCCCATCCATCATGAAAGACCTCCAGAATAAAGTGGCCATCATCACCGGCTCCTCACGTGGGATTGGTGCTGAGATTGCTCGTAGACTCGCAGCGGCAGGGGCTCGGGTGGTCATCAATTATGTATCACGAGAGGAGGCAGCTTGCTCGGTCCATGAATCAATTAAGGCTTTAGGAGGAGAGTCCTTAGTCGTTCAAGCCGATATGCGGATCTCGACCGAGGTCCATCGGTTATTTGATGCGACCATCGAGCATTTTGGTCGGGTAGACATCCTCATCAATAATGCTGGTGTGCTGATCTTCAAAAAGTTTAGTGAAATCAGTGATGAAGAGTTCGATCGTGTGATGGACAGCAATGTAAAGGGGGTCTTCTATGCGCTACGAGAGGCATCAACCCGTCTCTCAGATGGGGGTCGTGTGGTCACGATATCAAGCACGGTCACACGGATGTTACTCCCAAAATACGGGGCCTATGCGGCAAGTAAGGGCGCGATCGAGCAGCTGACCCGAGTCTTTGCTAAGGAGATGGGGGAAAGGGGGATTACAGCGAATATTGTTTCACCCGGCCCTGTGAATACAGAGCTCTTTACCACTGGCAAGACTGAACAGGATATTGAACGGATATCAGCCATGTCCGCTCGGAACCGGGTAGGGGAGACGGGTGAGATCGCCGAGTTAGTGCTCTTTCTGGTGAGTAATGAGGCAGGATGGGTGACCGGTCAGAATATAAGTGCCAGCGGTGGGGTCGCTTAACCGTCCTCGAATAGGGGATCAGTCACCCCAAAGATTGGCTATGATTTATTCAGTACTAAAGCTGTATATCTTTTTAATATCATTTGTCTATACTAGAATGTTGAGTACTTATCTAAGGAGATTAGGACGATGGCAGCTTGGTTGATTCCCGCTTTAAAGATGGTCCTTCCTCATATAGGCACGATCCTCTCGGTCGCAACCCCCGTATTCACCAAGAAGAAGGCCGATACATCGTCAGATCCCACCCTCCAGCAACAGATCGATGAACTTCAGTCAGCCGCATCATTGAGTGCGAACCAGATTAAGGATCTTGCGGAGCAATTAAAGAGCACCGCTGCAGCGGTCGAGCAGGTGGCTTCTGTCGCTGAATCTAAGCTCAAGACGATGATGATCCTGTGCGTCACCGCGACCGTGATCTCATTCTGTCTAGTCCTCTTTTTACTCTTAAACCAATAATATATTTATAATCTATATGGAACAGTATGTTAGCTATATAACTCTCGGATCATCGGACATGAGTCGTTCCTGTGGCTTCTACCAGAACTGCTTGGAGCTACCCAAACTCAAATCTCCACCTGGGGTTCATTTCTTCTCACTCGGGCACACCCGACTCGCGATCTGGTCACGTGAGAGCTTGGCAACGAATGCCGACCTGACATCTATGGGGACGGGCTTCCAAGGCTTCTGCTTATCTCACAATGTCCGCTCTCACGAGGAGGTAGACTCCTTGTTATCACGTGTTGCCGCAGGGGGGGGCACGGTTACACGATCAGCCCATACGACTAACTGGGGTGGCTATGCAGGATACTTCACCGACCCCGATGGATTCTTGTGGGAGGTCGTGTATAACCCCAAGTTCTTCCAGGCCTAACGGATCAGCACATCACATCCGCCGACATCTGAGGTCAATACGACTATAACTATTTTTTACCTTTTTTAATCAGTATGTTATACGAATAACCTTCCCCAAGAGTCTCTTTTAGTTTGCTCATAATGTATATTATGTTAAATGTGGAATATAAATGACTCTGGGCCCCACCCTGTCGTCAGAACTGTATGGAAGGGTAATCTTAGGTAGATTCGAGATCTGTCTGTGACAGGCGTTAAGGAAGTATGAACGAGTTACTCAATGCACTAATAAACCGACTGGCCCGATTCCTAGCGATGACGGGATCGGGGATTGCATTCCTGACAATAGGAATGTTCAGGAAGATGACCCGCCGCAGATCCGGGGTCAGTTTTAATGCCGCGCTGGTACTGCTGCTACTTGCGATTTTGGTCATTCCATTTGCGATGAACTATACCGCT
>Ga0208960_1001063_pt1 | contig 14901 bp, 12 predicted proteins | sample GreLakmeON33MSRF_FD_187703 | JGI IMG/M metagenome (GOLD analysis project Ga0208960, IMG submission 187703) | Freshwater lentic microbial communities from great Laurentian Lakes, MI, USA - Great Lakes metaG ON33MSRF (SPAdes) | ecosystem: Environmental > Aquatic > Freshwater > Lake | place: Great...
GCCGAAACGGAACTGCCCCGGCGTGCCGTGGGCGAGAAGCTGGACGGCTTTCATGGCAAAGGATTGAAGCGCGTCCGGCGGCTGCGATTCAAGCGCGCAAAACATCTCTGCCCGCGAATCACGCGAATAGACGCGAATGGGAATGGGGCATCCCGTCGGGTTTTCATTCGCGTTGATTCGCGTGATTCGCGGGCGAACTCAATTTTGAGGCACGGGCCAGACCCAGTCGCCTTGCTCGAAGTTGATGTTCCGACTCTTGCTGGCCGGAGTGCCGGTCAGGGCCACGGTGCCGCCGTCGTCCTTGCCGTTCCAGCCGATGGACCAGAGGCGGAAGCGGCCGTCCGCCGTGCGCTCGTAGTGGAAGGGCTGGCCGCTCATGGGGTCGGGCGGCAGCGGGCCGAACTCCGGCGCGAGCGCGGCGAGCGACTCGGGATAACTGCCGCGCGCCAGCCGGTGCCGCTCCAGCGCGCAAGCGGTGACGGCGAGTTGGGAATAAGTCTGCGCCTGAAATGCGCGTAGCATCGCCTTCTCCAACGCTGGGAGAAGCAGATTGCAGAAGACTCGATTCCGCAAGAAGGCCCGGGAAGGGCCGTGCGCGCGTTTGAGTTCATCAGTCATGGCCGCGTTCTTGGCGCGGATGAGCGCCGGGTCGAACTTGCCTTCTCCGCTGGGCAGCGCGGCCACGATGTAGTCGTCAAACATCCGGTTATAGCTGATTTGCTCGCGGTAGAACCAGCCACCCAGAAGGACGCGAAGGACCGGGCCATCCGACGGCAGATTGCCACCTCCACCCGGCCCGGCGAATGACGGCAGCATCTCGGGCTTGCGCCGCAGGAAATCTAAAGCCCGGTTGCCGAAGGCGCGCTCGCCAGCTATCGCGTGCCGCAGCTCCACTCCGAAATTGAGCTTCGCCAAGTTCGCCTGCCAATGCGCCAACTGCGCATCCGTCCAGCGGTGGTCAACCAGTCCTTCCCACATCGTTCGCAGTGCGATGGATTGCGAGGCGAGGCGAACGAGATGACTGATGAGCACTGGTTCGTCGCGCAGCGTATCGGCAAGACGGAAGGCCAACTGTGCATCGGCGAAGGCTTCGTTCGTCCGGCCGGCCGCCGAGGCCGCTACGCTGCGAAGCGCAGCCGCGACTAGTGTGGATCTCACCGCTTGGAGATGCGGGATGAGGGTGGAGACTCCGTCCTCGGTGAGTTGGACATTGAACCTCACTCGCGGGCGTTGGGCGGCAGCGTGCAATTCGGCCAGCTCTGCGTCGAAGCGGGTGAGTGCCTTGAGCACGTCCTCGCCGGCCGTGCGCGCCGTTGGCCACGAGGGAAAATTTGTCGAACTGCGGTAGTAGCTTTGCAACTCAGCGAGGTTCCAGCGCTGGCCCAGCATCCAGTTCTGCTTGTTCGGCCACGATTCTTTGAGATGTGGGTCTTGCAGGAGGATGGGCGATTCCGACGCTTGCTGACCGCGCTTCGCGCGGCTTTCACCGAATTCAGGGTTGCCACTTTGATACTGTCGCAGCAGTGGCGTGGCGGCGAAGTTCTCCGCGTCCGGCACTGGCGGTGGCATCAGCTTCTCCAAGTCGAACACCACGCCGCGCTTCTCCGCCTCGGCGCGATATGCCTCCCACGCGCGTCGGCCTTGCCAGTCGGAGAGCGTGCGGGCCAGCAGCAGCACGGTGATGCTGGCGAGCAGGCCGAAGAGCACCGCGCGCAGGTTCGCCCAGTGGAACCAGCGCGTCGTGCGCTGCGCGGGTGGCTCGCCGTTCTCGCCGGGCAGGCAGTCCAGCGGCGCAGTCAGGCGAAAGCCGAAGGCCAGCGCGGCCAGCGCGATGCCCAGCGTGAGCACAATCGGCAGCGCGAGGAGCCAGAGCGGCAGGGCTTCGGCGACGTTGAACCCCAATTCAATGAGCACCAAGCCGCACACCGGCACGGCGACCAGCACGAGGGCGAGCGCGAGGTTCAGCGCCAGCCCCGGCCAGTGGAGGCGGCGTCCGCCGGTGGGGGTGAGGCGCAGCGGGCGAGTTTTCCAGTAGAGGTTTTTCATGATGGGAAATGCTGTTTTAGCCACGGATGAAACACGGATGAAACACGGAGGGGATTTTTGTCAGTCGGCGAGTTTGAGTTTTTCCGTGTTCAATCCGTGTTTCATCCGTGGCTAAAAATCCGGCCCGGTCGGGGCCCGAGCATCAAACGACTGCGAAATCCGTCCGTCGCTGGCTGCGCTTCGGATACGGCTCGCTGCGGGCGGGCGGGGCGGCTTGTGGTTCGTCGAAGTTGAGCAGCTCCGCCATCTGCCGGCGGTTCTCGCGGACAATCTCCGCCACGGCGGCCTCGCTCGGCTGGCTGGCGCGGCTCGCGGACGAAGTCGCGGGTTCACTCCCGTTGCGGTTGACGGCGAGCAGCACCAGCCACACTGCCGCCAGCCCGGCCCACGCGAGCGGGTTCGGGCCGAAGAGGCGTTTCCAGACGGACATTGGTTGAGAGTTGAGGGTTGAGAGTTGAGAGCGGGCGGGGAGCGCGGCGGCGCGGAGGGCGTCGAGCTTGGGCAGCGCGGCTTCGTGACGTTTGAGCAGGAGTTCACGCGGGGTTTTCATGGGTGGGAAGGATTAGCCGCAAAAGGGCGCAGAAGGGAAACGTCCAACGCCGCCGCGTGGCTCCCCGTTGAAGGTTGAGCGTTGAGCGTTGGACGTTGGACGTTTCGGGCTTTCATCTCTGTGCTCTTTGCGCCCTTTCGTGGCTAGGACTTGTCTTCCAACAGCCGCCGCAGCGCACGCTTGGCGTAGTGCAGGCGCGACTTGACGGTGCCGATGGGCGCGCTGGTGATGTCGGCGATTTCTTCGAGGGAGAAGTCTTCGAGGAAGTGGAGCAACAGAACCTCACGCTGCGGCTCGGGCAGTTCACCGAGGCGGGCGAGGAATTCCTCCTCGCGCTCGCGGCGGATGAGCCAGTCGCGCGGGTCGTCGGCGTCGTCGGGCAGCACGTCGGCGAGTTCCTCGATGGGCTCGTGGTCGCGCGGGGGCTTGCGCCAGTGTTGCGCGCATTTCTGCCGGGCGATGCCGAAGAGCCACGAGCTGAACTTGGCGTCGTCGCGCAGGCTGGCGAGGTGGCGCGCGGCGGCGATGAACGTCTCCTGCACGATGTCCAGCGCGGTCTGGTCGTGGCGGACGAGTTCGGCGACGTAGGCATACAGCGGCAACTGATGCCGCCGAAGGAGGGCGTCCCACGCGTCGGGGTCGCCGCGACGGGCGGCGCACACGGGCGGTTGTTCCGGCTCGGCCACGGCGGGCATCGTTACAGAGTGGAATGCGGAAACGGAGGAAAGGTTCAACGGGATGGGAAAGTAATTAGTAGTTAGTGATTAGTGCGAGCTGCTCCTCGGCGCCACTCCCATCACTAATCACTTTCCCTCTCCTCCCCGCTTACTTCTTCCGGGTCTGGAAGGTCCGCAGGTGGCCGGTGCTCGGCACGGACACGCTGTAGCTCTCGCCGTTGGCGTTCACGTTGAGCTTGATGTGGTGGGCTTCGCACTTGTCGGCCTTGTCGCCGGGGTTGGCGATGTGCGCCTTGTCGGTGTTCGTGTCCGGCTCAGGGCGGACGTTTTCGTGGACTTGGTAAACGGCGGTGATGCTCTTGGTGCCGCGCAGCGTGGCGACGACTTTGGGCATGGTGCCTTTGCGCGGGCCGTTGTTCATGATGGCCACGGTCGGCTCGATGGACTGGACCAACAACGGGTTGCTGCTCACATCGAGGCCGTGATGGTTGACCTGATACACGTCCACCTTGCCGACGATGTTGAACGGCACGACGAGCGACTGCTCGGTGCGGAGCGTGGCGTCGCCGCCGTTGAAGAAGCGGAAGTTGCCGTATTGGAGGAGCAGCACGACGGAGTTGGCGTTGTCGGATTTGTCCTCGGGCTGCGGCTCGGCCTTCGCGGCGAGGGGGTTTTCGCGGCGCTGGTCGGGGCGCGGGGAGATGACCTTCTGATTCGCGCAGAGGACGCGGAGGTCGAGCTTCGGGTTGCCGGGGACGTTCGGTTGGATGAGCGGGATGGGGTCGCCGGCCTTGATGGTGACGCGCTTCTCCACCTTGGCCTCGCGGTAGGGCTTGCTCAGGAGCGGCCAGCGCAGGTCCTTCGCGTTGCCGTCGGGGCTGGTCTCGGTGAGGCCCTTGTCGTAAAGGGTGCCGATGGGGATGAGCGCCGCGAGTTCCGCCGTGCCGCCGAAGTGGTCAATGTGGAAGTGCGTGATGACGACATGGTCAATGCGCTTCAAGCCCGCGACCTCGGTGGCGAGCTTGTGGATGCGCCCGGCGTCGCGCCCTCCGGGATTGCCGGTGTCAATGAGCACGGACTCGCCCTCCGGCGTGACGATGAGCGTGGAGCCACCGCCTTCAGAGTCCACCCAGTAGATGTCGAGGGTTTTGTCGGCCTTGCCCGCGCGAGCAGTGGCGGCGGCAAGGAGCAACACAGCAACGAGAAGTCGCGAAAAGAGGATGTTCATGGGGGAGATTTTGTGGAACGCGACCACTGGCGGCAACAGGAAAGAACAGCCTCGCCTTTGCCTTTGCGCGCGCGGCGCGTTGCGGCAAACTGCGCGCGTCCAGATGACGCACGCCCAAGCCAAGTCACGCCACGCCCAGCTCGCCGGCGAAATCCGTCGGCACGACCACGCCTATTACGTCGAAGCGCGCCCCGCTGTCAGCGACCGCGAATACGATTTGCTCTACGCCGAGCTGCTCGCGCTGGAGAAGGAGTTTCCCGACCTCGTCACACAGAATTCGCCGAGCCAGCGTGTTGGCGGTGGTCTTACCGAGAGCTTCAAACGCATCACGCACGAGCAGCCGATGCTCTCGCTGGAGAAAATCCAGGCGTCCGACTCGCCGACGAAGGACGAGGAGCCGGACCGCGAGCGACGCAACCGCTTGCAGGACGAGCGCACCATCGAGGAGTTCCGCGCGTTCGACGCCACCATCCGCAAGCACCTCGGCAAGGAGCGCGTCAGCTACATCCTTGAGCCAAAGGTGGACGGCGTCTCCCTCAGCGCGCACTACCGCGCGGGCAAGCTCGCGCTCGGCGCGACACGCGGCGATGGGCGAGAGGGGGACGACATCACCACGAACCTCCGCACCGTCCGCTCCGTGCCGCTCCAGCTCAACGCGGCGCAGCCGCCCGGACATCTCGAAGTGCGCGGCGAGGCTTACATGGCGACGAAGGAGTTCAACGCGCTGAATGCTAAGCTCGCCGCCGCCGGCGAGGCCGCCTTGCCCAACGCCCGCAACGCCACCTCCGGCACGCTGAAGCAACATGACCCGCGCATCGTGGCGCAGCGTCCGGTGCGCGCGGTGTTTTATGCAGTGGGAGTTTGCGACGGCATCGAGTTCCGCTCGCACGCGGAGATGCTGGGGAAGCTCCGCGAGTTCGGCCTGCCCACGCAGACCGAGTGGTGGGTGTGCGACGGCATCGAGGAAGTGCTGCGTTGCTATCGCGAGCACGTGGTCTGTGATTACGACGAGGACCGCGACCTGCGCACGCGGCTGCCCTACGAGATTGATGGCGTGGTGCTGAAGGTGAACGACCTCGCGGACTGCGAGCGCATCCCGGCGAAGACGCGTGCGCCGGGCTACGCGATTGTTCACAAACCCATCCCGTGGATTACGCCCGCCGAGACGGTGCTGCGCGCCATCACGGTGCAGGTGGGCCGCACGGGGGTGCTCACGCCGGTGGCGGAGCTGGAGCCGGTCTTCGTGCAAGGCTCGACCGTCGCGCGCGCCACGCTGCACAACGAGGACGAGATCCGCCGCAAGGACATCCGCATCGGCGACACGGTGGTGATTCGCAAGGCGGGCATGGTGATCCCCGAGGTCTTCGAGGTCATGAAGACGAAGCGTCCGATGGGCGCGGAGGAATTTGATTTGTTCCAGCACGTCGGCGGCAAGTGCCCGGCGTGCGGCGGGGCGATTGCGAAGGAACAGGTTTCCGCCGGTGAGAAGGAAGAGGTTGCCTGGCGCTGCCAGAACGTTGCGGGCTGCCCGGCGCAGAAGACGCGGCGGCTGGAATACTTCGCGCAGCGCAAGGCGCTGGACCTCGAAGGACTCGGCGGCATCGTGGCCGAGAAGCTCATCGAGCGCGGGCTGGTGGGCGAGCCGCTGGATGTCTTCAACCTCAAGCTGACTGAACTCGGCGCACTCAACCTCGGCACGGATGCGGAGCCGCGCGTCTTCGGCGAGAAGAACGCGGCGAAGCTCATCGAGGCTGTGCAACGCGCGCGCACGTTGCCGCTCTCGCGCTGGGTGCACGCGCTGGCGATCCCCGAGATCGGCGAGACGACGGCGCGGGACTTGGCGCGGTTCCACGGGGACTTGGAGGGCATCCCGCAGTCCGCGCTGCTGCGCGACGTGGTGGAGTTGCACCGGCTGCGCGAAGCCGCCGAGGTGGCCAGCCCGCGCGCGAAGGTGAACAAGGACAAGTCGGAGCTGGAGAAGCTCCAGCTCGCCGCGCGGCAGGCCGAACTCCTCGCGCTGGCGAACGCGACGGGCGCGCGGCTCATCGCCGCCAGCTTCGCGAGCGCGGCGAAGAAAAAGGGCGCGGCGGAGCTGGACGCCGTGGTCGTGGTCGGCCCGGTGGCGGCGCAGGCGTGTCTGGACTGGTTTGCGGGCGGCGTGGGGCAGGCGGTTTTGCGGCGGCTGCGGGAGTTGGGACTCAATCCGAAGGGCGAGCAGGGCGCGACAGCGGACGCGCCGTTCGCGGGTAAGACTTTCGTCATCACGGGCACGCTGACGAGCATGGGGCGCGACGAGGCCGGGGCGAAGGTTCGCGCGCTGGGCGGGAACGTGGCCTCCTCGGTCAGCTCGAAGACGCACTACTTGGTTTGTGGCGCGGACGCGGGGAGCAAGCTGACGAAGGCGCGGGCGCTGGGCGTGCCGGTTCTGGAGGAAGGGGCTTTTCTCGCGCTTCTTAAGGGAGAGAATCCATGAGCTACGCACCCGCCTCGTATTCGAGCTGGAGAGTGTTGCCCGCAGCGGAACATGCCAGTAGTCCGACCGCGCGGTCACGGATGTAGCATCAGTGCCATCCCGAGGAGCGCCGAGGTTGTCTTCGTGCTTGGGCAGAGCGTGGGAGGTTTCCGTTTGGCAAGGAGTGGATTGGTTAGTTGGGCGCGGTTGCCAAATCCGACCGGCTCCGCTTCAATGGCCGCGTCATGGCCCGCCAGCGCACACCACCCCAACCTCTCGTCGGCATCATCATGGGCAGCCAGTCCGACTGGGAGACCATGCAACACACCGCCGCCCAGCTCGACGCCCTCGGCGTGCCTTACGAGGCCGAGGTCGTCTCCGCCCACCGCACGCCGGACCGAATGTTCGAGTATGCGGAGACCGCCGTCGCGCGCGGCCTCGAGGTCATCATCGCCGGCGCGGGCGGGGCGGCGCACCTGCCGGGCATGACGGCGGCGAAGACCTCGCTCCCCGTCCTCGGTGTGCCCGTTCAATCCAAGTCGCTCAACGGCCTCGACTCGCTCCTCTCCATCGTGCAGATGCCCGGCGGCATTCCCGTGGGCGCGCTCGCCATCGGCAAGCCCGGAGCCATCAACGCCGCGCTCCTGGCCACCGCGATCCTCGGCAACAAGCACGCGAAGTTCCGCAAGATTTACGACCGGTTCCGCGCCGAGCAGACAGCGAAGGTGCGGGAGAACCACAAGTTGCCACCGAAGCCGGCCGCCTGATTTCCGCTCCGCCTGCCGTGAACTTCCCCATCCTCCCCGGCTCCACCATCGGCATCCTCGGCAGCGGCCAGCTTGGCCGGATGCTGGCCATCGCCGCGCGCCAGCTCGGCTATCGTGTCGCGGTTTACTCGCCGGACACGGACACGCCCGCCGGCCAGGTCGCTGATGTCGAAGCCGTCGGAGATTATCTCGATGAAGAACGTCTCGCCGATTTCGCGCAGCGCGTGAGCGTCATCACCTTCGAGTTCGAGAACGTCCCCTCCATCGCCTCCGAAGTCGCCGCGCGCCACACCCTCGTCCGGCCCGCCGGCCGTGTGCTGCACACCACTCAAGAGCGGCTGCGCGAGAAAACTTTTCTGCGCGACAACGGCTTCCCCACCACGCCCTTTCGCGAGGTTAAAACCCATACCGACCTCCACGCCGCGGTGCGCGACCTCGGCCTGCCTGCCGTCCTCAAGACCGCCAGCTTCGGCTATGACGGCAAGGGCCAGCAGAAAGTTTTCCCGCAGTCCGACCTCGCCGAAGTCTTCGCTAGCCTCAAAGGGGCGACCGGCATCTACGAGGCTTTCGTGGACTTCGAAAAGGAAATCTCCGTCATCGCCGCGCGCACGGCGGACGGGCAGTTCGCCGCCTTCCCCGTCTTCGAGAACCGCCACGCCAACCACATCCTCGACGTGACCTTCGCCCCCGCCGCCATCGGCCCGCACCTCGCGCAGGAAGCCGTAGAACTCGCCCGCGGCATTCTGGAGAAACTCGGGGTCGTCGGCCTCCTCACCATCGAACTCTTCGTCACGAAGAGCGGCCACCTCGTCGTCAACGAACTTGCCCCCCGCACCCACAACAGCGGCCACCTCACGCTGGACGCCTGCGTCACCAGCCAGTTCGAGCAACAAGTCCGAGCCGTCTGCTGCCTGCCGCTCGGCTCCACTGCCCTGCGCGCGCCCGCCGCCATGGCCAACCTCCTCGGCGACGTCTGGGCGAAGGGTGAACCCAACTGGGCCGCCGCCCTCGCCGATCCAGACGTGAAACTCCATCTCTACGGCAAGGCTGAGCCGCGCGTGGGCCGCAAGATGGGGCACTTGAACGCGTGCGGCCTCAGTGTTGAAGCCGCCATTGCACGAGTCACTGCTGCCCGGGAAAGACTGGTGAGCTGAGGCACTCAAAGAAGCGTCGCTGAAGCCTGCGAGGACAGGGGCCGTCAGTTTTTACCGCCATGAACCATCACGGACTTCGACCCGAACATCTCGCACTCTCCCGGCGCGAGCTGCTGACCCGCTGCGGCATGGGCATGGGCGCGCTCGGATTGGGCGCGCTCTTTGGAGAACTGGGCTTGAGTTCAGCCAGCGCCGAAGTGAACAGCGCTTCACCGCTCGCTCCGAAGGCCCCGCACTTCGCAGCGAAGGCCAAGCGCGTCATCCACATCTTCCTCAACGGCGGCCCGTCCCACGTGGACACGTTCGACCCCAAGCCTGCGCTCGATCAACATCACGGCAAAACGCTGCCCTACGAACTCCGCACCGAGCGCCGCACCGGCACGGCCTTCCGCTCGCCCTACAAGTTCCAGAAATACGGCCGGAGCGGCATCGAAGTCAGTGAGATTTTCGCGAAGACGGCGGAGAGCATTGACGACATCTGCGTCATCCGCTCGATGCACGCGGACGTGCCCAACCACGAGCCGTCGCTCATGCTGCTCAACTGCGGCGACGCCCGCCTGACGCGCCCGAGCATGGGCTCGTGGGTCACTTACGGCCTCGGCACGGAGAACCAGAATCTCCCCGGCTTCATCGCGATGTGCCCGGGAGGCTACCCGATTCAGGAGTCGCAGAACTGGCAGTGCGCGTTTCTCCCCGGCGTCTTCCAAGGCACCTACCTCAACACCGCCGAGACGCGCATCGAGCGGCTCATCGAGCACATCAACAACAAGCAGATTCCCGTCAGCGACCAGCGAGCGCAGTTGGATTTGCTCCGCGCCTTGAACGAGCGCCACGCGGCGGCCCGCGCGCGGGAGTCGCAGCTCGAAGCGCGCATCGCGTCCTTCGAGCTGGCTTACCGGATGCAGATGGAGGCGGCGGACGCGTTCGACATCAGCCAGGAGCCGGCGCACATCCGCGCGATGTATGGCGAGGGCACGCAGGCGCGGCAGATTCTCACGGCGCGACGGCTCGTCGAGCGCGGCGTGCGCTTCGTCCAAGTCTGGCACGGCGAAGGCCAGCCGTGGGACAGCCACGACGACATCGAGGTGCAGCATCGGAAGCTCGCCAAGCAATGCGACCAAGCCATCGGCGCGCTGCTGAAGGACTTGAAACAACGCGGCCTGCTCGAAGACACGCTGGTCATCTGCTGCGGCGAATTCGGTCGCACGCCCACCGTGGAGCTGCCCACGCCCGGCTCAAACCAAGGCAAAATCAACGGCCGCGACCACAACCACCACGGCTTCACGACCTGGCTTGCCGGCGGCGGCGTGAAAGGCGGCACCGTCTATGGCGCGACGGACCAGTTCGGCTTCAAGGCCGAGGTGAACCCCGTCCACGTCCACGACTTGCAGGCGACGATTCTTCACCTGCTCGGCTTCGACCACGAGCGCCTCACCTTCCGCCACGCGGGCCGCGACTTCCGGTTGACCGATGTCCACGGCAGCGTGGTCAAAGGCGTGCTGGCGTAGCTTTACTCGGTGGCCGATCAAACGGAGCGAAGCACCGGGAGACTCAGCGCGAGTCCGAGTCGCGCACCGCGATGTAGGACTTGGTGAAGAGCCACAGGAACCGTTCGCGCTCAATGCGGCAATCCGGGAAGAGCACTTGCATCTCGCGAAAAGTCAGCAACCGCACTTCCGCCAGGAAAGCCTCTACCTGCGCCGGCGTCGGTTTGGTGATCCAGCCCCAACCCGTGAACCAACGCAGCAACGGGCGCTGCGCGGACTTGGGCAACCAGTGGATGAACGGGGCCAGCAGGTGCGGCTCAATGGGAAATGAATGGGCCGGGGTCTGCACCCAAATGCGGCGCCCGACGCGCCGAATCCCAGCTGCGAACTTCTGCTGATTCTCCCAAGTGCCCACATGCTCGATGACCGAGTTGGAAAAGCCGATGTCGAAGCTCGCATCCGGAAAGGCCAGCGCACATCCATCGCCCCGCACCATCCGGCGTCCGGGAGCGGAAGGCAGCACGTGGGGATACTCCAAGTTGACCATCGTGATCTGCGCGGGACAGACCTCCTCCGGCCAGCACCACGGGTAACCGCCCACATCCAAGAGGGTCGTCTGGGCCGTGGGCTTGAAAACCGCTTGGAAGCGGGCCAGACGACGACGGCGGAACCACGGAGAAATGCGGTTGTAGATGGCGTGGACGTTCATGGGCACAACGGCGCGCAGGCTAGTGTGTCCCCCGTTATCGAGCAACTGTGCCCTGGTCGGAACCGGATCGCGCGCGGGCACCCTGCAAACCCGCCACGAACCGGTCGAGCACCAAGTCCCAGTTGTGCCGTGCGAGCAACTGCTCCGCCCACACCGCGACTTGCTCACGCGGGACACCGAGCGCGGAGTTCATCGCCACGCGGAACGATTCGTAGTCGGAGTTCTCAAACGAATACCCGCACTCGCCCATCACCTCACGCGTCGCTGGGATGGCGGAGAAAACCGGGCTGGCGCCAACCAACGTGGCTTCCACGGGCGGCATCCCGAAGCCTTCATACTCGGTGAAAAACACCAGCGCCTTCGACCGCGCAAGCAGGCGGCGATAGTCCTCTTCCGGCAGCCGTTCGTGAGATTTCCAGTTGGGAAAATCAGTTAGTGCCAGACCTGCTGGCAATCGCCCCACCCAATCCACTTCGCCGGCAAACCCAGTCTCCCGCTGCCAGCGCGCGAGCCATTCCACAGCGAGGCCGGTGCGTTTGTGGGGAAACGCGCTGGCCAGCACGCACAGCCGATTTTCCTTCGGGACAGTCGACGCCACTGGCCGCGTAAAGCCAATGCCGAGGGTGTGGATGGGCGGGGCCGTCACCCCGCGCGCGCGGGCGAGCCGCGCCACCTCGCCACTGGTGAAATCACTGATGGTGAAAAGGACCTGCGCGTGCCGAACCGTGCCCCAGAAGCTGCGGACGAAATACCATTGCTCCAACGCGCTCACGGATTGCGGATACTTCGTCCGGTAGAAATCGTGGATCGTGTCCGCCACGCAGGCGGCCAGCCGCTGCGGACAGGGGCGAACGAATGAGGCGAAACCTTTCGGCAAAAACAACCAATCGTTCCCGGCAGCGGCAGCGGCAGAATAAACTCCGCATTGATCCCACCAGATTCGGGCCAGCCGTCCGCGCGCAGGCGCGTCGTGCCAACGCACATCGAGAGTCGTGGCCAGACGCCCGGCCAACGTGCGGTTGGCTAGCACCGTCAGCCGGGAGAGTTCAGACCGACGGGCAAGCTGTTCGACCAAACCGAGCGACAGATTGAAAATGCCGACGGACTTGGTCTGCGCGAAGAGCTGGTCCGCAAGCGAAACGGTGAGGTTGAGGGGCGGCAGCTTCATGTGCCTGCTGCGCTGCCGCCGAGCACGGAGCGATACACGTCCACGGTGCCCGCCGCGCACTTGGCCCACGAGAATTTCCGCGCCTGCTCCTGCCCGGCGCGAACGCACGCGGCGCGGGTTGGGCCGTTCCGGGCGCACTCGCGCAGCGCGGCGAGGTAGCTGGCGGCGTCCAGTTCACACCACCAGGCGGCGTCGCCGCCGACTTCCGGCAGGCTCGCGACGCGGGAGCAAATCACGGGACAGCCGCGCCCCATCGCTTCCAGCACCGGGAGTCCGAAGCCCTCGTATTTGCTCGGGAACACCAGCGCCAGCGCGTGCCGATACAACCGCGCCAGCTCGACGTCGGGGACGTGGCCGAGGTAGTGCCAGTCCGGCGGTGGAGGGCCTTCACCCGGCACCCCGGCCCAGCGCGTCCCGGCAATGAGCAAGGGCGGCAGTCGTTGGCCGCTGGCTGCGGCAGTCGTCCAGACTTCCCGCAGGAGCGCCAAGTTCTTGCCCGGTTCGAGCGAACCGACGAAGAGGAAAAATTCGCCCGACACTGGGAGCGGAGAAGTGGTGTCCGGCGAGCTAGCTCCCTCGTCCACTCCGTCCCAACCAAGCAGCACCGGGGTCAGGCGTGCGGCCGGCAACCCCAGCAGTGTCATCGCCTCGTCCGCCGTGAACTGACTGATGGTGACAATGTGATCGGCTGTGTGGAGCTGGCGCAACCCGCGTTGCCCCGAAAAGCGCTGCCAGCGCCGAAAGCGCCCGGGATGCCGCAGCAGCGCCAGATCATACAGGGTCACGACGCGCTTGGCCTCCGGCGGAGAGTGAATGGGAAACGACGAGGTGGTGTGTAAGATATCCGCGCGGCCTCGGCGCAGGGCTTGCGGCGCGAGCCATCTGGCCCAGACCAGTTCGCGAAACGCCGTCTTCACCGCGCGCTGCGGCTGCGCGTAGGCGAAGTTCTCCACCTCCCATGCCAACGGGTGGCGCTCGCAATCCGACAGCTTCAGCGCTGCCATCCCCCCCAACAACCCGCGCACATACCGCGCCACGCCGGCCTGCGTGACGTAGAGCGGGTTGGTGTCAATCGCCACGCGCATGGCGGTCACGGCAGGGCTGGACGCGGCACTGGCAGTGATTGCGCCGTGCCCGGGGACGCGACCCCGCCGTTGAGGGAGACGCTCAAGCCCACCACGCCCGTGAAGACCATCAGGTCGAGATCGAACTGCCCGTAGAAGACGGAGTAAAAAATCAGCCGGGCGGTGAAGTAAGCGATGAGAAAGGTGTTCACGCGCTGCAACTCCGGCGACCCATACAGGTAGTTTCGCCGCAGCACCCGCCAACTGGCGCAGAGGAACACGACGAACGCCACCGTGCCCGGCAGGCCGAAAGGGATAATGAGCGTCAGCAGGCCGTTGTGATAGTTGCCGCTGACGAGCGTGTCTTCATACGCCGTGAACATCCCGCGACGCATGGATTCCTGCATCAGCAGAAAGTCTGTGCCGCTGAACGTGTAGCCCTTGCCCAGCCAGAGATACTGGGGCACTTCCGGCAGCACCGTGCGCCACATTTGCAGCCGCCAGTCCAGCGTGCCCTGCGCGTCTTGCTGGGCGGTGGGATGCACCTGGATCGGCAGGAAACTCAGGCTGCGCTGCACCGACATCGGCAGCCGCTCGGCGAAGCCCACCACGCCCGCGCCCAGCAGGAGCGCGCCCAGGCTCACGAACACGAAGAGCTTGGTCCTGAGCAGCCGCTCAAACCAAAACTGTGTGAGGAACAGCAGGCCGAACAGGATGATGGACGAGCGGAATCCGCCGAACAATCCCAGCCCGAACAGACCAACAAAAATCCCCAGGCGCCAGGGCCGGCGCAAATCCAGCACGCCACGGATGCCATATTGCAGCAGCATGAACCAGTAGCCGGCCTGCGCCATCCAGGCCATGCCGGTGTAGCGCTGCAAGGTGTCCGCCGACATCGCCTGGTTGAAGGCCACATCGGTCGGAAAAAGCAGGAACAGAAAATAGAAGGCCGGTCCGCCCGCAAACGCCAGATCGCTGAAAATCGCCGTCACTCCAGACAGAAAGAAAAGTCCAGCCAGCCACCTGGCCCGCGCAGGAGGGATGGCGGAGGAGGTCAACGCGAAATAGCCCAGAATTGCGCCAAACACACCCATGTATCGCTTCGCCCCCCACAATTCCGATCCCAGTGCCCGCGATCCCACGCCCCTGATGCACACCGTGACGCCCACAATCAAAACCAGGGCCAGCAGCGGAATCGCCAGCGACCGCACCCACAAAAAGTCGGACCGCTGTCGCAGGGTCCGGCTCACGACCGCGATGCCCAGGCTCAGGGCCGCGAGCAAAACCCAGACCGGTGGCTGACCCGGAATGAAAAAGGCCACGACGGCGGCGTTCCAACAACACACCAGCAACGTGTGATGCCACCGGAGCCAGAGGGGGAAGGCCAGTGCCATGAAGGTCAGTCCAACCAGCGCAACCGTGGGTGTCGCTAATGGGCTTACCAGCAGCACACCCATCACGACGGCGAGCGGCACCACCAAACCGATCGCGAGTGCCACGCGAGGAATTTCAGCATTGCGGTCCATTCGAGGCGGGCAGGCTAGTGCGTTCCCAACTTCGTGTCCCATCCATTTTTTCCCGCACCCGCGCCGACCACGG
>Ga0208960_1001064_pt1 | contig 14884 bp, 8 predicted proteins | sample GreLakmeON33MSRF_FD_187703 | JGI IMG/M metagenome (GOLD analysis project Ga0208960, IMG submission 187703) | Freshwater lentic microbial communities from great Laurentian Lakes, MI, USA - Great Lakes metaG ON33MSRF (SPAdes) | ecosystem: Environmental > Aquatic > Freshwater > Lake | place: Great...
TTGGTCGTGATGACTTCGTCGATGACCCCACGGCGGAGGCGCTCGAAGGCGATCTCCTGGATCATGCAGTGCGAGACCACGGCGCGCACCGAGCGGGCACCGTTCTTCTTGAGCAATTCGGCGGCGGCCACGAGTGTACCCGCAGTCTCCGTCATGTCATCGACCAGGATGACATCGCGGCCATCGACTTCGCCGACGAGGCTGGTGGCCTGGACGGTCGTCGCGCTGGTGCGGCGCTTGGCCACGAAACCGTAAGGCAGGTTAAGCATATCGGCCACGGCCGAGGCATACTTCAGGCCGCCGACATCGGGCGAAATCACCGTGGCGTCCTTGAGCCAAGGCTTATTCTTGATGTGCGCATAGAAGACCGGCGAGGCGTACAGATGGTCGACCGGGATATCGAAGAAGCCTTGGATCTGCTGGGCGTGCAAATCGACAGTGAGCACGCGGTTCGCGCCGGCGGCGGTAAGCAGGTTGGCCACGAGCTTGGCCGTGATGGGCACGCGGGGTTTATCTTTACGGTCTTGCCGGGCATAACCGAAAAATGGGATCACCGCGGTGATGCGCGCGGCGGACGCACGGCGCATCGCGTCGATCATGATGAGCAATTCCATGATGCGGTCATTAGCCGGAGCGCTGGTGGGCTGGATGACGTAGACATCGCAGCCACGGATATTCTCGTTGATCTGCACGAACGTTTCACCGTCGGGAAAACGGTTGACCGTAGCCGATCCCAGGGGCACGCCGAGGTGTTCGCAGATTTCTTTGGCGAGGGCCGGATTGGCGTTACCGGTAAAAATCTTCATCTCTGGGGCGCTCATGTCAGTTAACTTCTAGGAGAGTCCAAGGAGGCGGCCAGCGAATCAACCTTTTTGAACAATTCTGGCAAGCGACGCGACAGAACGACCAGGCGGCGTTCCAGGCCGAAGGGCACGGCCGGCGTGCCGTTCATGAAGCCGTCAGCGGGCACATCCTCGAAAAGGCCTGTCTGGGCGCCCAGCTTGACGCGGTCGCCGAGAGTCAGGTGCCCGGCCACGCCAGCCTGACCGCCGAGCACGCAATGATCGCCCAGCGTCGTACTTCCCGCGATGCCCACCTGTGCGGTGATGAGACATTGGCGGCCGATTCTGACATTATGGGCGATTTGGACCAAATTATCGATTTTAGTTCCGCGGCCGATTACGGTCCGGCTAAAGCGCGCCCGGTCTATCGTCGTGTTCGCCCCGACTTCGACGTCATCCTCCAAGACAACGGTTCCGATTTGCGGGATGCGATGAATCGTCCCGTCGATCAGCTCATAGCCGAAGCCATCGGAGCCGATGATGGCTCCAGGTTGAATGCGGCAACGAGCGCCCAAGACGCAATAATCGCCAATAAGCACGCCCGGTTTCAGCCAAGAGTCTGGCCCAACCTTGGCATGAGTGCCGATTTGGCAGCGAGCCTCCAGCGTCACGCCGGCGGCGATGATCGCATTTTCGCCGACGACACAAAGCGGACCGATGTGAGCGGAGGGGTCAACGACGGCAGAAAGAGCCACCACGGCGGAGGCATGGACGCCAGCCGGTGGCTTGGGCCAGAGCTTGGCCTCCAAGACCGAACAAATTAAAGCCAAAGCGAAGGAAGGTTTGGCGACGCGTAAGAATACCTGATTCGTCTGAGGAACCCCGACGAATTCAAGCGGCACAAGGATTACCCCGGCCCGGGAAGTTGCCACTTCCGCCGAGTATTTCAGGTTACCTAAAAAAGATAGATCATCCGCTGAGGCTTCTGCTAAAGCGGCGATGCCTTGAATCGGATCAGTCCGCGTACCCTCAACAGCCACAGCCTCGATAATCGAGGCGACTTGTTGTGGGGTAAAAGTGATAGACATGAACCTAAATGAAGCGCCCCTGCTTAGCAGGGGCGCGTTTCGGGCTTACTTGGTAGCGGGTTTATCGCCAGCTGGGGCGGCAGGTGTTACGGGTGCTGAGCTCTTATAGCCAGCGTTGAGTTCCTTGGTGATCTCTTCGGTGATATCGAGAGAAGCGTCCGCATGGAAGGCAATCGCCTTAGGAAGGATGAGTTGGAGGTTCTTTTCCTTGGCGACTTTTTCAGACTGGGATTTGATATCTGCGTTCACGGCATTCTGTAGTTCATTGAAGCGCTGCTGGATGGTGGCCTGAGCGTTCTGGGCGAACTGCTGATACTCCTGGAAGCGCTGCTGAAGGGCGTTGTTCTTAACTTGCGCTTCGGACTGAAGGGACTTTTTCCCGGCTTCGTTGAGAATCGGATCGTTGGCACGCTTAACGGTGGCATCGAGGTCAGCCTTGAGACCTTCGACTTCCTTGCCACGCTCAGCGATAGCGGCTTTGCTGGCTTCGACGGACTTGTCGATGTTGGCCTTAGTTTCGATGGCCTTATTGTATTTGGCCATGACTTCGGCGATATCGACGACGCCAACGTTAGGGGCGGCGGCGAAAACCGAAGTGGTGGCGAAGATGAGAAGAGCAGATAGGGACTTCATGGTAGAGAATTGAGAAAGTAGGAACGGCGGATGGTTGGCAATCAAAAGACCGTACCAAAACTGAAGTTAAACTTCATGCCTTCCGTGTTGAGCGGAGCCCCGGATGTCGGGTTTTTGGTGGTTTTTAGGGGGAAACCGAAGTCCAGACGCATCACGGCCCCGCCCAATAGAATGCGCATGCCGAGACCCCAATCGGCGTTAGCCTGTGCCAGGCTGAAGTCGGCGCTGTCGGCATTGACCAAGCCATAATCATAAAAGACGGCCAAACGTAGGTTATCGGCGGCCTTGATCAGGTATTCAGTGCTGAAATAACCATACGTCATGCCGCCCATGGGCTGATTACCGAAACTGGTGTCATAGGTTTCAAACGAACCTACATCATTGTAAGAAAAACCACGCATGTCGTAAGCGCCGCCGAGATAAAAACGTTCGTAGAAAGGAAGCTCAGAGCGCTTACCTGAAAGCATACCGATGCGGCCGATCACGCTTAAGGTCTGTTCGGCGGTGGGTGAAAGGAGCAACCATTTGCCGGCCCGCAGCTCGGACTTCAGGTAGGAGAGACTTCCGCCCAGCCCGTTGCCGGCGATTTCTTCGGACAAGGAAATCCGTGAGCCGCGCGTCGGGAAATTATATTCGTCGCGGGTGTCTTGGGATGCCGAGAGCGTAATCGAGGAAATCGTCTTGGGGTGGCCGCTTTCATTGGAAACATCCGCCGGAGCGGAAAGGGTTACGTCACCAACCGATACGCGTCGAAGGTCATAAGCGATGCGACCTTCGACGGCGCCGAAGATTCGGCGGCGCGCATAGACGCCAAAGCCTTCGGTCACGACGGAGTAATTGGCAGACTGGAAACCCGTAAAACGGCGCTCAATCTTATAGCCTACGGCCAAATCACGCTCCCAAAGGGCTGGCTCTTCGAACGAATGCTCGAAGGAATTGGAGACGCTACCCGCGGAAATCCGTACTCGGAATTTTTGACCACCGCCACGATACCATCCTTCAGGATTAGAATAATCGAAGTTTCCTTCGGAATATTCAATGAAGCCCACCAGCTGCTCGACCGTGCTATAGCCCGCGCCAAAACTCACCTGGCCGGTCGGACCTTCCTTGACCACGACGCGCAGGTCGCTTTGGCCCGGGACAGGACTCGGAATCGGGGTTAAGCGGACTTCTTCGAAAAATTGGGTATTGCGCAAACGACCCTCGGAAACGCGCATGCGAGCAAGGTCGAAAACTTCGCCGGGCCCCAGGGCTAACTCGCGGGCAATGACGTTCGAGCGCGTCTTGGTATTCCCTTGGATTTCCAAAGAACGGACGGAGAAGCGCTGCCCTTCTTCTAACGTGAATTTTATATCGATGGCGCCGGTTTCCAGATTCGGCTTACGACCGACGTTCACCTGCGTATTTAAATAACCCATCTGGCCATAATACTCGCGTAGCTTATCGGCCGCCGCTTCGACGGCGCCGGTCGCATACCAGTCGCCTTTATTCAAATGATCCACTTCCACGGGGTGAGCCCCCCGGCGAAGCGAAGGCTCGCTGACGACTTTCTGCAGGGCCTCGGTCTTGAACGCCTCTTGGGCCGCGCCCATGCCGTTACCCGAAAGAGTCACGCTACCGACGGCGTAACGTCGGCCTTCTTTGACGCGAATGACGACGTCAAGCCAACCGTTCGTACCCGAGACGTCTTTGATGGTGCAGGCCTTTTCGGCATCCATTTCTTCGATTTGGACATCAAGAAAACCCTTAGCCCGATAGAAATCCCGGACGCGTTGGCAATCTTTGCGGTATTCATCAGGGTCCAGACGTCCGCCGCTTGTCAGCCAGGAAAATTTCCACCAGCGCCACGTGGAGGACTTTAGGTCAGCCCCATCGATGACTTCGTTTTCTTTCAGAGCCGTCGCGCCTTCGATGCGGACGTGATCTACTTTCAATTCGACGCCTTCACGGATGATGACCGAAACCTTCACCCCGCCCTTGGCCGGGAACGTCTCCGATGTCACGATGGTGAAGGGGCGTTTTTTGCGGAGTTCGGTCTGCAGTTTGACCTCGGAGCGTCGGAGTAAAGCGGGATCAAGCGGCTCGCCTACCTTGACGTCTTCAATCGTCGTTCCGGTGCTAAACCATTCCGAGGTGTCTTTATTAACCAACCCGTCGCCGCCGATATAATCGATGGAGACCAGGAGAGGCCGGGGCTCGACGGTGACGACGACATCGACTTGTCCAGTCTTAGGATCGAGCTCGGGGACGACGATGGCTTGGGTGAAGCGACCCGTCGCGTAAAGGGCGCGAACCGTGCTTGCGACGGCATCCTTGGAAAAAACTTCGCCGGCACGCAGCGCAACGTACCCCAGCACGAATTGCTCAGAAACTGCACCGCCTTCAGCCTTCACGCGAATCGAGCGAACGATGGGGTCTTTCTCGGTAGCGGGCGCCACTTGGGCCACGGCGACGAACGGCGCGACGGCTAAAGTAAAGTAGGCGGCCTGGAGGAGGCTGCGATTGAAGGAGGATTTATTCATTACGGTATTCTTTAGCCAAGGATTCGAAGCGTGTAAGCCCCGGGTTAAAGAGCAAGTTGATGTCGGCGGTCGGTCCATTACGGTTTTTAGCTATAATGAGATGGCGGGTATAGCATCCGGGCTGGGCGGCATGTTCTTCCTCCTGGTCGGGCTGCTGCTTCTGGCTGGCGGTGGGCTTCGAGATTAGCATAACGATGTCCGCATCCTGCTCAATCGACCCAGATTCCCGCAAATCGGACATCCGCGGCTGGCGGGCCTCGTCTTCCGATTTACGATTGAGCTGAGCGAGGGCGATAATCGGGATATTAAACTCTTTGGCCATGGCCTTGATACTCCGAGAAACTTCGGCGATCTGCTGCTCGCGCGGGAGACCGGAATCGAGCCCATTAATTAGCTGGATGTAGTCGATCACGACCATATCTAAGGGCTTACGGGCATGTACCCGACGGCATTTCGCCCGGATTTCCAGGATATTCTGGCCCCCATTATCATCGACCACCAGCGGCCGTCCCTTGAATTCATTGGCCGCGGCGACCAGATCCAGCTGCATACGTTGATCCGGGTGAGCCGAGCGTAATTTCGTCATGCTGACACGGGCGCGCGAGCAAAGCATGCGGAGGGCCAATTCCCGGGCAGGCATTTCCAAGGAAAAGAGCAGGACGTGGGCTGGGCCCTTATTAGAGTTAGGTTTAGGGAAAAGCGCGGCCTCGATGAAATTCAAGGCGATGGAGGTCTTTCCCATGCCCGGCCGGGCAGCCACGACCACCATTTGACCCCCTTGGAAGCCGAAGGTGAGGGCATCTAAATCAGTGAAACCGGTGGGGACTCCTTGCACCGAATTACGGTCGCGCATGATGCGTTCGACCAATTCCATCGCTTCTTCGATCGGCTTATCGATTGAAACGGCGGACTCGGAAATACGGTCCTCGCTAATCCGGAAGAAGGATTGTTCGACGTCCTCGAGCAAGCGCTCGATCCCTTCAGCGTGAGAGTGGGCTTTCTCCACCGTGGTCACGGCGGTGGAAATCAATTGCCGGAGAAAGTGTTTCTCACGGATGATGGCCAACCAGTGAGGAGCGTGGGCGGTGGAGGTCACCAAGCCGGTCAACTCATTGACGTAGGCGGCGCCACCGGCGGATTCGATGCGCCCTTCCCGCCGCAGCCGCTCGGTGAGCGTGATCTCGTCGATGCCCATACTATCCTGGGAAAGGGCCAAGGCCGTGGCGTAAATATCTTGGTGCTTAGGGTCGAAAAAATAATCCGCCGTGACGCGTTGCTCGAGGCAACGTTGCAAAGTATCGCCGCCGTCGATGACGATACTGGCGATCAACCCGCGTTCGGCATCGAGATTGTGCGGGGGCACCCGATCGCCGTAATTAGCAGAGACGGCAGGGCGCTGACGGGAACGCCGTCCCGGGGAGGAATCGGTCATGGGGGGCTTAGAGTGCGGGAGGTAACGGCGTCTGCATAGTCTCGATTAAACGCAAGTTACACCCAACCGTTTGTGAATAAAGACGCAAGCAATTGTAACAATTGACACCCATATTCGGAACTTTGCCAGCAGGTGACATTCAGATGACGTTCTGAATCCTATTAAGTTAAATAAAAAAACGGGCCGCTAATTGCGTAGACGCAACTGTGGAGCCCGCCTGAATCAAGGCCATGATTGCACATCTGCTGATACTCGGGGCCCTGTCGGCCGACCCGGACGCCGCACAAGTGAGCGTCAAACTGATGAGTTTCGACGACCCGCAGATGGAGTTGGCTATACTCAACGCCGAGGGCCGACCCGAGCCCGTCACCCTTTATGCGCACGCGCTGAGCCAGGCCATCACCACGCACTGTAAAGAAGGCAAATTCACGCTCTTCCGCCGCCCGAAAACTACCGACCCGAAGGAGGAACTGGTACCGATCGCCACCTCCCCCGTGCCGGCGGGCGCCACCAAGCTCATCGCCATCGTATCGGGATCCGATGACCAAGTTCGCCTGAATCTGGTATTAGACAATGGCGGAACCGCCGCCGCTGGGACCATCCGATTTTTTAATCTTTGCCCCACGTCGGTGGGTTTAAGCATGCCAGGCGAGCGTCGCATCCTGCCTTCTGGTCAAGAAATCACCCTGCGTCCCCAAGTGAAGCCCGCCCAGTATGGCCAAGCGCAGTTCTTCTTACCGGGCGAGGACGGCAACTGGCTGATTGCCGGTGGGCTCCGTTGGTTGCAGTTGGAAGACATCCGCTCCCTCTTATTCCTGCTACCCGCTCCAGGCGTAGAGGGTCAGATCAAAGTACGCGGGGTCGAGGAGAGGATTGCAGCGGAGACCAAGCAGACGGCGCCAGTCAACCCGCCCGCGAGTGGAAATAAAAAAACCGCAATACTTAAGACACTCTCCCAAAGGTGAACCCACGGCGGTCAGGTCATAATCCGCGGAGCCCCGGATTCTCATTAATTCTCTCGCTGACGATCATGGCGATGATCGTCATGATTGTCTTGGTACTGGCGTCGTTCCTCAGTATCGAGTCGAAGGCGACGAGATGGACGATGCTCGCCACCCGAGCCCGCCTCAACGCCACGATGTCGGCGCGATTGGCCCTTGGACACCTTCAGCAGGCGGCTGGGCCGGATATACGCAGCACCGCGACGGGCGAATTAGCCTGCACCCCCAAGCCCATTAGCCCCTACGATCCAGCACTGTCTTGGGCGATTAAGTGCGGCCAAGGCCAACGTTATTGGACCGGTGCCTGGCGAACGGATAAGCCCGATGAACCCCCCCAATGGCTCATCAGCGGCAAGGGCGGCAAAGATGTGACCAATGCGTCCACCGTATATTTAGCTCAATCGAAAAGCCATTCGGGTACGGCAGATTACGATGCAACTTACTGGGCTCCGTGGCAAATTGATTATCCGAAGACTTACGCGGCGGGGAACAAAGAAAGTTATGCTACGCTGGTTGGCAATGGCAGTGCCGTACTTGAACCCGGCCCAGATGGTAGTATCGGAACCGCTGATGATATCGACGGGCGTATCGCTCTTCCCAAAATTCCGCTCCCGGGACCGTCGAACAATAGCACCACTGGAAATTTTGCTTATTGGATTGGCGATGAAGGGGTCAAAGCCGCGATTTGCCTCACAGACCCCAGAGACATCACGAAGTCGGCACCGTCGGCGCTGAGTACCGTTGATGCTCTGCGTGCTCCCGGCCGCACTGGCACCGAATTGCTCCTCGGCCTCAAGAACGTCAACATCAAGGAGCCGAAGTTCACGGCGATGGGCTCGACGGCATCGCTTTCGATGCTACCAGGCTACGACGACTCCCTTGTCGACGGCCTATCTCCGCTCAAGCTCAGCTTCCACCACCAATCACTTTGGACGGCGGGCGTCCTCGCCGACAGTTATCGCGGCGGGTTACGCAGAGACCTCTCACTGGCCTTCGAGATGGATGACGCGCAATTCGACAACTCCGACTTCGGTTCCGGTAATGGACATGAGACCGTGGTCGAAGCCTACACCGCCGATCCGATTCTCGGCCAGCGGCGGTCTTGGTTTCCCAGTTTCGGTACCGCCAAAACGAATCCTGGCACGGTCACGTCACCAGATCCGCGACCCCGGGTCTGGGTGCCGATGTACGAAGCCAATGCCGACAACCCAGGCCGCAAAATCGCGGGCGGTGACAAATACCTTCCTTGGAGCCCAGTCTTCATCCGCGAAGACGAGATGGGGCAACCTCTCGTCGATACAAGTTCCTCTGCCCCAACGGTGACGACGAACATCGCCTGGGATAAGCAGCCGCGGCGCTTGGTGGGTCCGCTCTGGCATCTCGTCCGAGATTACTACCGTCTCTACAAGGATGTCGATTGGACAACGAATACACCCTCCCTCGGAGCGCGATCCTTCTTCCCTAACACCAACCAATTCGTGAAGGGCGGATACCGATTGAACAATTATGCCCGCTACGATCTGGACAATGCCCTGTGGTCCGGCGGAGGCAAGGTCACCTCGCCTTACACCGATGGCTACGATTCCACCCCAGACCCTTTAGGTTGGGTCAACGGACTCAAAGGGGGCGATCTCACGGGCGGCGGTAAGGGACGCTTTATCCCCCGCCCCGTCCGCGGGGCTTACATGCCCACCGTTCACCGGTTCTCAATGATTTTTTCGTTACGCGCGGCACCTGACGGCGACGACTTTACGCTCAAACTCGTGTGCACGCCGGTGCTCGTGATTCACAATCCCTACAATGTGCAGCTTAAACTAAAGGAGCCAACCAGTGCAGAGCCGGATCCACGTATCAAAGGCGGATTAAAAATCTCGTTCTCGCAGTTCGACCAGATGAGATTGCAAATCCGCACGTACCCGGACAACGACCTCACTAAGCCGATGAACACCACGGCGACATCGCGGCTTTTCGATTCGCTCTTCAATTTTACGGCGGCCTCCGATGCTTCGACGGGCGCCAATGCGGAGAATCTCGTCGCGGTCGTCCCGGCGACAACCCTTGAACCAGGCGAGTTCGCCGTCTTCACCTCAAAACAGCTGGTGGATGCCACCTCGCTTGGAATATCCACAGACGCGGCCAAAATCCCGATCCTCAACATGGAGCGGGGGTTTTACTATACGGGTGGCTTTTACACCGACATCCGTGCCTCAACCGTTGCCGCACCCTACAAATTCAAAAAGGAAGACACGGTTAAATGCTGGATCGATCTGACTGGTTCGATGTTCTGGCACCACTTCATCTATCTTAACTCGGGCTGGAAAAAGAGCCTCAAAAACGACATCGTAGGACAAGATCTGGGGTCTGATGAAGTCCTGGGGACCAGCCGCAATAACTCACTGGCGAGTTACGCCCACTACGTAAATGTTGGCGGTGGCGGCTTCAAGGGCACCCACCTCGGCGACGCGGGCAGACAGGACCATGAGGTCATGATTGGGCCAGTCTCGGCAATTCGCACCGTCGACGATGTCGCCCCGGGACCCGTCATCGCCGCCTTTGACACGCGGGCCCGCGTGGCGGACACCGCCCGTACCACCACCTACGATCGCAGCCTGCTAAGCTCTTCCGCTGCCCAATCGAATCCGGTCCCCGCCGCTCACCCTGCCTGGCTCTTTACCAATCCGCTTCCGCAGACTTCTTCTAACCCCGCACTCAACGGACTCCCCGGCATCGGCATGGCGAGCCTGCGCACCCAGCTCTTTGGGGGCGACGAACTGGCCCTGAATGCCGCAACGACATCGTGGAGTAATTTCCTGCAAATCGATGCCGCCAAAGCCAACGGCGCCAATACGTTCGGCGGATCTTCGCACGGTACCGCCGGTATCGCCTCGACGACCGAGGTGGAAGTCCCCCTGTCTGCGCCCGTCTCGCTCGGCCAATTAATGCATGCCAACCTGAGCGCTTGGGATTGGATGCCCTATCGCACCGTTGGCAACTCCTTCCCCTCGATGGTTGTGCCCCTCGACAAGAGCTGGACGCACGGGACCCCACACACCAGTGCGACTTACATCGGTGGACACACCTTCGGCGACATGAGCTACCTCATGAATAACGCGCTCTGGGATAGTTTCTTTTTTTCAGGCGCCGCGCCGACCCTCAGCGACGGCTCGCGCAGCGGCAGCTACAACGCCGTCCGGTCGAAGAGCCTGACACAGGTCATGGCCGCCTTCGCGGCCGGCACGGGCAAACTCTCCAACCCACGCATGTCCCTTTATCAGGGCAGCATCGGCCTCGCCGCTCAGGCGATCAAAGCTGATGGCTTCATCAACGACGACCCCAGCAAAACGCCAGGTAGTGTAGGAGCCGGCCCCGACGGTTACCGGCGATTCTCCAGTTACCTGCTCAACCTTGGAGCCTTTAACGTTAACTCCACTTCAGTCGAAGCTTGGACGGGGCTTTACGGATCGCTGAAGGGACTAGCCCTCGGATCACAGGCCGCCACGGCACCCTCCTCCACCAACAACGCTCGCTTTCCGCGAATCATCGGCGACACCACGCAGACGCCCGCCACGCGCAACATCGGTGATGCCGCCTATTGGAATGGATTCGCCAATCTCTCAGATACGCAAATCCGCGCGCTGGCCACGGCGACCGTCACCGAGATTAAGGCGCGAGCTCAATTCCTACAACGCACGGAAAGAGATCAAGAGTATCCGCCGGCATCCCGCCGTTTCCGCGGCTTCCCCGCCGTCCAAAATCCAGGTACACCTTTCCTCGGGCTCTGTGAGTTTGTGAACCGCTTCCTCGGGCCCACCAAGAAAGCCGGGGCCTTCGTCAGCTTACCGGCGGTGGGTACCTCCACTTCACTATATCCGATCGAAAACCAAGCGACCACCACCAGCCTGCCGGTGACGGCAGAGAAGGTCCGCTGGATGTTCCGATCGGGCACCTTGGAGTCAGCCATCGCCCGAGCCGATAAGGCCCTCGGTTCCGAAACCCTCGCGAAGATGCCCAGCGGCGGGAAAATAATCGACCCCTCCGTCTCGCACAACTGGCTGAACGGCGGTGTCGCCGGCGCCCGGACCGGCATGCCTCCAGGGCTATTCTTCCGTAACGTAGAAATCCTCGATACCGACAACGTCAACCGCACGCATAATGGCTTCGGTGCCAACGGCTGCCTCTTCCAAGGAGACCTCCTTCAGGCGCTCGGGCCGGTGCTGGCCACACGCTCGGACACCTTCCGCATCAGGGCTTACGGCGAAGCCAACGAAGAGACCGGTACTGGACAGGGCGCGGTTCTGGAGCTAGTCGTCCAACGCACGCCGGACTACCTCGACCCAGCCAATCTCCCGCACGATCGGCTCCGCGATTCCAAAAAATCTCCGATCAACGTCCTGCTCGGTCGGCGTTTTATCATTCTCTCCTTCCGCTGGCTCGCCACGAACGAAATTTGACCCACCCCATGGAAACGCTCCACCTCCGCTCCGTCCACAAAACCTATCCCTCCGACGCCGGAACAGTCACCGTCCTTAATGACGTCAACCTGTCGATCAATCCCGGGGAACTTTTCTTCCTGCTTGGGCCTTCGGGATGTGGCAAGACCACCCTGTTACGCTGCCTGGCTGGTCTCGATTTTCCTACCTCCGGTGACATCTTCTTTGGCGATCGCAACGTCACGGACCTGGCCCCGCACCTTCGCGAAACGGCGATGGTCTTCCAAAGCTACGCCCTGTGGCCGCACCTGAGCGTCGCCGAGAATATCGCATTCGGTCTGGTCGAAAGAAAAGTTCCCTCGGCCGAACGCGCCCGCCGCGTCCAGGAAGCCTTAGCCTCCGTTCGTCTCGACGGCCTGGGTGAACGCTCCATCGATCAACTCTCCGGCGGTCAGCAACAACGGGTCGCCCTCGCCCGGGCCTTGGTCGTTCGTCCTCGTTGTCTCCTGCTGGACGAACCTCTTTCTAATCTCGACGCGCAGCTGCGTATCGAGATGCGCCAAGAAATCCGTCGCATTGTGAAAGAGAATGGCCTCACCGCCGTCTACGTGACCCACGATCAAGAAGAAGCCCTCGCCATGGCGGATCGGATGGCACTGCTCAGCCGCGGCCGCGTCGCGCAAATCGGCACGCCCGAAGAGGTGTATCGGCGACCCATCTCGGCGGAAGTAGCTCGCTTCATCGGCGAGACCAATCTGATTGGTGCCGAAATCAGCGGGCGGGATGCGACGACGGTCTCCGTGCTCACTCCCGCCGGCCCTTTCACGGGCATTCTGGGCGACCCTTCGAGTACGGCAGAAAACGGCCGCCCCGTAGAACTTTCGATTCGACCCGAAGCTTGGCACCCAGCCGCCGCTGGCGAGGCGAATTCGCTGACTGGTGTCGTCACCGAAAAAGTATATCTCGGCCAACGGGCTCAGCTTACCCTTCGGACTGGACTTGGTCCGTTGCGGATCATGGTCAGCAACCCGCCAGCAAATCTCACGACTGGCCACGAACTCACCGTCGCCGTGGCGACTTCAGATGTCGTGGTGCTCCCCCGCCCATGAAGACGACCCGAGCCTGGTGGATCACCTTAGGCACCTTGGCACTGCTGATCGTATTGCCATTATTGCTTCGCAAGGACACGAATCAGCGGCCGGCCCCAGGCACCCGTCGCTTGGTTATCTTCACGCCGCACAGCGAATCCATCCGGCGAGAGTTCTCCGAAGCCTTTTCCCGTCACTGGCGCGAAGGACACGGCGAAGATGTCTACGTGGATTGGCGCAGCCCTGGCGGCACCTCTGAGATCCGCTTGATGTTAGACGCCGGCTACAAGGCCGCGGAAGAAGAGAAGCGAGCCGGGATCGGTGCCGACGTCTTCTTTGGCGGCGGAGAACCGGATTTTGCCAGCCAGTCCAAGAAAGGTCGGCTCGTTCCTCTCCAAGCCTTTGATCAACACCCGGAATGGTTCGCGGCCGGCGGGCCGATTCCTGAATTCTTCACCGGGGAACGTCTTTGGGCCAAAGACAAGACCTGGTGTTCGTCTTGTCTTTCCCGCTTTGGGATCTGCTGGGCTCCGACCCGTTGGCGCGCCATCGGCTTGCCTGACCCGGTGCGCTGGGCAGATCTCGCCGATCCGCGACTTCGTGGCCAGCTGGCCTTAGCGGACCCTACTAAAAGCGGTTCGGTCGCGCGTGCTTTCGAACTCATCATCCAAGCCGAAATTCAGCGGAGCCTGCAAGCGCCCGAAAGAGCCGCGCTACCGGAAAAGGACCGGCTCGCACTGGGCTGGGCGGAAGGCTTCCGCTTGGTGCAACGGTTGGCCGCCAACGCCCGCTACTTCTCCGATAGCTCCACGAAAATTCCTTTAGATGTCGCTGACGGTAACGCCGTCGCCGGCATGTGCGTGGATTATTACGGAGCCGCCTTCGCCCAGCAGGTCAACCGTGCTAATGACGTTCGTCTCATCTGGACGGCACCAGCCGGCGGTACGACCGTGAGCGGCGACCCCATCGCCGTCCTGCGGGGGGCCCCAGAACAGGAACTCGCCCAAGCCTTCGTTAATTTCGTGCTGAGCCCTGCCGGACAGGCCCTCTGGAGTTCGCCCGTCGGCACGGTGCCAGGCCCCCGCGAACGCGAGCTCTTTCGCCCGCCGGTCCGCCGCGATGCCTACGCGGCACTACCGCCAGAACGCGCCGCTCGTTCGCCCTACGTCGGCACCGATCATCTCCAATACCGGCCGGAACTCACGGCCGCCTCCTTCGGGACGATTCGACGAGCCGTGCGCGTCATGTGTATCGATACGCATGAAGAACTAAAAGAGGCTTGGGCCGAGATCATCAAAGCCGGCATGCCCGCCGACGCTTTGGCGGTGATGAATGACGTCAGCGCACTCCCCTATCGCGCCGGTGGCGAAGGCGACCCGGGACTTGAAAGCCGAGACGCCCTCGTCTCGGCCCGCCGCATGACTGAACTGGGTGCTATCTTCCGCGAAAACTATCGCCGTGCGGCCGAGCTCGCCCGTCGTAACCAAGGAAAACACTGATATGAATCGTCGTACTGCCTGGATCCTCTGCGCCGCCGTCGGACTTTTGCTTGCGGTTGGTTTCATCTATCCGGCCTTCAGCGTATTGCGCGAGGCTTTCGTCGACCCGCGGGACGGAGGTTTCACCTTTAGCTACGTCCTCGCCGTATTGCGTGATCCGCTCTACCAAGACGGCCTCAGCAACGCGCTGTTGCTCGGCCTAGCCAGCACGGCCGTCGCCGGACTCCTGGCCCTACCTTTGGCGTTACTCAATTATCGCTATAGTTTTCCTGGGCGCGGCCTACTGGCCTTGGCGTTGCTCGTCCCGATGATCCTGCCGCCCTTCGTGGGGGCCATCGGCATCAAGTGTATCCTCGGAACGGAGGGTTCGTTTAACGCCGTACTGGCTGGCTTGGGCTGGATGGATCCG
>Ga0208960_1001065_pt1 | contig 14882 bp, 18 predicted proteins | sample GreLakmeON33MSRF_FD_187703 | JGI IMG/M metagenome (GOLD analysis project Ga0208960, IMG submission 187703) | Freshwater lentic microbial communities from great Laurentian Lakes, MI, USA - Great Lakes metaG ON33MSRF (SPAdes) | ecosystem: Environmental > Aquatic > Freshwater > Lake | place: Great...
ACATTTTGCCAGCCGTGGTGCCATGGATATCGAGGGCATGGGCGAAGCCATGGTCGGTCAACTCGTCGATGCAGGCCTAGTCCAACACCTCGACCAACTCTATGCCGTAACCGAGGAACAGTTGACCCACCTTGATCGCATGGGAGAAAAGTCCGCCACCAATCTTCTGCAAGGAATCGCCACAAGTAAAAGTCGCCCGCTCTGGCGCCTAATCTTCGGGCTCGGCATTCCACAAGTCGGGGCGGTTTCGTCTGAGTCCCTCGCTCGCCACTTTACCACTCTCGAAAAACTATCCACTGCGACCATCGACAATCTCACTCAAGTGAACGATGTCGGCCCGAAAGTTGCCGAGGAAATTGTCTCCTTTTTCAAGGAGCCTTCCACCCAGCGCCTTCTCCCTGCGTTACGAAAAGCTGGGCTTAATTTCGCCGCCCAAAAAGAGGAGCTCGCCATGCGAGGGGGCGTCTTCGCGGGAAAGAAATTTGTCATCACCGGCACCCTCAGCCAATCCCGTGAGGAGTTTATCCGCCAAATTCAGTCCCTTGGCGGATCGGTTGTCGGTTCCGTCAGCCCGAAAACCGATTTCGTTCTCGCGGGCGAGGAAGCCGGCTCCAAGCTGACCAAAGCTCGAGCCCTACAAGTTCGCATCCTCACGGAAAAAGATTTTGTAAAGCTTGTCCGAACCGACTTGCAAGAGTGATAATAGGCTTATGCCAAGGTTTCTTAGGTCACTCGCCCTCCCTCTCTTTATCGTTGCCACCCCCCTCCTCGCCCAGCCTTCTAACCCGGCCGCCGCCGAAGACGCGGAAATGGAGCGCCGCAAAATTCTTAAAGCCGCAGATCAGGTGGATCGGGTCGATGCCCAAGTGGATAAAATTCAGGCTCGCGTCAGTGCCCTCGAGAAAATTCTCGAAGAAGTTCGCCTGCAATCTCAATCCCTCAAGGAAACCCTCTCCAACACCTCCGCCATAGCAGCCCAAGACCGCACCGCCCTTTTAGATGAAGTTTCTAAATTACTCGCAGAACGGAAAGAGCGGGAAAAGGAAAAGCCGGTTGAAAAATCTCTTCCCGTCTCGAAAGCCGTCGAGCGTGATGGGTACGAACATGTCGTGGCCAAGGGAGACACCCTCAGCTCCATTGCCCAAGCCTACAGCGAGGAGTACAAAATAAAGATCACCGTAGACGCAATCCGTAAAGCTAACTCTCTTTCCAAAGATTCTCCTCTCAAACTCGGACAGAAACTGGTCATTCCTGCTCACTAACTTCCCATGAGCACCCCCGCCTCCCTCTACCGCCTCCAAAAAGTTCAGACCGGCCGCGTCCTGGGCCCCATGGACCTCGATCATCTTAAAGCTCTCGCTAATCAATCTCTCATCGCCCCCGACGATCTCATCCAAACCGACGAGGGCCCCTGGGCCAAAGCCCCAGAACTCACTGGCCTCGATATGCACTGGTGGGTCGAACCCCTCGACGGTCCCCGCTACGGCCCTACCACAGCAGGAACCATCGCGGAATTTCTGCAAAGTGGACAATTGGGCGGTTCAGAGCTCGTCTCCCACCTTCGCACTAAAGAAACCTACACCGTCACCGAGTTTCTCGAAGAAATCCGTCGCCGCCGTGCCTCCCGCCTGAAAAGCAGAACCATTAAACTCGACGACCCCACAGAGCCCATAGAAACATCCGAGGCCAGCCCAGCCTTTGATGCCGCTCTTCGCCTGCGCATCAAACAGCTGGAGACCGACCTCGCCCAAGCACGCCAGCTTCTCGATCAACAATCTCACGAACTAGCCCGCTTACGCGCCACCTTTGGCCAGTCTGGCCCTTCGGCTTGACCCGTCTGCTCCTTCTTCGCTACTTTTTATAGTCTTACTTGCTTTTAATTTATGCGCCATACTATCTCTGTCGTCGTTCAAAACCGTTTCGGGGTACTCACCCGCATCGCAGGTCTTTTTAGCGGGCGCGGCTTCAACATCGATACCCTCAACGTCGGACCCACCCAAAACGATAAAATCTCCCGCATGACCATCGTTGTCGTGGGCAACGATCAGGTTCTCGAGCAAGTCGTAAAACAACTCAAAAAACTGGTCGATGTTCTCGAAGTCCACGACTTCAAGGATGGCGATGTCATCGATCGCGAACTCATTCTACTTCGGGTCAAAGCCACCGCGGCGGCTCGGCCCGAAGTCATGCAAATCTGCGATATTTTCCGCGCCAAAATCGTCGACGTCCAATCCGCCAGCCTTTCCATTGAAGTCACCGGCGACGAGAGCAAAATCGGCAAGTTCCTACAACTGATGAAATCCTTCGGCATCCTCGAGCTCAGCCGAACAGGCAGGATCGCCCTCGCACGCCGCTAAAACTTTCCCCCACGAAACAACACCAACCCGAACAGGAGATAACCTTATGCCCGCCCGAATTTACCACGACCGTGACGCCAGTCTCACCCCCCTTCGCAGCCGCAAAGCCGCCGTCATCGGGTTCGGCTCCCAAGGCCACGCCCACGCCCTCAATCTTAAAAATAGCGGCATTCGTGTCACCATCGGCCTCTACAAAGGAAGTAAGTCCATCGCCGTTGCCAAAAAACACGGCTTTAAAGTCCTGCCGACTGCTGAAGCCGTCCGCGGCGCCGATGTCATCTTCGTTGCCGTGCCCGACCTGAAAATTCCCTCCGTCTACCAGAAGGACATAGCCCCCAATCTTCGCAAAGGTCAGTGCCTCCTCTTTAGTCACGGATTCGCCATTCACTATAAAACCGTCAAGCCACCCAAAAATGTCGATGTCATCCTCGTTGCCCCCAAAGGGCCAGGACATATCGTTCGCCGGCAATATGTCGAGGGACGTGGCGTTCCTGCCCTCTTCGCCGTACAGCAAAACCCAACTGGCCAAGCTCGCTCGATCGCGATGGCCTGGGCCCGTGGCATCGGGGCCACCCGAGCAGGTCTACTCCAAACCACCTTCAAGGAAGAAACCGAGACCGACCTTTTCGGCGAGCAAGCCGTCCTTTGCGGTGGCACCTCCGCCCTCATTCAAGCAGGGTTCGAAGTCCTCGTGAAAGCTGGCTACCAACCGGAAGTCGCCTACTTCGAAGTTCTTCATGAACTGAAACTTATTGTCGATCTGATCAACGAATCGGGCATCGCGGGGATGCGCTTCTCCATCTCTGAAACCGCCAAGTACGGGGACGTCACCCGGGGTCCCCGCGTGGTCGATACCCGAACCAAGAAATCGATGGAGAAAGTTCTCCAAGAAATCCGTAACGGCAAGTTCGCTCGGGAATGGGTACGGGAAAGCCACACCGGGATGAAACGTTACCATCGCCTGCTCAAGGCGGGGACTAAACACCCCATCGAAAAAACCGGCGCACGTCTCCGTGGCCTGATGCCTTGGATCCGCTCGCGCAATCTCAAGGGCGCCCAAGCCGCCTACTAAACATTCCTAGGAGGCGGGCGGACTGCTTTGGGGTCAGAGGTCGATTTGCAATGCGCCCCCATGTGGGCGTGCTTCCTCCTCTTATCAGGTGCGCCTTTGACTGTTTCGGGCTAAGCTCGTCCTATGTCCTTTGGCCCTCATATTCAGATCTTCGACACCACTCTTCGAGACGGAGAACAGTGCCCAGGCGCCGCCATGACCGGTCGCCAAAAACTCGAAGTCGCCCGCCAACTCGCACGACTTGGCGTCGATATCATCGAAGCAGGGTTCCCCATCGCTAGCCGAGGCGATTTTGATTCGGTCCAAGAAATTGCCCGGACCGTCCGTGGCCCTGTCATCTGTGGATTGGCCCGTTGCGTAAACGCCGACATCGATGCCGCAGGAGCGGCCGTGAAACCCGCCGGAAAAAAAGGCCGGATTCATGTTTTCCTCGGGACCAGCAAAATCCATCGCGATTTTAAACTGGGCAAAGCTCGCCACGAAATTCTTCGCCTCGCGACCGACGGGGTTCGTCGCGCCCGCCGCTTTACCCCCAACATCGAATTCTCCCCCGAAGATGCCTCCCGCACGGAAATCGATTTCCTTGTCGAAGTTGTCGAGGCCGCTATCTCGGCTGGGGCCACCACCATCAATCTCCCCGATACTACGGGGTATGCTGCTCCCGAAGAGTACGGCCGGATGTTTGCCCAAGTCATCGCCCAGGCGCGGGGTTCAGCCAACACAGTTTTCAGCACCCACTGCCATAATGATCTCGGCCTCGCCGTCGCCAACTCCTTGGCCGCAGTGCAAGCGGGTGCACGCCAAGTGGAGTGCACCCTCAACGGGATCGGGGAGAGGGCAGGAAATGCCGCCCTCGAGGAGGTCGTGATGGCACTCCACACACGGGCAGATTTTTATGCTGACAGCCGCACCAACATCCAGACCCGTGAGATCGTTCGCACCTCGCGGCTAGTCTCCGCTGCCTGCGGATTCCCCATCCCGCGCAATAAAGCCATCGTCGGCCTCAATGCCTTCGCCCATAGCTCAGGAATTCATCAAGATGGCATCCTTAAAAAAAGGGAAACCTACGAAATTATCGATCCAGAAATCGTGGGCTGGGGGAAAACAGAGCTTCCCCTCACCAAACACAGTGGCCGTGCCGCCGTCTCCGCCCGCCTGAAGCATCTCGGCTATACCCTCCGGCCCGCCGAGCTGGCCGCGGTTTTCACCCGCTTTAAGGAAATCGGCGATCGCAAAAAGTTTGTTCACGATGACGACCTTGTTTCCCTCGTCGGCGCACAAATTCATGTCGCGCGCGAAACCTACTCCCTGGAAAGTTTAGCCTGCCAATCAGGCACTGGAGCTAAACCGATGGCCAAGATTACCCTGCGCCACGGGCGTAAAATACTTTCAGCCCAAGGATCGGGCGATGGCGTTGTCGATGCCGTCATGAAAACAATCGATCGCATGACGGGACTAAAAGGTCACCTCCTCGATTATTCAGTGCGCGCCGTCACCGAGGGAAAAGATGCCGTGGGGGAAGTATCTCTCAACGTTCGTTTTGCCACCAAGGGAGAACCGGCCAGTGGTCGCGCCGCCGCCACCGATGTGATCGAATCCAGTGGCCGCGCTTACTTAGCGGCCGTCAATCGTTGGCTCGCCGAAGGGGGCCGAGTCTCTTCCAAGACCCGGCCCACCTTGGCCAGTCCCTAAACTTTTTTCTTAGTCGTAACTAGGATTCCGAGGCCCGCGGTCATAATCAAACTCGGAGGACCGCTCCGCCTGCTCGCCACGAGGGGGCCGGCTGTCCGCCCGATCGTGATTGCGGGGACCACCGCCGGTGCGTTCCCCTTGCGATTTTGCGCCGTTGACGATCATCAATCGGCCCATGAAATCTGTATCATGGAGCTTCTTGGCGACCTCTTGCGCTCCCTCGAGCGTCAGCATCTCTGCAAATCCGAATCCTTTCGAATTCGAACCACTATCGCGCACCACTTCGACATTCTTCACCCCAGCCACTTTGCTCAGGTGATCGAAGATATCGCTCTCCGATGCATCGTAGGAGAGGTTACCTACATACAGACGGGGGGTCAGCACCTCCATCGGAGGGATGGAACGCGCCCGCGGGTTACGCGGTGCATCTCCTCTTCCATTCCGTTGGCGATGATCCGCGGATTGTGCGTGAGAGGGGCGCGAAGAACCGCCACCCATCCCGAATAGTTTTTTTAGGAATCCCCAGAAACCTCCGCTCGCGGGCTTGCTTTCCCGGCGGGGTCCACCCCCGTTACTGCCATAACGGTCGTGGCGGCGGTTGCGTCGGTCGTGAGGTCCACCTCTTTGGTTGGAACCGTATCGTGAATCGTGACTCATGTGTTTGATGTGCGGCGGAAAGATATGGCCCGAGCGGACTGACCAGACGCTCAGCGTCCGATCGACGAAGGATGGATCATGCCTCGATGGCTTGACCGCAATCGCTTCCGTGAGGTTCTTATCGTTCTCTTAAGGTCTGCGAGAAGGGTGAGGGCGCTTTCATGGATCCGAAATAGATCTTGGTCGATCACGGACACCGGATCAGCACGCCCTTTGCGCAACTCCCCGCCGAACTCCTTTCAATCCGCTTACTCTATCGTGAAATGAAAACAAATGCAAGCAATATGCAATCAATTGAAGATGAGTGTTTTATGACTAAGGGAGGCTGCCTCCACCGAGGCCTTCCCTACTGCGCCGTCGAGGACTGGGCCTCAATCATCACGGGCGCTGCAACCCCACCCCCATTCAGGTAGTACCCCGCCCCCGCCTGCTGCGGAAGCAACATCATCGCAAGTGCCTCTTTCCAGGTCCCATCCACCCAGTACGGATTCCCTAAAAAATCTCCCGTCTGCCCAAACTCAGCAAAAAACCAGGTGTAATTCTCTAATCCCTCCGCAAATCCCCCCGTTTGCGCCACTACCAAAGTCTTCTTCCCATCCGCCCCGTCCTCCGCTTGGCAGATCAACTCCCCCCCATCCTGCAAAGTCCAGCGCACATCCCAATAGCTCGTCTCCCCCTCCGACCAAGTGGATCCATGAGCCCTCACCATCGTACTCAACGCCCGCGCAAACCGATTCCAATCATCCGTCCCCCACTCACTCGGTTGCAGAATCTGCTGCACCCGCTGAAGTCGCGTCCGCCACTCCTGCGTGATCCGACGAAGCTCAACACGACTGATCATCTAAAACTCAACGAGAGCGACGCTCGCCCGAATCCCCTTCCAACATGGAAAGACGCTGACGCACCGTTGCCACCTCCTTCTCCTGACGGCTCAACTGCGCCTTGGCCTGCTCCAGCAGGGAAAGTTGCTTGGCCAACTGCGCCCCTGCTGCTTCCAACCCACTCGATAACTCCGCATCCCGTGCCTGCAGCGAGGCAAACTCCTTGTTCAACCTCTCCTCCATCTGATCCACCGTCACACTCTGCCGCTGAATCTGTTTCCACAGAACAAAACCCCCAAACCCAGAAAGCGCTGCACAGCCCACAATAATCGAAAGCAAAGCCAGCCCCACTCCCCCCAAAATGGAGGTAACCGCTTGCTGCTCTTTTCGCTGGCGATCAATACTCCTCTTCACGTTCAAAGCTGCGGGATTGGTTGGATTATTCATAGTGGGTTCCTCTCGTTGGACTTTCGATGTCGCTGGCGGAGTGTATCCACTCGGCCGTGGGGGACCCTTGATCACCACCACCTCAGGATCCACTTCCGCTCCACTCCCCAAGGAGGGCGCAGACTCCGCCCCAAGACCAAATGCCAATTCAGGCTCCGGGGGGACAGGCGATGAGCTCAAGGTTTCTTTCATTCTTCCGTTCCTCACGGATTTGAGCGTCTAACTCACGCTTGGCGAGTGATTACTTTCCTCGCCCTCAATCCGCCTGCTTCTTCATCCCCACAACTACCCCGCCCCCCACTTCTCCCTCCTCAGGCGCCCGCAGGCCCAACCCACGACGAATCAAACTCTGCGCGTTCAACTGCACCGCCTCATCTGGTCTTCTCCAAACCGACTCCAAAACCAGACAAATCCCCTCCTCCCCTTGCCCCGCGTGGTCCATCGCCAATCTCAAGAAATCTGCCTCCTCGCGAATCGGATATAACCCAGGACACTCCTTCGCCCGTGCCACCAGCTTGGCCAGTAATTCCATTCGGCGGACCGACGCCACCTCTTGCTTCTCGCTCATCTGGGTATCTTCCCCGCCCCAACCCTCCGTTGTCCAGCAGGCTCACTAATATTTTTAGCTCACCTCCCAAAAAATTACTTGATTCTCACAGTTGCTCAACCCCTCCACCCAAGGCAAGATTCCCCTATGCAGATCGATCGGCGATCCGTTTTAGCGGGCACCCTCTTCGGACTACTCACCGCCTTCGGGCCGTGGTTCCAAGGCCTATCCTTTACCGCTGCCGCACTTTTCTCACTCGGACTACTTCTCACCTACGCCTCCATCGGACTCCTCGTCGCCGTTCTCCCCTCCTTTTCTCCTGCCTTTCTCTCCGGTGCTCTCTGGGGCTTCCTCTACAGCGTTCCAGGCGCATTTTTTACCGCTGTCCCCTATCCCCTCACCGCCGATGCGCCCGCCTACTACCGGGAATTTGTCGGCGGGGGCCCCCGCACCCTCCTTCTTACCCTCCTCTTCGGCGCTCTCGCCGGCGCCATCGCCGGTTTCTGTCGCAAGCCCCGTCCGTGAGTTTTTTTTCGATCGTCTCCCGCCTCAACGGACTGCTCTACCGGCGCGAACTCGCCCGCCTCGACCCCCAAGATCGCTCCCTTGCGAAAACTTGGATGCTTCAGTTTATGAAAGCCAACCACCCCGATTGGGATGAAGCTAAAATCGCCGAGGAATACGAGCGCCTGCTCTACTGCCGACCCGTCGCCGTCGACGAGTGGACTCGGAGAATGCAAGGATGACTCGCCTCCTTAGACTTGGCTTCAGCCTAGCTGTTCTCGCCCTCCCTATCTCCGCTTTCCCCGAATCTTCACCTGCGCCTCAACCCATCGCCTTCCGTGTCGGCTCCCTCCGCTTCGACCGCCCAGATTCTTGGCGCTGGGTTCCCCCCTCCGACTCTCTCCGCGCTGCCCAACTCGAGAAAAAAACACCCAAGGGGACTCTCCTCATCACCTTCTCCCGCTTCCCCAACGCCTCTAGCGGATCGACCCAAGCTAATCTCGATCGTTGGACCGACCAATTCTCAAAATTATCTCTTCCCGCAAAAACCCATGCCACCACTGGCTCCGTCTGCCCTGTCACCACCCTCCGACTCCAAGGCACCCTCAAGGGCGGCCTGCCAGGCGGCCCCGCAAAAGAAATCGTCGACGCAACCCTTCTCGGTGCAATTTTTCAAACCGAAGGAGAGCTGGTTGTCGTTAAATGCACGGGCCCTTCCTCCTCCATCGCCCCCATCGAAAAAGAGTTTACCTCTCTCCTCGCCGCCGCGGGCGGACTCCCTCCTTAAATGGCGATCCGCTTTAATCCCGCCGCGCCCACTAAGTTCAGCTTGCGATAAAAACAACTTTTCTCCCCTGTGTGACACGCCACCCCCTTGGCCGGCAACCGCACTTTCAAAATCAAGCAGTCCTCATCGCAATCCACCAAGATCTCCTCGACCGATAAAAAATTGCCCGAGCTCTCCCCCTTCACCCACAGCTTGTTTCGTGAACGACTAAAAAAAGTTGCCCTGCGCGTCGTTCGGGTCGCCTCCACCGCTTCCGCATTCATAAAAGCCACCATCAGCACCTGCCCTGAATCAATCTCTACCGCGACCGCCGTCAACAATCCTTGCCCATCAAACTTAGGCTGAAAGCTTTCCTCTCCTTCACCCAACGGCGCAACCTTGGAGCTCATCCGGGTTCCCCCGGGCCCTTATTTTTTGGCCGGAGCAGCAGGCGACGGCGGAACAGGCGGAGCCGAGACGGGAGGCGTCGTCGCCGTCACAGGCGCTGCTGCCACAGGAGCGGGCAGTAAAATCTTCACCGCCGCTTCCTTCCGCAGATCCTCCAGCAAAAGCCTCGTCGCTTCGCCCTGTTTCAACCGCTTCAAGTGGGACATGATCTCATTTTTCACATCCTCCAACTTCAAAGTCTTGGCGGCTTCTTTGGCCTTCACCTTCAAAAAGTGATAACCAAACGGAGTCTCAAAAACCGCACTGGTTTTTCCAGGAGCAGTTGAAAACGCCACCTTCTCAAAATTTGGGGTCATCTGCCCCTTACTAAACGGAGGAAGTTCCCCGCCCCGCGCCTTACTTCCGGGATCATCCGAAACTTCTTGGGCCACTTTCTCAAACGCCTCCCCCTTATTGACTCGCGCCAGTGCTGCATCCGCCGCTTTCTTCTTGGCCGCCTTTGTCGCCGCATCCGCTGCCGGGTCCACCTTCACTAAAATATGTTGCGCCTGCACGCTCTCGTTCCTCTGCCACAACTTGGGGTTTTCTGTGTAAAATTTCTGTACCTCATCGTCCGTCGGGGCTTTCAAGGCAGGCTCCACTCGTGTCCTCATGAGGTTGTCTACCTCTAGCTTCTGCTCGATCTCCTTCACCATCGCCAGCTCAGTCGTTTTCGCCTTGGCCAACTGCTCCTCAAAGGCTTTGGCATCAGGGAAGTTCTTTTTCATCTTCTCCAACTGCTCCTTCGCCAATACCGCCGCGTTCGTCAAAGGAGACTTACGAGCCTCCGTCAGCGCGATCTGCCGATTAATCATCTGATTAAGAATGTTCAACTCCAGTGAACTCAGCTGGGCCGCCGGAACCTTGTCCCGCGAAAGATTAAAATTGGTTAACGCCCGATCCACTTCCACATCCAATTGCGCACGGGTCACTTTGATCCCTTTGCCCTCCGCCACCACAAAACGGGGATTCGCGGGATCCTTCACCGCGCAACCTGCGACAAAAAGGGCCAAAAGGAGGGTTAAACTAAGAGCTAGATGTTTTTGCATAGAACTTGCTAGGTAAGGCGAACTCTTCCCGTTTGGCAAGCCTGCGAATCCCGCCCCGAACCCGCTTGCCAACTCGCTCCTTCATGTGAATCGTCTTTCCCATGCCCACCGGCTCCCTTCTTTACGCCACCATCGGACTCCTCGCCGGCCTTGCCTCTGGTTGTTTCGGTATCGGTGGAGGCGCCCTCATCGTCCCCGCCCTCACCCTCCTTTGCGGCGTCCCCTACCATGTCGCCGTCGGCACCTCCCTCGCGCTCATCATCCCCATCTCCCTCGCGGGCTCCTTCACCAGTTGGCGCCTCCACACCGTCGAATGGAAAATCGTTCTCGCCTGCGCCCTCACTGGCATCCTCGGCGCTATCCTCGGATCTCTGCTGATCCAGAAAATCCCTGAACTCATCGCTCGGCGTGCCTTTGCCCTTTTCTTACTTTATGCGGCCTGGCGCCTTTGGACCAAATGACCGCCCTGCCCATCGACTATCCCGCGGCCTGGCGACCCTGGATGGAAGCTTTCCTCGCAGTCCCGACATTCCAATGGAGCTTCGGCGCCTCCCTCCTCGGCCTTGGCATTTTCTTTTGGTGCGTTCTCATCTCAATCGGTGGAAAGATAGGTCAACCCGATCCATCTTCCCCCGCCTGGCGCCAATGGATCTATACCCTCCGCTGGCCCATCGCGAATCTCTGCTTCATCCTTTGCCTTTGGACCGGATTCCAGTCCATCTCCGGGTTTCCCGCCGCCTTCTTTGAGCTCAAGAGCCTCGGCCTCCATATTGCCCTCGCCTGCGTTGCCGCCGGCGCCGCCATTCGCTCCGCCAATATCCTTACGCTGTTTTTCCAACGCCGCTTCTTCCCCGAAAAATTTGCTGAGGATGCAGAGATCGCCCTCATCACCACCCGCCTCCTTCGTGGCCTCATCCTCCTCATCGCCGCCTTAGTCATTCTTGATAATTTCGGCATCAAACTCTTAGGTCTCCTTGCCGCCCTCGGATTCGTCGGCGGCGCCCTTGCCCTCGCCTCCCAAAGCACCATCGCCAATGTTTTCGGCTACTTCGAAATTCTTGCAGACGGAATCTTCCGCACCGGCGATCGCATCACCTTCCAAGACTACGACGGCTTCGTCCGCGTCCGTGGCTTACGCAGCATCCGTCTTGAATCCCTCTCAGGAGGAATCCTCACCATCCCCAACAAACAGTTCGTCGAACAGCAGGTCCGCCGCCTGACCGACGACCAAGGTCGCTCCCTCCTCACCGTCGATCTCGGCCTTCTCTACTCCTACGATAAGCCACGCCTTGAGGAAGCCATCCACACCATCTGCGCTGCCCTCTCCGCCCAATTCCCTCAATCCGAACCCATCGGACGCTTCTATGAGTTCGGTGAAAGCGCACAGAAACTCCGCTTCACCCTTCGCACCGACTACCGCGATGGCCTCGAATTTGTCCGCGACACCACCGCCGCCCACCTCGCCGTTCGCCAAGCCTGCGACCGCGCCAAACTCTCCTTCGCCTTCCCCACCCGCACCATCTCCCCCAATCCCTAATTCACGCGTGAGCGCATCCCGCAAACGCGGGAGCCCGCCCCGGGCACCCTTCGCGTCCTTGGCGTGAGCAATCCCTTCTCTAATCCAAAATTAAAAATTCAACATCCCAAATCAATCCCCCCCTTACCCCCCTGTATTCCTTAGCGTCCTAAGCGGCCTTCGCGTGAGTAATAGTCCCGCACCTGCAGGGCCAATCCAAAATTCAAAATTAAAAATCAAAAATCTTCCCCCCTCCCCCCCTCTTGCTCGTTTCTCGATCGTTCGGTACGATCTTAAAGATTTGCCGCGTGGTGCAATTGGTAGCACACCACACTCTGAATGTGGGTGTTCTAGGTTCGAGTCCTAGCGCGGCAGCCCCCTTTCCCTTCCGCCTCGCTTTCCCACCCTCCCACGGCATATTCCCGCCTAATGAATCTAGGTCGCCTCCTCGTCGTCGGTACCCCCATCGGAAATCTCTCCGATATCTCTCCCCGCGCCTGCCAAGCCCTTGCCACCTCCGATCTCATCGCCGCCGAAGACACCCGCCACACCGGCCTTCTCCTCCAACATCTCGGCCTCAAAAAACCTTTTCTCAGCTACCAGAAATTTAATGAGGCGTCCCGCGAGACCGAAATCCTCGACCGCATCCGCTCAGGCCAAACCATCGCCCTCGTCACCGACTCTGGGATGCCCTGCATCTCCGATCCCGGAGAACGGATCATTCGCGCGGCCCGCCGCGAAAATCTTCCCGTCGAAATCATCCCTGGCCCCTCCGCCGTCCTCCATGCCCTCATCGCCAGCGGCCTCCCCGCTCTCCCATTCTACTTTGGTGGCTTCCTCCCCCCCAAGTCAGGCGGTCGCCAAAATGAGCTCACCGCTGCCGCGTCCCGCGACCACACCTCCATCTACTTTGAATCCCCCCATCGTCTCGCCCGTACCCTTCTTGCCCTAACCGAAATCTTCCCCCCCGCCTCCCGCGTCTGCGTCTGCCGCGAACTTACCAAAAAATTCGAAGAAGTCTTTCTCGGCTCCCCTGCTGAGGCCGCCACCAAGTTTGCTGGAAAGACGAAAGGCGAGATCACTATCGTGCTCTCGCCTTTCTAGAAAACCCGCGCTGAACTTCAGTTTTACCCGCCAGCCGCTCCCTTCACCTTCCGCTTACTTTGGTTCAATGTGTCTCTCAGCGCATCCGTATCCTTAATCATCTCCTGTGCCGATGCCTTCGCTTTTTCCACCATTGGCTGACTCGTTTTAATCGAATCCGGGGTGAAGGAGGAAGCAAAGTACTTCTTTAGATCCAACAACAAGGACGTCAGATCATTCGCGTCCCCACCCACCTCCCTCAACCTTTTATCCAAAGCATCAAAATCCGCTTTCGCGCTATCGATCTCGGCATTCGTCATTTTCCGCATGTCCTTGTCATTCATCCCAGAGACTTCCTTCGTCCAAGCGGCAATCCGCTGCCCCTGCAGATCCCTAACCTTCTCCACACGATCCTTGATGTCTTCACGGATGCTCTGCAGGTCCTCCAAGTTATCTTCGAACTTATCGAAGGAATTGTTCGCATCGTTGTTGTCCGACAACTCCCCCAGATTCGTCATGATGTAGCTTAACCGCTTCTGCGCACGTCCCATCAGGTCGTCCAACTTGTTCATGCTCACCGCTTGATCCGCCGCGATATTCAGCGAATCCGAATTCTGTGCCCATCCCGCCATTGGAATCAGTGCCCATCCAACTAACATCGCCATTAAGAGTTTTTTCATTTTATTTTCTCCTTTTTTGCCTTTCGGGTTCCTTATTTCGCTTTCAGTAGATCGTAAATCCGAGCCATCCCATCTTTTTTCGATGCCGGAACTTCCGCCAACGAGTTAAGGATATCTTTCACCGAAACCATCGGCTTGCCATAAAAATCAGCATTCGCCTCCTCATTGATATTCACATCAAATCCTCCGAAGTTCACCCCCAGCTTTGCCCCCTTATTCCAGATATACACGTTGAAGTCGCGGTCCCGCATTGAAGCATCCAGTGCCGCCCCGCCTTTAGGCCCCATCACTGCGCCTGCCGAGGCGCTTGAAAAATGTTGTCCGTCGGTGCCCCACTTGCTCACCACCCCCTCCTTCATCAACAAGATAACGATATCGTTATCCGTTCCGCCCACGTCGATTCCCAAGGTGCCGCCATCTGTTGTAATCGCCACAGGACCACTCCAACCTTTGTCCGTCTTCGCCATCAGAATCCCATCCCCTCCCGATCCACCGATCCCGATCGAGAATCCTGTTACATTTAAAATCACGATTCCCTTAGCTTCATTCACTAACTCCATATTAAGGATATCTTCCCTCTTCATCCGCCCAAGAATTTCGGCGCAATCAGGAACCAGCTTATCTAGCGATTCGGCCCATCCATTCGTGGTGGGAAGTGCAATTAGGGTGGCGAGGAGGAGTTGGAGGATTTTTTTCATAGAGTGTGTCCTTGGGTTAGGGGTTAAGAGAAAAAACTGCCTCTATCTCTTTCTATTCGCAAGACTGAAATCAGTTGGTTGCCCTCTCGCCCCCGCCCCGCATGAAGGTCGGGGCCACCTCCGCCGTAAACTGCTTTAACATTGCCACCGTCTGCGCTTCGTTCTTCCCCAACGGCATGTAGCCCTCCGTCACCACCGCCATCACAATCACATAGGCCCAGCGATGATTTAGATTCTTCGTAATCCGATCAAAACTTGTCAAAAAGACTCGATTCCAATGATACGGCGTCGTCACCTGATTCCCCACAAACCAATAAAAATAGTTCGCATAAAGTTTTCTTCGGTCCCCCTGCGCTACCTCCACATCCCTCACCAAACTCAAATTCATCACCTTTAAATCCCTCCCGTCCGTCATCGCAATATCCTCCACCACCCCCCCCCGAATACTCCAACCCTGAGCTGGCAGACAAACCTCAGGACGATGAATACTCCTCTTTTCTCCCCCACTCAAAACGATCGAGGTCATGATCCGATCCCTTCCCCCAT
>Ga0208960_1001066_pt1 | contig 14874 bp, 8 predicted proteins | sample GreLakmeON33MSRF_FD_187703 | JGI IMG/M metagenome (GOLD analysis project Ga0208960, IMG submission 187703) | Freshwater lentic microbial communities from great Laurentian Lakes, MI, USA - Great Lakes metaG ON33MSRF (SPAdes) | ecosystem: Environmental > Aquatic > Freshwater > Lake | place: Great...
CTCACGCAGCGCACCCGACTCATTAGTAACTGTAATTTTCTCTACTTCGATACGACCGCCGTGCTTCAGTCGTTTGTGTTCCAGGATAATATTCCCACTTCGATTGGCACCGACCTGAGTCTCGGCGTTGAATCGCGGCCACTGCTCAACAACAACTGGATCTTTCGCGCAGGCATCTCAGGCCTGCTCCCGGGCGATGGTTTTCAGGCTCTCTATGGCCCGATCACCGGTCAAGTGCCGAATCTCTTCGCAGCATTTACCGATCTCGAACTCGCGTTTTAAGATAGACTTTCGAGCTCTTCCAACGAGCAAAGATCCTCTAGACAATGCGCGCACTCCATGAACTTTCCAAGCAATCCAGTCGCACCCCCTGCCAGCGAATTGCCGCAGCAGATTGGTCGCTATCGAATTGAAAAAGTGCTTTCGAATGACAGCTTTGGAACAACCTATCTGGGACACGACGACGACTTGCAGCGACTCGTGGCGATCAAGGTGCCCCATCCGGACCTGATCGTTGATCCCGAAAACTTGGCAGCCTATTTGTCGGAAGCCAGGCGTTCCGCGGCCGTCGAGCACCCCAATATTGTGCCTGTGATTGAGGTTGGTTCGACGGAGGCGTTTCCCTGCTTTGTCGCGCGCCGTTTTATCGATGGCAGCACGCTTGCAACAAGGCTTGCGCACTCTCGGCCATCACATGCCGACAGCGCGACGATGATCGTCACGGTCGCCCAAGCCCTCGAAGCAGCTCATCGCCAGCATGTTGTGCATGGCGATATTCAGCCCAGCAATCTTCTTCTGGATTGGACAGGCACTCTTTTTGTGTCCGATTTTGCACCGTCGCTGGTGAGTGGTCAGCGAATGGTCGGCACGCCCGAATATATGTCGCCGGAACAAATTCGAGGCGAAGACCACCGCATCGATGCGCACTGCGATCTCTTTAGTCTGGGGATTGTGTTTTACGAACTGCTTTCAGGGAAACGCCCCTTCGAGGCCGATTCCTTGGCGCACTTGACCGAAGCGATCAGCGCCGCCAATCCCACGCCGCCCAGGCAGATTGACCCGTCGATTCCCTTAGAACTCGAGCGGGTCTGTCTCAAAATGCTCCGCCGTCGCGTCGAAGAACGCTATGGCTCGGCGCAGGAGTTGGCGGACGAACTCAAAGCATCCGCCGTGCATTTAAGCAAGACGGCTTTGCCTGACAGTCGCGACAGTGCCCTCCACAGCCAGAATGGCACGCACGTTGAGCGGAGCACATTTGTGTTTACCGACTTTAAAGGCTTCACAGATCGTGTGCGGCTTCTGGAGCAGACAGCCGGTCCGCGGGCTGCGGCCGAGATGAAACGCACCGTGGCGGTCTACGTGGAAGAGGCACTGCGGCAGATCAATAACATTGTGCCGCCCACAGAGTATCGATTGATTGACACCGCAGGCGATGGATTTTTCTTTCACTTTCATTCTGCCGAAGGGGCGTATCGATTCACCGCAGCCCTGCAAGCCAAGACTGCTGCGCACAACCGCGACGTCACAGAAGCCGTCGCCGAACACTGGTTTCGCACCGGTGCTGCCACCGGAGACGTGGCGTGGGACGAAGACAAGCCGGTCGGCAATGTGGTCAACATCTGCTCCCGCCACCAGGCGGCCTGCGCGGGGGGTGATTTTCTCATCGACGAGTCGACGTTTCAAGATCTGCCCGAAGAACTCCGGCAGCAGTTTGGCCTGCCGGAGACCATTCGCGACAAGCATGGCAGCGGCTACCTCGTTCGCCGCACGGCGTTTGGGCGGCCGCTTGAGCCGCTCGATGCGTGCAAGCCGAGCGATGCCGCACAGCCACAACTCAAAAAGGTTGTCGACGGGCCTGCGGCAATTGTGCCTAAAGGTCTGCGGTCGTATGACTCAAGGGATAGCGGCTTCTTTCTCGAGCTCGTGCCCGGCCCTCGAAACCATGAGGGCATTCCGGATATGATCCGATTGATGAAGGCCCGGATCGAAGCCCGCCACGCGGCCGACACATTTGCACTGGGATGCGTGTATGGGCCGAGCGGTTCTGGCAAATCGTCGCTGGTGAAGGCAGGAGTCTTGCCGAGGCTGTCGTCTGCGATCATCCCCATTTTCATCGAAGCCTCTGCGAAAGACACCGAATCGACGTTGATGAACCGGCTGAGGATCGCTTTTCCCCAGTTGCCCGAAAACGGCTCGCTGACACAGGCACTCACAACCTTGCGTCGGGGCACCGCGATTCCTGCCGGGCACAAGGTGTTGATCATCATCGATCAGTTTGAACAGTGGTTACAAACCACGTCGAACACCATAGAAAGCGATTTGGCAAATGCCCTGCGGCAATGCGACGGCACGCACCTGCAGTGCTTTGTGATGGTGCGAGACGATTTCTGGATCACCATCAATCGATTCGTGCGAGATCTGGATGTTCGGCTCGTCGAGCGAGTCAATTCCGTGATGATTGATCTGTTTGACAGAGACCACGCGGCGCGAGTGCTGGGGTTATTTGGGCGGGCCTACGGCCGACTGCCAGACAATCCAGCCGCGGTGAGCAGGGATCAGAAGCAGTTTCTCAAGGATGCCATCGAGAGCTTGGCCGTTAACAACAAGATCGTGCCAGTGCGATTGGCCCTGTTTGCACAACTCATCAAGAACAAACCGTGGACGCCGGGAATGCTCAAGGAGATTGGCGGCGCGGAAGGTGTCGGGGTCACGTTTTTAGAAGAAACTTTTAGCGCTACCAACACATCCGCAAGATTTCGGCACCACCAGCAGGCAGCCCGCAACGTGCTCAAGAGCCTTTTGCCCGAAGGCAACACAACCATCCGCCTTCTCAGAACGTCGCAGGAACTCCTCGCAGCCTCCGGGTATGAAAAACGCCCCGAAGATTTTACCGATTTACGAGAGATGCTCGACGGCGAATTGCGACTCATCACGGCGACCTTTTTGGAGAACGATGAAAACACTGTTACGAAAGATTCTGAGGATACTTTCAAAGCAACCTCATATCAGCTCGCGCACGATTTTCTTGTGCCATCACTGCGAGCGTGGCTGACTCGCGGCCAAAAAGAAACCCATCGCGGCCGGGCCGAACTGCTCTTGGCCGATCGGGCTACGGTCTGGAATGCGCGACCAGAAAATCAGCAGTTGCCTTCGATCGTGCAATCGCTTCAGATTCGCTGGTGGACCAAACGACGTGATTGGACCAAGCCGCAGCGGCTCATGATGCGAACGGCGGTCTTTCATCGTGCGTGGCTCCTCTCGATCCTCTTGATACTCATCGCTCTGGCGGGCTGGGCTGCCCGGGAAGAATATGGCCGAATCGAAGCCATCGGCTTTCGCGACCGATTGCTGGTTGCCAAGATTTACGAGGTTCCCACGATAGTGCTTGCGCTAGAGCCGTTTCGTCGTTGGATCAATCCGCTGCTCAAGGCCGCTCAAGTCGATACCAAAACGCTTGCCGATCCACAAAAGCAACTGGCCGTCTGCCTGGCGATGCTCCCGGTGGATGCCTCCCAAGCCGAGGCGCTGCTTGAGCATCTGCTTGTGGCGAAGCCGGAGGCTGTGGGAGTGATCGTGGCCGCCTTGGAGCCACAGAAGCAGGCCTTCGTGGAGCGGTTGTGGAGCCAGGTTGATAGCAACAGTAGCAATAGCCAAAACGATTCAAGGAGCCTGCGGGCTGCTGCGGCACTGGCAACGTACGACAGTGAAAATACGAAGTGGGACCAAGCAGTCCAACCGATCGCAGATCTCTTAGCACTCGAAGAACCGCTGGATATTCTCGAGTGGAACGAATGCTTTCGTCCAATCAAGTCAAAGCTTCTCCCGCCACTGGAAGAGATCTTTCGTCACAAACCGTCGGAGGTCCTGCGCGTTCATGTGGCCCGCATCCTCGCCACGTATTACGCCAATGCTCCTCTCCAAATTGTTGACCTGCTTTTAGACACGCTTGTGACTCGATATAGGGTTCTCTTTCCGATCGTGGCAGCCCATGCCGAGATCGTTATTCCTATGCTCACTGCTGAACTCGATCGCGTTCTTCCCGCCGATGCCGAAGCATCGCTCTACGAGCGATTCGTCAAACGGCAGGCCAATGCGGCGGTAATGCTGATGCTTCTTCATCGGCCAGACAAGGCATGGGCCTTGCTGAAGCATTCGCCGAATCCGAGTGTCCGCAGCTATATCATCGATCGCATCGGCACTGCCAATGTCAATCCCGCGATGATTGCCGACCGCTTAGATCATGAAACAGACCTCTCTGCGCAGCGGGCGCTGCACTTAAGTCTGGGGTCGTATCCCGAAAGCAGCGTATCGCCGACCGTGCGGCTGTCGCTTCTGCCGAAGGTGCAAGCAATCTATCAGACCGATCCCGATCCGGGGCTCCATGCTGCCAGCGAGTGGCTGCTGCGGATGTGGAAAGAAGAGCCGTGGCTCCAAACAATCAATCAGGAATGGCAAAAAGAGAGCCACTCGCTCTTTCGTGAAATTGCTTTTCCGGTAGCCACTACCGCTGCGCCAGCCGGGCCGCAGTGGTACGTCACCAGCCAAGGCCAGACGATGGTGATTCTCCCAGGGCCTGTCGAGTTCATGATGGGATCCTCTCGCGACGATGTATTGTCGAACTTCAACGACCCGGTGCATCCAAAGCGCATTGGCCGCACCTATGCGATTACCAATAAGACGGTTTCGATAGAGCAGTTTCAGGCCTTCGATCCGACGTATTCAGTTCCAGCCAGATTCAGCCGCCTGCCGGATCTGCCCGCGATTCGGATCGATTGGCATCGAGCGGCAGCGTATTGCAATCACCTCAGCGAGAAGGAGGGCATTGCGCAAGAACAGTGGTGTTACGAAAAAAGCGAGCACGCTAATGGCACCACGATGCTCTCGAAGAAAAACATGCTGAGCCTGACAGGCTACCGCCTTCCTACGGAAGCCGAATGTGAGTATGCCACCCGTGCGGGCGCGGTGACGACGCACTCCTTCGGCGAAAGCCCCGAACTTCTGGATCGATATGCGTGGTTTGCGATGAACTCGGAGGGTGTGACCTGGCCTGTGGGCCGGCTCAAGCCGAATGATCTGGGCCTCTTTGACACGACGGGCAACGTGCTGGAGTGGAGTCAGAATATATATCGACCCGATACGCACAGCCGACAACAATCGAGCCAGATTCTCGACGATATCGAGGACAAGATCGATCCAAAGGTCGGCGAATCGTCGGCTCTTCTCTTTCGGTCGCAGCGTGGCGGCTCGTTCATGCATTCTTGGTTCGAAGCGGGTTCCGCCTCTCGCACAAATTATTCCTTGCTCGACGACGCCACCGATTACACCGGCTTTCGCGTGGCCCGAACGATAGCCCTCACGCCTTTTCCCAGTGAGCGATAAACGTATTAGGCTCCCCTTGCAATAAACAGAAAATTCCAGCCGCCACCGTTCGAATGCGTACGGACTCGTTCAACCGTGACAGTGAATCCGCACTGGCTCATCAATTGAATGAACACAGGATCGTTTTTGGCAGACCAAATCCCCAAGCAACCATCGGGTTTCAACGCTGCCTTCACCATTGAAAGGCCCGTCGCTTGATAGAGACGACTATTTGATTGGACACTCAGTTCGCTGGCTCCGTTATCGATGTCGAGAATAATTGAATCGAATTTCCCCTGATTCCTTCGAAGCACATCCGCCACGTCACCTTCGATAATTTGAACGCGAGGATCGGCCATTGCATCTGCGCCGAGTTTGTACTCTGGAATCAGGTTCCATTGAATCACAGCAGGCATGATTTCAACGACCACTACAACAGCATCAGCAGCGAGGCTTTTTAATGCGGCACGCAGGGTAAAACCTAAGCCTAATCCACCGATCAAGACTCTTGCACTCGGTGATTTTTTTTTGATGTGAGCACAGGCCAGTTCACCTATTTTCTCTTCGGAATGATGCTGCCGACTCGACATCAATTCCGTTCCCTCAATGCGGATCGTAAAAAATCCGTCGTGTTCATGAAGCGTCATGATTTTTCCATCGAGCGTTGTGGCCTGATCACGCAGAACAGTTTTTTTCATAGAACCACGAATCTTTCTGGAAACGATCATTGAGAAAAAAACGGGAAATCAGACCTCTTCTGTGAACGGGCAGCGATGGCACACCCGATCAGATTGAGATTCGAAAACGTGTGTGCCGAATTCGATTTTAGACGAAACATTATCCCTTTTATTCTTTTCCGCGGCCATTTTTTACTATTCGAAGAGATCTAAGGTTGTTTTCTCTGGAAATACTTGGTTAGCTATTGATGGCTTGAATTGCACAGGTTTTGTTTGTCCGCTTCCCTCATGAAGGAGTCTTCTATGATTCGTTCGCTTTGGTGTGCGTCGATGTTGTTGATCGCGAATGGTTTTATTTTTGCCGACGAACCCTCTGCGGTACCGAAAAAAGTTGACATTGGCACGCAAGCCCCGGATTTCAAATTCAAAGATGCAACCGGGAAGGAAATTGTATTGGCTGATTTAACGGCCAAAGGGCCAGTCCTCGTGCGATTAACCTGCGGGTGCTCCGGTTGCGACAAGGAACTCGCGTATTTTCAAGCGATGCATGAGGGCTACAAAGATCTCGGTCTTACGTCCGTAGCTATTTTTCGCGAATCGGATACGAAGGTGGCCGCTTACGCAAAAGAAAAGAAGCTCAACATGCTCTATTGCGTTGACACCAAAGGAGACGCTTGGGACATCTTTGAAACGAAGACCATGCCAACCAATTTCCTGATTGCCAAGGGTGGCACAATCGTCTCGGTTGCTGCCGGCTGCGATCCGAGTGGTTTGCTTGCCAAAAAGCTTTCTGAGAAAGTGGCCAAGACTGTCAATTCCGAAACCATCGACGTTCAAAAGATAGTCGCGGATGACAACTCCGAAAAGCAATGATCGAATCGATTCAACATTGAATTGTTAGGAGGTTTTGTCGTCGTTGCGGGTGCCTTCTCATACAGTTTCCCAAAGGCGATACGCGCTATTCGTGATTTCCCAGCCACGTTTGCTTGATGCGTTCCAGCGTGCCGTCTTCGCGAATTTGAAGAATGGCTTTGTTTAGTTTCTCGCGCAGCGGACTATCGTTGGGCACGGCCAATCCATAGTCAAATGTTTCGAACATCGGACCGACGAGTCTGACGCCGGCGTGACTGGGTTGATTGACAAAAAATATCAGCGACTGATTTTCAGCTACAACAGCCTCGACCATTCCAAGCGACATTGCCACGAGTGCTTCATTGATTGTTGGAAACTCTTGTACAAAAGCCCCTCGTTTTTTTGCAGACAGTCTCGATGTAGCTGCCTGCTGGCAGCCAACAGTGCGACCAGCCAAATCCCTCGGTCCGTGGATCGCGCCGACCACTCGTTCGGCTGTCATTGTCGCAGTCAGCACGCTGGTAAATGTAGCCAGCAGTACGATCCCACCAACCATCCACTCGAAGCCGATGGCACGGCCCATGCGACTTGCCACATATTTGTTGTCGCAACCACCAGAGACAATTGTGCAAGCGATCCACCACATCGCCTCACCCACTCCATTCACATAGTGCGATGGAAATGAACTGGGATTGTCGCGACGTTCGCACCACCACAGCAGGTGTCCAGTCAAAAAAACGAATGCCATCACGCAACCAAAAAGGCCTAACAATTGCCATGAGACAAAAGATCGTAATGTCGTAAAAATTCCATAATCACTCCGCTGGCGAACTGCAATTCGACTGCCCGAATGAAAGATTGAATGCGTGAAATCGATTGTTTCTTCTCGCTCTTCTGTAATCGCCAATGGACCCAGCGATACATCGGCTTCGCCTTCAATCAACACATCGAATAAACGTGAAAATGTTGGCTCGCTTACGAAACCGGTCGTAACTCCAATTCTTCTCGCAATTTCTTCCCATACATCGATCATCACACCGGTCGGGCGATTCCCCTTCCACTCAACCGCTGGCGAAACTGGCGACACAGCCACCCGCAATCTTGTCGCTGCTGCATGAGTTTCAGGTGGTAACGGAGCGTCAACGAAAACACCCACTGGAGCACCGTACACTGCAGAAAGTGTGGCGCAGATCCAAACACATGTAGCGGGAATCAGACTGAATCGAATTTTTTTCTTTCGAGCATTGATATGCATCCTTGCATTTTCCTCATTGAATCCGTTTGAACCATCCAACGACTCCTCGCAGTCTCAAGCGTAGAGAGATGCTGCTACGAGATACTGTTTGCCTGCACGAATGTCGAGTGAAACTTTTTTAGACAATCGATGCCTTTGCGATGGCCTCTAGAATACCGGCGGCGATCTGTGGCAGCGGAAGCACTACATCTACCACGCCAAGTTCGATCGCGGCTCGAGGCATACCGTAGACAATGCAGGTGCTTTCGTGCTCGGCAATCGTTTTGCCTCCCGCGTTTCGAATAGCCTGCATTCCCAGTGCGCCGTCGCTGCCCATGCCGGTGAGGAGTGCGGCTACAAGACGTTTGCCCGCACACTCCGCAGCCGACCGAAACAGCACATCCACCGAGGGCCGACAATGATGGATGGGTGGAGTGTGCAGGAGACGCGCGCGGTATCGATCTCGTTCCCACGAGACAGCCAGATGGGATTCGCCCGGCGCAATCACACACATGCCCTGCTCTAAAATCATGCCATCCTGCGCCTCGCAGACATTCACCGAGCAGATGGCATTGAGTCGTTCCGCAACAACCTTTGAAAAATAAGGGGAGATGTGTTGCACCACGGCAATTGGAGGGAGACCAGAAGGCAGTTGCGGCAAAAGAGTACGAAGAGCCTCAATGCCACCGGTCGAAGATCCGATGGTAATCAACTGTCGAGAATCGACGCGGTGGGCATAGGGTGCCACGGCCTTCGGTGGCGACTTCAACGCCGCAAAGGTCGATGCGCGCGTCAGATCGTCACGCTTTGCAACACGCTGAAAGCGAGTTGAAGCCGCCGCTGCTTTTACGTGAAAGGCTAGCTTGCCAGCGAGCGCGCCGATCGATGTGGTGCCATCGGGCTTGGCCAGCACATCCACGGCACCGGCTTCCATCGCATCCATGGCCGCCTGTGAGCCCGCCTGCGTGAGAGAACTCACGACGACCACCGGCAGCGGATAGTGCTCCATCAGAATGCGTAGAAACGTCAGCCCATCCATACGCGGCATCTCAAGATCGAGCGTAAGCACGTCGGGCTGGAGCCGAACGATTTTCTCTCGGGCTACATACGGATCGCACGCTGTTCCCACCACTTCAATCTCTGGATCCTGACTCAGCGCATCGGTGATCGCTTTGCGCACAAGCGCGGAGTCGTCGACGATCAGCACGCGAAGCTTTTGTGAAGGGATGAGGTTCATAGAAAACTTACTCGGGTCGGATGTAAACGCTTGGCCACGCTGCTTTGAGATCATGCCGGATGCCGATTAAACTTTCGGAGTGACCAACAAACAAATAGCCTCCTGGCGACAACTGTTTGGTGAGTCGCTCGACCAACAGTTGCCGCGACGGCACATCGAAATAGATCATCACATTCCGGCAGAAGATCACATCCTGGCCCGGAGGCAGTGAATAGACATCGTCAAACAAGTTCATGTATTGCACGGACACATGCTGTCGCAGTTCACTTTTAACTCGGTAATAGCCCTCGCGTTCGCCAAAGCCCTTCTGGAAATAGCGGCTGAGCATGGCTGGTGCAGGGAGGTTGACTTTCGCCGCTTCGTACGTGCCCACTCGACAACGCTCGAGCATGCGCATCGAGATATCAGAGGCATCGATATGCCAGTGCGGCGACGGGCGATCGCGGCAATATTCCGCCAATACGATGGCTAGCGAATAGGCCTCTTCCCCAGAAGAGGCTGCAGCGCACCAGACCCGCAAAGGCCTCTGTTCGGCACGTGCTCGATCGGCGAGCGTCGGCAGAGCGTAGCGACTAAGAACATCGAAGTGGGAGGGCTCTCGAAAAAAATGCGTGTGATTGGTGGAGATAAGATCGATCAACTCACCAATCTCATGTTCGCCATCTGAAGACATCAGCAACTCGCAGTACTGCTCATAATTGCTGAATCCCAGCGATCGCAACCGCTGCGACAGGCGACCTGTTACAAGTGCCTGCTTGTCGGATCCCAAGCGGATACGACTGCGATCGTAGACCAGATTTGCTAAGAAATCGTAGGCCTGCGCGGAGAGCGGTGCTTCTGGGGGAAAGAGCATAGAAACAATTCTACGAAACGTTGCTGAAACTGCAGGCAATGGCTGAGACAAATGCTCAGAAAGAAGTGAAGTGCTTGTCTTCCTGATCAGTCATTCCCTCTGGGGAAACTGTTGCATCCTCTGGCATCGGAATCTGCATTGGCACATGTTTGGCGCCGGCGGAGCGAGCTACACGAGCGGGCTGGAAACGGTTTACCGCCTTCAACGGCCGGGAGTTTACAGGCCTGTATGTACTGACCCGCGATCGTTTTGATTTTGGTGGCATGGCAATGCTCTGCGGCCGATTTTCATTCGTAACCAGCGATCTGAGTAGCTCGACATTGTCTTGCATGCTGCGCGCCTGGCTATTGAGTTGTTCGGCAGCACTTGCACTCTGTTCGGCATTCGCGGCGCTTCCTTGCGTGATCTTGTCCATTTGAGTCATGGCGACTCCAACTTGCTCAATCCCCTGTGACTGCTCTCGAGCCGCCGTTGCAATTTCGGCTACCAATGAATCGGCCGAGGCTACTTTTTGCAAAATTTCTTCGAGCGACTCGCCTACCTTGAAGCAACTGGTTGATCCGCGACGGCTGTTGGCGATGGCTGTTTCAATTTTTTCGGCTGTTTCCTTGGCGGCGGCTGCGCTGCGCTGCGCGAGCGAACGCACCTCATCGGCTACAACAGCAAACCCCGCTCCTACCTCACCTGCGCGCGCCGCCTCAACGGCTGCATTCAAGGCCAAGATATTTGTTTGAAAAGCGATCTCGTCTATGTTTTTCACAATCTTCGCCACATCAGCGCTGGAAGTCTCAATGGCCTGCATGGCGGTATTCATGTCCACCATCGTCTGAGCGCCCGACTGAGCGGCCACACGAGCTTGATTGGCAAAAACCTTTGCCTTTTCAGCATTGTCTGAGGTGCTGCGGATCATGGCAGACATTTCTTCCAAGGCCGCACTGGTTTCAGACACCGAGGATCTCTGCTCGTTGCAGCCAGTCGCGAGCGATTGGCTTGCCGAAGAAAGCTGGGATGAGGCTGTTGTGGTTTGCGTAACGGCTGTCTGCAGGGCATCCGAGATCCCGTTCAAGGAACGGGTCACAGCTCGACTAATGAACCATCCAAGTAGTACCCCGAGCAACAAGACTCCGGCCAGCGTGCCGCCGATCATGACATAACTAAAAGCAACCGTCTTCTCGGCTGACTTTGCCGCCGCATCGGCAAGCTCCATGTTGTATGCAATGTCGGCATTGAATGCCGCTTGGCATTTTTCCAAATCTGGATCAACTTCGTTGAGGAGACTGGCTTCCGCTTCCGCTCGCTTGCCCGCGCGCACCAATTCGAACATCTTTTCGGTCGAATTAAGAAAAGCTGTCCTCGCTGTCTTGGCTTCGGAAAAGAGGCGTCTGTCCTCGTTGTCGGAAATGAGGGATTCATACGTAGCGCAAAACTCATCTCCTCTGACTTTTAAAATTTGAAATATGTTTTTATTGGCATCGCTTTCGGCATTTTTTTTCGTCTGCCCCTGTTTGGTCTGGAGAAGCTCTCTGCGGATTTCCCGAGATGCCATCGCGTTGGCTTCACTGATTTTGTTTAACATCACCACTGAAGGCAGACCGTTTGAAGCGAGCAATCGAACATTCTGCTCGACGCTTACGATCTGTATGAGAGCGATGACTCCCAAGAACATCGTGAGCAGCACCAGCATCGAGAAGCCCACAATAATCTGGCGGGGGATGGTCCAAGTACGCATTAAAATTCCAAGAAATGGGTGCAAAAAAAGTACACGAAACGGCATAACGATCGATACAAACGCTTTACGTCGACAGGGATTCTTTGATTTCTCCAATAGCAATCGTGGCATCAATGGCAGAGATTTTGTCGAGATCGATGAGCGTCTTCACGCTGCCACCAGACTTTGCCATGCCCGTGATGCACTGTGTATCGATCGTGCCACCAAAGTCTGGAGTCGGCTCAATGTCTGCGGCTGAGAAATTGGCAACATCTTCGACTCCGTCTACAAGCACGCCGTAGAGCCGTGTGCCTCCTGTGGCAGAAACCAACTGAGTGACAACAATACAGGTGCGATCGTTGTCGATGGCGATCGGCAGGCAGAACTTTGCGCGAAGATCGACTAGCGGAATCACCTTGCCACGGAGATTAATCACTCCCTTGACGTGCTTCGGCATGTTGGCCACCGGCGTGATCGGGCAGAGCCGAATGATCTCGCGAACTTTAAGAACAGGGATGCCGTAAGACTCATTTCCGAGTGTAAAAGTAAGGTACTTGCCGGGCTGGGCAATGGTCGGATGAACGTGGCCCAATGGTTGTGTGGTCGCTGTGGGTTGCATGATTGTTGAGGGAACTCTAGGAGTGAGGAGTTGCGTGAACACTGAAAAAAACGGTTACGCAGCCGTTTCGGCATGTTTCAGTTTCAACTTGACCAGTGCGTGAATATCCAGAATTAATCCCACTCTCCCGTCACCGAGAATGGCCGCGCCTGCAAACGCCGTTTGGTTATGAAACATTTCTCCCAGACTCTTAATGACGACTTCTTGCTTACCGATCAATTCATCCACGAGCAGGCATCGCGAGTCTTGGCCAGCTTCCACTACAACCACAATGCCCTGCGTAGGATCGACTGCGTTGACAGGTGTATGGAGATGGTCGCCCAAACGCAGCATAGGGGTGAGTCGACCTCGAACGTGTACCATTTCGCCCCGGCCGTGAACGGTTGTCACCATACCTGGGAGAGGTCGAAATGATTCCCGCACCGAGAGCGTCGGGATAATGTATCGCTGATCGCCGACACCAACGAGCAAGCCTTCGATGATCGCGAGAGTCAGTGGCACAAAGAGCGTAAACGTGGTGCCTGCGCCTGCCACCGATTGAATCTCAATTTTGCCACGCATTTTCTCGATGTTGCGTCGCACAACATCCATGCCCACGCCCCGCCCGGAGACGTCTGTGATCTGTTCGGCAGTCGAAAAACCGGGGGCAAAAATCAGTTCGAATATTTCCTGTTCGTCCAGGCTGTTGTCGGGCTTTACAAGCCCGCGCTCCACCGCTTTCGCAAGAATACGATCGGGCACCAAACCCTTGCCGTCGTCTTGAATCTGAATGACGATGAATCCGCCCTGATGAAAAGCGCGCAGTGTGATGGTTCCGGCTCGGGGCTTTCCGTCGGCGATCCGGCGATCGGTCGCCTCAATGCCATGATCGGCTGAGTTGCGGATCATGTGAATGAGAGGATCGCTGAGTTCTTCGACGATATTGCGATCGAGTTCGGTGTCTTCGCCTTCGAGCACGAGTTGAATTTCTTTTCCCTGCTGCGCGGCAAGATCTCGAACTAAACGAGCCATTTTCTGGAATGTGTTGCGAATGGGAACCATCCGCAGCGACATCGCTGTGCGTTGCAGGTCGGAGGTGATACCTCGCAGTTGCCCCAAGCTACGAGACAAGTGCTCGCTGGTAATATTTTTGAGATCAGGATTCTGTACGACCATCGACTGCGCGATCACCAGTTCACCGACCAGATCGATCAGGCCGTCGAGCTTGAGCGTGTCGACCCGGACAATGCCCACTGCACTCGACGCGGGAGCTTGTTTTGTCGGAGCCACTTGTTTTGCAGGTGGCTCAGGGGAGGCAACCGGTTGAGCGGCCGCGAATACGGGAGTCGGAATCGGCTGCACTGTCGTCGGGGAAATCGCGGGGATTTCAACGGATGCCGGTGCCCTGTTTTGAACCACGGGAGCTGACGACTTGGCAGGAACCGGCCCAGAGCCGGTCGTAAGCATGCGATGCGCACGGCGGACGAGCGATGGAATAGGCAACGAAATCTTTCGGCCAACTTCGACACCACTGAGTTGGCTGGAAAGTTCTGTGACATAACGCTTGAGAATGTCGGCGCCTTGTAAAATCAGATCGATCGATTCTCTCCCGAGCTGAAAAGTGCCGCGGCGCGCCGCATCGAGCAGCGATTCGAGTTCGTGTGTGAGTCGTTGTAACACAACAAAATTCATCACGCCCGCATTGCCCTTAAACGTGTGAAACGCCCGAAAGACCGTGTCGATTGTGGTCGATTCATTCGGATTTTCTTCGAGCACCAACACGCCTTGCTCAATGTCTTGCAGCAAATCTTGCGCAGAGGAACAAAACAGCGATACCATTTCCTGATCCGCGTCGGCAGCAAGACCGTCGGCCAGTTGCTCTTCCACATCTTCCAAGGCAGGTATCGCGCGGCTCACAGACGCCTTCGTTGTCGGCTGAGTGCTTGTCGGTTGTTTGCTCGGCAGAGGCGCGACAGTGGGTGCAACATCCTGCCACCCATCAGGCAGCGTGGGGCAGGGCAAGTTATATTCCCACGCAGTGACAGCCGACTCCATCCACGGTTGCCATTCGTGGAGTCTTTGGATTGTCTCCGCGGTCAGACGAGAGTCGGCGGCGATTCGTTCGTCGATCCAGCGCCCAGCCGCACGCTGGGCCACCTGAATAAAATCGGGAGCCGCTGTTCCACTTATACCGGCAAACAGTCCGGCAAGTTGCGTGAGCAGATCGTGAATGCCATCGATGCCATTTTCTTGAACAGGATCCACAAAAGCCAGTTCGAGCGCGATTTGCTGCAGCAGGTTTTTTACCTTCCCAGTGGATGGCTTTTGATCGTCCGGCATGTGAGAAGGCTTTGAGA
>Ga0208960_1001067_pt1 | contig 14873 bp, 10 predicted proteins | sample GreLakmeON33MSRF_FD_187703 | JGI IMG/M metagenome (GOLD analysis project Ga0208960, IMG submission 187703) | Freshwater lentic microbial communities from great Laurentian Lakes, MI, USA - Great Lakes metaG ON33MSRF (SPAdes) | ecosystem: Environmental > Aquatic > Freshwater > Lake | place: Great...
CGCTATAAGAATAAATCCTACCCAAACATAATTAAGTATCATGTTGTAAATATAGTTCGTTGACAGCAGTTATTTTTCAATGCTATTTCGTAGTTTATTTTCTATTTCGTAGTTACAAACAACTCTTCCAAGTTCTGCTAAAAAAGGGCGTGCAACAGAATAATATTCATACTTTCCATCGTTCATGATTCCGTCTTCGTTGGTGTAGAGCACAGCGCTCAACATAAATTCTACGTTTTCTTTTTTGTTTTGTATGTATGCGCAATCAATTGTAAAGCCATAAGACTGCCCAACAATATTTGTAATTTTAATTTCCTCGTTTGTGATAGTCTTGATGCTATCTCCAAAAATAAAATATTTTTTATAACTGTCAAAGTAAATTGTAGTATTATAGCTTGGACTTAAGCTTTCGCGAGGGTAAAAAGTTAAATTTTGGATTAAAAATTCTTGGTCTTCTTTTGTGATTTTATATTGTTTCGCTTTCGGGAAGTAGGTATTAAAAACCAAGCGTTGTAAAATAGAATGGATATTTTCCAATGACATATAATTCATGTTTGTAAAATCCATAGCCCCTGTAATTTGTTTACCATTTGGGCTTATATATGCATCACCAATTTTTATTACACCCAATGGGTTCGAACGGTTTTTTGCCTGCACCTGTTGTTTTTGGTGGTATATCAATTTTAAATCGGGAGTATAAAAAGAAACAGGGTTTGTTGTTGTGCTTTCTTTGCCAATACACCCCCCGTCGAAACGTCGCACAATGCGCATGTTTTTAAATCCCAAAAACTCCAACCGACGGTGTATATATTCTGCCCCTAAAAACTCATATATCCTTCCATATGCAAAATTATCGCTTACGAGTAGCATTCGTTTAATATAATGACCCACACTTGGAAGTCCGCTTATGCTGGAGGTGTCTGTTTTTGATGAGTGTTGACAGGCCCCCGCGCTGTCGGTAAACATTGTGGCAAACTTGTCAATTTTAAGGTCATTTAATTTTTCTAATGCTAAAATAGAGCAAGGTAATTTTACTAAACTCGCGCAATAAAAATAATTAGCCGAATCTAAATGGTGTGTGTAGTTTTTAAAACTTGGGGCTCCTTTTTCGTTACGTTCAATGTGCGTATAGATAATTTGCAAGCGATGCTTTTTAAAATCAGAATTAATACACTTAAGGGCAGGGCTTCCATTTAAAATAGAGTCGAAGGAAAACGCTTGTCCAAAACTAACAGCCGAATAAAATAAAACAAGGGATAAAAAAAACAGCTTTTGAACCAACTTATTTTTTTTTAGAGATGACCATAAAATTGCTATTCTTATCTGTAAAATTATAGCCAATCCCAAATCCAATAATCCTTGAGCCCTGGGTTTTAAATAATGAGTCAAGATCCTTTTGATAATAATGCGCAAACATAGATATCGGTCGATGATACTGGCCGAAGAAAGAAGCCCCCCACTTGGTGTCCTCTTTTAAAAACCATTTAAATGGGACGCCACTATCATCTTGAATTACTTGCTCGCTTTGGTCCAAAATAATATTGCGAATCAAACTAAAAGAATTTCTGTGTAATAAGTAGGATGCCCCCTTTAAATAGGTATTAACAACCCCCATTTTCTTTAAAAAAGAAGTAAAGCCAATATTTGATTTTAACTTTTCATCTTCTGCGTTTAAAGAAAAATAATATAAAACTTTATTTTGTTTGTTTGGTGTTATAAATTTAATTTCGACACCCTTTGTTGGTGAAGACAAGAGCTTTAAATTAGAGAAGGAATCTAAAAAAACAAGATTCCCCAAGCTGTCTACAGTTATTGGATTTGCCGAACAAAGCTGGTTGCCCCCTCGTTTTAAAAACAATAACAATAAGTGCAAGGCCCCGTCAACTTCCTTATTCCTTAATTCACTACTCATGCTCGCCGTTCTAAAAAAACTGAAATTTAATATAGCCCGTAGCGATTTTGTAATTCCATTAAAATAGGGACTAAAAAACTCCAGATGAGATCCTTCAAAATTAGGGATGCTTCCTACTGGCTCCAATCCAATCATTACATATCTATCTGCTTCAGGGAAAAAGGTTTGGGCATATAATATGTCGGGCCCTGAAAAGGGGTAAAATAAAGTGCTCTGTGGATGAACTATTTTAGAAAGTTCATTTTGTTTAAAAAAACGTAATTGAGTTAATCGAATTGAATCAAACGTTTCCCACCGGCGACTAAATGATTTACTGAATAGTTTAAAGTCGTCAGAAGCTTTAACATATTTGTAAATAGAGCTTGTGTCTACAATCCCGGCTATTATGTTCGCCACAGCATTTAATGAATCGTTAACTATTGTCTCTTCAGCCTTAATGATTTCTGTGGGCCTTGGTTCGAGGTTTAATTCAGAATCGTTAACTTGGGTCTCTCTTTCTTGTTCCGAAATTTCGCAGCCGCAAAACATAACAATAAGAATAGCCCACCAAGCAACACTCATTTTTTTATTTTCTGTTTGCATTATACGGGGTTAATAAAACATCAAAAGAAAACAGAATTAAAAGGAGCTTCCTAGCGACTGTAATCGAAATCAAAAGTACCTAAATTTAGTTATGCCCCAATAAATCATTTTTAGAGACTTGAATCAAAACAACAGAATCAGTTAAACAGTTTGTCGAAATTTTTTTCGAAAAAATTTTTTTTACGTAGCCATATTTTTTAATTATTAGGCAATCAAACTGTTAATTTTATAGACTGTTAGCACTTAAATAAATCACAAATTAAATTGATAAGCACTAAATATTCCAATCGCTCGTAACTTTCCATTCATTCTTTAATTACGCATAGCGTTCCCGCTTTGTTCCATACCTCACGGTTGTACAAAACACAACCCGTTGTCTTTTGTTATGCAAAAAGAACTATATTTACAACGAATTTCCCTTATTATCCTTATGTACCGATCGCGTAGCTACTAACTGTTAATATGAAAAAGGACTTTTTTTTTATAGTTTTTTCATTTGTTTTTTTTGGGTGTGGTGATCAGACAGAGGTTGAAGCTCAGGCTGACAAAAATGCCACTACCGAACTAAAAGAAGTAGTGGCTCCTGTTATTAAAAGAGTACTCGTAAAAGATTTAAGTCCGGCCCAAATAAAAAGTTTTAGTATTAGAAATCCGTGTTATTTGCCGCTGTTACGCGACTCTAATCTGTATCTGGAAGGCACCCCAATTGGGTTTTCATATAAGGAGCTTTTTAATTTGAAACTTCCCCAAAACCATGCATATGAAAATCGTTATTTAGTAGGACAATTTAATTCATTAGACGACAATTTTAATAGTAAGGGCCTGATAGAAGTAAACCCCGAAATAAATAGTTTACTCGAATTTAAAAGCCTTGACCCCCAGATTGCTTTATTTTTAGACAAAGCCGTTTACGAAAAAGAATATCTCGACTCTTTAAAAAAACTTTTAACATCTAAATATCCTACTAGAGTTAAGGAAATTTTAAATTTTTATGACAAGGTTTGGAAATATAAAACCCCTCCATTAAACCGCAATTTTGGATTTGCAAATGGCGCAGTTTATGCCACAGGACAGGAGATTTGTATGTGCGAGGCTTTCGAAGATACCTTGATTTTAAATGGATCGTTTGGTATTTCGGGTAAGCGATTAGACCCTAGGATTTATGTTGACGAAGCAGGAGTTTCACACAAATCGATGGTTGAATACTTGCCAATTAAAAGGGGAAGAAAGTACTATGCGGGCAAGTATTCCATCACTTCAAAAAACTGGGAGTCGCAGAGGAAATATGATTCTTTAGACATTAAACACGACCAAGATGTAGGCGGAGGTAATGAGAGGGTTACTTATTACAAAGGCAAGGCCCAGCTACCAAACTTTTTGCTAATGTATCCTTCCGCAGAGTACCCCGATGCCATGCATTCAAACGGCATACACGAATGCGCCTTAGTGGAGATGAGCATGGGCTTGCTTGGCACCCCCAATAGTATAGGGTGCATTAGAGTAACAGATTTTGGATCCAAAATTTTAAGGTGGTGGACCCCACAAGACTGTAATTTTTTTATAATTTATAGTGAAGACAAATATTATAAAAAGTATATAGACAAAAACTTCGAAGACTTTATCCCGTTTAAAAATAATTTAGAGGGCGATCATTTTAGGAAATGGCTTAATGATTATTATCCCTTTCAGGCAAAACAGCTAAATATTGACAGTGAGGGGGATTATAAAAACGGCCACGTTATCGACGCCTATAATCTTTATGAGGCGGACTATAAAAAATTTAAATCTTCTTCCGATGGCACAAAAAAGTAAAAAGAAAAAAGTTTTTTTGTTTTTTTTGTTTTTCCAATTGGCTCTTTCCATTGCTACATCCGCCCAATCCTTCAATACAAAACTTCGCAAATCAAAAGAAAACAATACTTCCGACACTGTATATATTCATGACACCGTATTTATTAAGGACGACAGGGACATGCGCCAAAACAAAAAAGCAGTAAAGCCCATTCAGAGCGACCAAACTAACTACGTAGACTATAGGGCTTTGGTTGATTATTTGTTTTATTCCAACATTGAATTTAACAGGGACAGCTTAGCGGCCTTAATTTTAAAAAACGACACTGTTTTTAACCAAGACTGGTCAACAGGGCAGGTATATTATTCTAAGCGCTCTCTAGCTTCTTTGCCTAAAGAAATAGAACTTTTTCTTATTAAAGGAAACGAGACTTTTTTTTATAATTGGTTTGGTGCTTTTAATTCTCCTTATGGGCCAAGGTGGGGTAGGATGCATAAGGGAATTGACACCCACTTGAAAACGGGAGACACGCTGAGGTCTTCTTTTAATGGTATTGTAAGGTACGCTCAATTCAATGAAGGCGGGTATGGAAATTGTGTTGTTGTTCGTCATTTTAATGGATTAGAAACCCTTTATGCTCACCAAAGTAAACTTGTTGCCAAAGCAGGTGATTTGGTTAAAACAGGAGATCTTATTGGGCTTGGAGGCACAACAGGCAGGAGTGATGGGCCACACCTTCATTTCGAGACGAGTTACAAAAGCTATACTTTTGACCCAATGGCTTATCTTTTAGTAGCCACAACAATGGTATTAAAATCAGATACTGTTTTTGTTAAGAAGTCTGATATGTATGACTCAAATTCTCCATCAGCTATTGTTAAGGGCTCATCCACTCCCGCAAAAAAAGGGAAAGGAACGAGCTATAAAGTAAAGGCTGGAGACACCCTATCTTCAATCGCTAAAAAAAATAAGACAACAGTTAGTCAGCTAAAAAAAATAAATAAAATGAAGTCGGATGTCCTCCAAATAGGGAGAGTTATCAAAATAAGATAACGGTTAAAAAACAATTTAATGAAAACAACTATGTTTGTTGGTAGAAAGTTATTGCTATTGTCAATTGTTTTTTTGTTGGCTCATTGTCAAACAGAAGAACCGAAATCGGCGCCACCAGAGCTGAAAAGGGACACTACGCCGGCCGTTATTCAGATTCCTCCACGCGAAGCGGACCAATACTTTACTAGAATTTCTCAATATATTAGTGGGCTAGCGGTCGCCAATAATAATTTTAATTTTGACACTATTTTTTATGCTAAATACAAAAAAGAACTAGGGTCAAGTTTTAAAGAAATGGCAACCAATCGGCTTGATAAGCTTGCCGCCTGGTATGGTAATTTGCTCAAGGAAAACCAAAGGAACGATTCCTGTGATGTCTTTTATCCGTTTTCCGGCGGAGATTTTCTTCATTTAGCCTATATATACCCCAACGCGAAAAACTATACGATGTTGGCTATTGAACCTGTCGGTTATTTTAAAGATTTAGATTCTTTGAGCCTGGGTGAAAAAAACGAAATGCTTAGTAACATCAATTTCGTTATGCGAGATGTTTTAAATAAAAGCTATTTCATCACAGGGAATATGTCATTAGACATAAAAAACTCAAAAAAACTTACAGGAATGATAACCCCAATTTTTTGGGCGCTGGGTTTAACAGGAAATTTAATATTAGATGTAGAAAATGTGATTATTGATGCTGACGGGGTTTTGCAGTATAATAAGGTTGATAATCAATTTAGAAAATTCAAAGATGGAGTGAAAATTACCTTTAGAAAATCAGACGAACACCAAGAGAAGACAGTTACCTACCTGTCATGTGATATTTCAGACCAAGGTATATTGGCCGACAAGGGTTTCGGTAAATATTTGCAAAAATTAAATAATTATAATAGCTTTTTAAAGGCCGCCTCGTATTTACCCCACTATTCCAACTTTAGTATTATACGAAATAACATATTAGAAAAGTCTCAAAGTCATTTGCAGGATGACACCGGCATCCCGTATAAATATTTTGTAAAAGCTCAGTTTGAGCCTAGGTTATTTGGGAGGTATACTATACCGATAACAGATTTTAACGAGAATTTATTTCAAGAAGACCTTGGCATTGCTTATACAGACTCCACTAAGTATTTTGGACCACTTGTTTTTTCAATGGGTTATCATTGGCGGACAAAAGATCAAAATCAAATGGTGTTTTTTAAAAAATAATTCCCACCGTCCATACGCCAGTCTGAAAAAACAGTTTTTATATGAGCAATAATAAATATTCGCTTAGCGCAGCGACCTCAATTGTAATAGCTAATATGATTTTTAATTTTATTAGATGAAATACACAAGAAATGTTGCTATTACTACAGTAATAGCAAACATGATTGGAACGGGAGTTTTTACTTCTTTAGGATTTCAGTTATTAGATTTTCCATCAGGAATTCCAGACGCGTTTGCCATTATGATGGTTTGGACTATTGGCGGATTAATTGCCTTGTGCGGAGCTTTCGCTTATGCTGAAATTGCAACTACATTAAAAGAATCTGGCGGAGAGTATTTGTTTCTATCTAAAATTTACCATCCTTCATTAGGTTTTACAAGCGGATGGATTTCATTAGTTGCTGGTTTTGGAGCACCAATTGCAGCTGCGGCAATCGCTATCGGAACTTATTCATCACATTTTTTAGGAATTAACACCGAAACAGTTTATTCTATTGGGGGGGTTGAATGTCCTCAGGTTAAAATCGTTTCCATTGTTTGTGTTATTTTGGTTTCCGCTATTCATATGGTTGGTGTTAAGGCTGGAGGAATTGCACAAAATATTTTAACTGGAATTAAATTAAGTTTAATTGTATTTTTCTGCATTATGCCTTTTGTTTTTTCGGGCTACGAAACAAGTCATATCAGTTTTGTTCCAACTTCTACCTCTTGGGATATGATTTTTAGTTTGCCATTTGCAGGAGCTTTGGTTTATGTGATGTATGCATACTCTGGATGGAATGCTTCTGCGTATATCGCTGGTGATTTAGAAAACCCCCAAAAGAATTTACCATTTTCACTTTTAGTTGGAACATCAGTCGTAATGGTTTGTTACGTTTTATTAAACTCGGTTTTTTTATATACAACCCCATCAGAAATTATGGTTGGGCAATTAGAAATTGGAAACATAGTTTCAAATCATGTTTTAGGTAGCGCATGGGGAAAACTCTTTTCTGCGCTATTTAGTTTAGCCTTATTATCTACAATGAGTGCAATGGTGATTGCTGGCCCTCGCGTAACGGAAAATATGGGGAAAGATTATTCTTTGTTTTCTTGGCTAAGTCGAAAAGGAAAAGGAGGAACCCCTGTTTTTGCAATTGTTTTACAAGCAACGCTTGCAATTTTATTGGTAATGATTTCTTCGTTTGAGGATATGATTAAATATATCGGAATTACTTTACTTATTTTTTCTATGTTAACAGTTATAGGTGTGTTCATATTACGAATTAGAAAACCTGAATTGGAAAGGCCTGTTAAAGCCTGGGGTTATCCATTTACACCGATTATATTTTGTATCGCTACTTGTTGGATGATTGTATTTTTTGCAATGGACGACCCCTATAAATTACTTTATTCATTACTCACTATTTTAAGCGGTTTAATAATTTACTTCTTTATTCAAAGTAAAAGATGATACATTTTTATTGGTTTTTTTCATTGGGACCGTTATTCAATTCTGGCATTATCCAAGTAGCAAAAGTGAAAGCATACGACGTCCATTTTTTATCTCATCAAATCAAGTAATAGTAGTATAATACGCTTTTTAGCAGCCCATTTTCTTTCTTTTTTTATCATTATTTGTAGATAGATTTTATAGAAATGAAAATTTCAATTGCTTGCCTTCGCTAGTTTTTATATACTCACTATAATATTTTTCCCAGGCTAATTGTATAAAACAATTTGAACAAGGATTCTATAGCCCTAGATCTATCTCTTTTGCGTTGACATTTTTCTCAACACTAACTGTTTTTGGAGTAATTGTAAATCGAAGAAGAGCGCCTCATTTAGAACTACCTTTTAAGGGCCCAGGCTATCCCGTAAGGTCAATAATTTTTGTTTTAGTAAAATTATGGATTATGTACTTTCTTGTTACCCAAAAAGCGTCTCCGGGCTAATTTGCATTTGTATCGTACGTATTTTACAATATTTTCTTATGTATTTAAAGTTCAAAATGGTGCTTTGCCGTATTTAGACATAAGAGGTAAAATTTAAATTTAGTACCTTGCATTAAATATTTATATCCACATACTATGCAAAACGCAGCAAAAACGAACATCACGAAAAAATTATGGCCCAAAAGACAAGGAATTGTATTTTTGACAATAGTCTTGATTCTGGGATTTACAAGTTTTTCGTTTAGCCAGACCAAATATTTTACTACTTATGGAAGCCTTGCTGACAGCTTAGAAAAAGTATATGGAATACCGGCCCCAATTATTTTAGGAGTAGCCTTCCATGAGTCTGGCGCAGGCAAGAGCCAGGTAGCAACACTTTTAAATAACCACTTTGGAATTAAAGGTAAAAACGACTTGCTTAAAACACATAACATAAAAAGCGCGTATAAATATTATGCAACGGTTGCTGATTCTTATGCTGGGTTTTGTAAAGTTATAAGTTCAAAAAAATATTATTCCACCCTAAAGGGAAGCAGCAACATTGACACATGGCTAACAGCTATTTCAAACGCAGGCTATGCCGCGAATGCTGTCACATGGAAAGCGTCTATTCTTCGCGTGATTAGAATATATAGCCTTGATAAAAAATAAAGGAGTATAGTTAATGTCTGAATCTTCAAATCTCCTTTGTCAAAGGGAAGACACTGGAACAAAAAGAACACATACTGATTATAAAAAGGGATGAGGAGAGCCCTGATATTATTGTTTGTGTTGTTGTTTCAGACGCCGAAGCTTTTAGCCCAGGCGGGAGATATTGCCCAAGCCCTCAAAAACGAAAAAAATAAAATACTGGTGGCTGCTCATCGCGGCGATTGGAGAAATTTTCCAGAGAACAGTCTTGAAGGAATTCAATCGTGTATTGATCATGGAATTGATATTGTTGAAATTGATGTACAACAAACAAAAGACGGTCATTTTATACTTATGCATGACCAAACCGTTAGCAGAACCACCCACGAAAAAAAAAGAGTTTCAAGCTATTTGCTTAACGACATTGTAAAGCTCCGACTTCTAGACAGAAACGGAATTTTAACCAACTGCCACGTTCCAACTTTAAAATCTGCCCTCGCCTTATCGAAGGGGAAAATAATTGTCAATATTGATAAAAGTGCAGGACGCTTTAGCGAGCTTTTGAAAATAATTGATAGTATTGACTGTGGAAAGGGCGTTATTCTTAAGGGCCAAGGTAGTCAAGAGATGTTTTATAAATATAAATCAACGGACACCACTTCCACTTTGTTTATGCCAATAATTAGTAGCAGAACGCCAGGAATTGACACGTTTGCGCTAAAGTCTGAAGCCCCGTTAATTGAGATTTTGCTACGTAGCGATTCAGACTATGTCTGCAATAAAATTTTCATAGATAATATGGCACGAATGAATTGTGGAATTTGGTATAATGCGTTATTTAATACCATTTCGGGAGGGCATAGTGAAAGTTCGGGAGCTATAGACGCATGGGACTGGTTTTTATGCCATGGAGTAAAGGTAATTCAAACGGATTTTCCATTTGAATTGATGCAATTCCTTGTAGACCGAGGCCTTCATGAAATACCCGTAGGCTTTTCAAGTGTTAATTTATCAAATCTACCCAAGAGCAGCAAAAAAGCAAACGCAGATTCAACTACCAAAGAAAAAGGAGGAGAGCTACCCATAGATTTGTATAGCCCCCCCACCACACCCCCAAAAACAGCGATTATAAAAAAACCCTCCTTGGAACAAAAGTTTTATTTTGTAAAGGCTGGCGACACTATTAGCCAAATAGCACAGCGTAACAATATTAGCATAAAAAAACTTCTCAAATTAAACCCTAAATTAAAATTAACGACAATACTTAAAATCGGATTGAAAGTAAGAATTAGATAGCCCCAATTTAAAAATTATTTTTTAGTAAGTAATTGTCTGAAGCCAAGGTGCGTGTACACAACTCGTTCGCGACCGTCGGCAGGTCTGTTAATTAAACCGAGTTTTTTAGAATACATCATTGAGCTCCCGCCTTGGTCGCAAGACATTGCATTAAAAGCTCCCACACTAAGAAGTGTTTCCCCACACATTGCCATAGTCATTCCTACGCTGTAAATAGGCCTCCTGCCATCAACAACCAAACAAAAAGCGCGCTTGCCTGATTTGTCAATAGCCACTATAGTTCTTGGGTATAAGTTGTTTCGTGTCCCGTCTTTTTTTGCAATATCCATTTTGCCATCTACTAACAAATTAAATCGACCCCAAATAGTATTATACATATCGGGTCCTGCGTTTAATACCAAAGCGGAGTCCGGATAATATTTTCCAAAATTATTTTTGTCGAATGAAATAAACGGCCTATAACGCGAGTCTTTCAAAAGAATCGATTTTCCACATACAATGTAGTTCCCGACCCATTGTCCTAGCGGAGCCTCCTTTCCTGGAGAGGAGCCCGCCTCCCCGTTAACCGCAATATCTACGTTGTTATGTTTTGCAAAAACAGAAGTAAGTTTTTTTTCTAGAATACTTGAATCAAGGACGATTTCATACTGATTTAAATCTATTGTTACTAAAAAAGCATTTATACAAGGATTATTAAATTTTAATTCAAGAATCTCTATGCCGTGATCGTTTTGAATATAATTTACTGAAGACGCCCTTCCAAAACTTAAATTTTTCAACGGCTCCAAGTACTTGTTAAAATAAGGCTGTAGAGAATCTTTTATTGAATAATAAAGAGAGGGTTTGTTTGTAGACAAAAGAAATTCTTTTTCTTGTTGATGTTGTTTGAAATCAAATAATGCGGCACTTGCAGAAGCGATACAAATGCCCCCACCCACACAGTATGCGATAATCTTTGCGTTAACAGAAAGCTCGTTTAATTTAAAAGCCCCCATCATTTTTAACATACTTACATATAATAAACTAAATAAACTAAACCACAACAGCAGCTGAAATGCGACAGGAAAATCAAGTAAACGCAAAAATAATGCTTGTAAATTATCAATTAAAATATTTATTTGATCTCCCATTCGAATGTGTTAAATTAGATTTTGATTTTCTGACCAATTTTTAGCAAACCGGTTTTTTTAATGTTATTTTTTTTACAAAGGGAGTTCACAGTGGTACTGTATTTAATAGCAATTTTTCCAAGGGTATCATTTTTTCTAACAATATGAAATTTAGGATAAGAAGATTCTTTGTTTTTTATTTTTTGAATTGCTTCGATTGCAATTAAGCTATCCAGCTTAGCCTCGTCAATGCAGGGGCAGTGTTTTTTTTGCTGCTCAACTGTAAATTTTAAATTAGGATAAGGTTTGTATTCAAGGATGCTTTTTTTAACGCGAGGATAACCTACGTCATTTTTATCCGTGTTTTGAATCCAATACTTTAAGGCAAGCTCCGGAGAAAACCCACAGAATTGCATCAGCGTCATTGCCGACAACCAGCCGCTTTGGTGCCATCCATTCCAACAATGTATGTAGGTTAGTGATGGTTGTTTTTCACCCGCACGTTGTTGAATTGATAAAAGAAATTTATATACGTATATCGAATCAAGAGAGGGGGAGCATTGATAATTTATCCCCTGTTTGCTAAGGGAGTCTAGCCTTTCAATCGGGAAATAACTTTCAAAATTTTTATTATATAAATAAATAATATTATTGAATTGAAGATTTTTTAATTCGTTTATTGTTTCAAGAGAAAGGGGGTTTTGAACAGGGACCGAATTATTTCCACCCCTATATAATAAGTTTTTTAAGACTACCCTTACGTTTCGGCAACCTGTCAAGGAATCACACCCCTTGCCTTTATTGTCTACAAGTTTTGTTTGCACCGAGTCAAGTCCAAAACGGTCAGGGAAAAGAGTCTGAGAATAACCGCTCTCACATAAAATTAAAATGGCACAAACTAAAACTCCGACCGCCTTACGTTTTAGCCGGAATAAAATAAAAATAAAAATTAAAACCAATCCGCCGCCCCAATATCCAAAACGAATTGTTGAACTAGCTATACTCGACGTCGCCGGCAATTTATTTAGCAAAAGGGACTTGTTTTCAGCTGTCCAAAGCCCCGAGCTGGAATCCCTAAAGTATTCTCCATCTTTTTTTTTCTTTAATGCCGTATCTGGATTATTTATTAGAATAGAATCTACTATTTGGTCAAAAGCATCTAAAATAACCCACTCTCGGTTTTTAAATTTAAAATCAGAAGGGAATAAAACAGTTTGATATTGTCCCAGCTTTCCAATTTCTTTAGCCCTAGTAACGTCATTTGTAAAATAAATAAACTCACCTTGCTTTAGCTCGGGAATTTTTAAATTTAGTTCCGTTAACTCTTTAGAACACTTAACAACCAAATTAATAGGACCGACTATGTTCGCCCCACTGTTTTCAAGGCAAATTATAAACAAGGTGTCTTTTTTAGATTTTTTTAAATACACCATGTTACAAGCCAGCTTTCCCATAAAAGGCGAATTCGGTTTTCTCATGTAAATTGCCGTAATAAGAGTCGTTTTTCCAGGGTCGATACTGCAAATTAGAAGGCTATCTTTTGTCGGTCTTGTCCAATATAGAAAACGGTATTTAGGATCAAGTGTAGTTGCCTCAAATTGAACAAGTGTGCCAGGAAAAAAACGTGCAGCAGCATGATTAAAAGCATAAGAGGAATACCTCAAGTGTAGCACATTTATGTTTGGAATATTGCAAGATATTTTAACGGTCGTTGGGACACCCTTTAAATTAAATGTTGATTTCAAGTGTTGCAAGGCTGTCTCGTCTCTTAACAAGAAAAAATCTTTGAAAAGGCTAATTTGATTTTCCCAGCCAGCGATGGATTGTTTGTATATTTTATTTCTCCGAGTAACGTGGTTGGGAATTTCTGGACGGATTAACCCTGCAAAATATTTCACGCGATTTTGTAATGTGTCGGCATGCATGCGTGTTCCTAATAAGAAACAATATTCATTAATAAAAAAATTTTTAATTTCTTTATGGGTCAAAAGATTACGTAAAATAACTGTTGCCCAAGTGGGGTTATACCAATTTGTAGCAACAGGACTAACTCTTTTCGCTAAATAATTAAATCCAACCTGCGATTTTGAGCAACTTAAATCACTGTCGTAAAAAACCCACCTCCACCGATTGTCGAGGTCTGTGCTTTTCCAATATCGGACGTTGCCTCGCGAATCAATACCCTGTATGTGTATTTGTAAAATAATATAATCTATATAATTTTCAAGAATTATTTTTTTGTTAACCGAATCGATAGCGGCTTTTTCTTTGAAAGCCCTTCCCAGGTACGACACCATAGATTGGTATTCCTTCCCCCCCCCTCCGCCTTGGATAAGAGTAGTTTTATTTGTTTTGCTTGCGCCATGGTTATATTTTAGATATTCTAAGTTGCACTTTTCTCTAATATTATAAATTCCCCAGTAATCCCCGTTAATATATAATACCGAAGGCCGATAATCTAAGTAGTCTAGTTTTAAGTCGCGTGCAATTGAGCTTAGCGTAACATCTTTTATTCTTGTGTATTGTTGGTCATTTCCTGACGTTCGTAAAACAAGAGACCGATACGCCTCGTGTTTTTTGTTCATGAATGGACTTGCTTTTATTTTTTTAGGGCCGATGGTGCTGTCTGCAAAAATCCGCAAAGACTTTTCAGGCATTCCAAGCGTCATTCCTCCGAATGGTTTTACTTTAAACATTTCACCAAGCACCAAGCCCCCTCCTTCAAAATATTCCATAAAAACAGGGATAGATTTCTTGTACCAAACAGGCCCGTATTGTACGAACCCGGAGTCAGGGGGTTCTTTTTTTCTTAACCCCCCACCTAATATGCCTGTTGGACAATCAAAATTTTCTCTATTTAGTTTTAAGCACACAACGGGTAAGTTGGAGACCTTATCAAAAATATATGTCCCAGTAAAAATAGTGTCTACCATTTTGTTGTTAACATAAAGCCGAATCTCCACTGAGGTTGTTTTATTTAATTGAAATGAGACGGTATCTCGCTTTGCTTTGCTGTAGGCAATTTTTGGGTTTGTAATAATTACCTTGGTGTTATTAGTAGTAATAATTAAGATGGTAGTTTTTATTGAATATTCTCCGGGCAAATGACTAATAGAAATATTATAATTTAATAGCCTTTGAATAGAAGCGTATTTTTGAGCGGCAATATTGTTTTGCAATGTGCACGCCACTATAGTAAGAAACAGGTATATTTTGTCGCCAATGAAAGGGAAAGTTAAGCGGGAGAATTTATTTTTTTTTTGCATTTCAAGAGGTTACAAGTGCGACAACAAACGCTATAAGAATAAATCCTACCCAAACATAATTAAGTATCATGTTGTAAATATAGTTCGTTG
>Ga0208960_1001070_pt1 | contig 14846 bp, 10 predicted proteins | sample GreLakmeON33MSRF_FD_187703 | JGI IMG/M metagenome (GOLD analysis project Ga0208960, IMG submission 187703) | Freshwater lentic microbial communities from great Laurentian Lakes, MI, USA - Great Lakes metaG ON33MSRF (SPAdes) | ecosystem: Environmental > Aquatic > Freshwater > Lake | place: Great...
TTAACAACAGGTCAGACAATTATTCGAGCAGCTGCAGAGACTGTAAAGAAATTGGCGCTAGAGCTTGGAGGCAAGAATCCGCACATTATCTTTGCCGATGCCGATATCGATGCAGCGATTGATAACGCGGTAACGGCCGCCTTTTTACACTCGGGACAAGTATGTTCGGCCGGCACACGATTAATCGTTGAGCGATCAGTTCACGATCGGGTCGTTAAGGAGATTGTGCGCCGGGCGGCAAAGATCTCACTCGGTGGGCCAGATGATCAGATGGCAGAGACCGGTCCACTGATTAGCCAAGCACACTTAAATAACGTGATCACTTATGTGGAAAAAGGCATTGCCGAAGGTGCCACATTATTAGTCGGTGGCAAGCGCAGCGATAAGCCAGAGCACGCCAAGGGTTGGTATTACCTGCCAACGGTATTAGATAACTGCCAAGGGAGAATGTACTGCGTGCAAGAAGAGTCATTTGGCCCAGTGATGACGGTGGAGGTTTTTGATAGCGAGGCCGAAGCGATTGCAATTGGTAATGACACCGTTTTTGGATTATCGGGTGGAGTATGGAGCGGTGATGCTGCAAAGGCTGCCCGCGTTGCTAGCGCCCTTCGCCACGGAACAATCTGGGTCAACGACTTTGGTCCCTATCGCCCAGCTGCCGAGTGGGGTGGATACAAGCAGTCGGGTATTGGCCGCGAATTAGGCGAGCATGGCTTGGGTGAGTACCTTGAAATCAAACACATTTGGACCAACAATGCTCCTAGTCGATCTGGGTGGTTTAAGGATCAATAAGTAGAGGGGTTTACTGAGTGAGGGCAGAAGCACCGATGATCTCAGTTAAAGGCCTGTGGAAAGTATTTGGCTCAGATGCCGAAAAAGTAATTGGTAGCCCACTTGCCGATTTAACTCGCCCAGAGCTGCGCGCCCAAACGGGTAACACCATTGCAGTCCGTGATGTCTCATTTGATGTTGCCCCAGGTGAAGTATTTGTTGTCATGGGACTTTCTGGTTCGGGTAAATCCACATTAGTGCGCTGCATGACCCGCTTAGTTGAACCAACGGCCGGCTCATTAACCTTTGAGGGCGAAGATATTTTGCAGGTTAATACTGCGCGCTTGCGCGAACTTCGTAAAACCCGTTTTTCAATGGTCTTTCAACACTTTGGTCTATTGCCTCACCGCAACGTCATCGACAATATCGCTTACTCACTTGAGATTAATGGGGTTAAAAAGTCTGAACGACACGCTCGTGCTAATGAAGTAATCGAGCTCGTCGGTTTGCAGGGATTTTCAAACGCTTATCCCGAACAGCTTTCAGGTGGCATGCAGCAGCGCGTTGGACTTGCTCGCGCACTAGCTGTTGATCCCCAAGTTTTATTTTTAGATGAACCATTTAGCGCACTTGATCCTTTGATTCGCCGTGATATGCAGCAGGAGGTTATTCGCTTGCATCATGAGCTTGGAAAGACAATGGTCTTTATCACTCATGATTTATCAGAGGCTGTAAAAGTAGGCGATCGTATTGCGATTATGCGCGATGGCGCCATTGTTCAGATAGGAACACCGGAGGATTTAGTTGCCCATCCAGCCGATGAATACGTAGCTAACTTCGTGCGAGATATCGCCAAGTCACATGTCTTAACACTTCGCTATCTTGCTCGAGCACCCAAGGCCGGTGAGGCAACCGATGGACCTGAACTCTCTGCCGACATGATCATTCGCGATGCCTGCAGTTTAATTATCGCCGACCACCGCCCAATTCGAGTAAGTGATAACGGTAAGGCCTTAGGAGTCGTTTCAAGTGATGATGTATTACGCATCATCTCAGGTGTTGCTTAATGCATCTTCGAAAGCCTTATCTACTTCTAGGTTGCGTTGCGATTTGGATACTTCTGGGCCGTATTTTTCAGGGAAAAAATACTTTACAGATCGATACCTATGAAAATACCTCTTTTACAGCCTTTGTCGGTCGGAAAGCTTTGGATTTGCGCGGAAATCGTACGGAGAGTCCGGCCTTTATCTATGTCTTTAACCCAATTCGTGGAGCGATAGATGGCTTTGTTCAACTCATTAGAAATTTAATCTCAGTCCCAGCACCTAACTCGGTAATTCCGATTATTGGATGGTTAGGAGTTGTTGGACTCATTGCCTTCGCTGTCTTTGCAACTAGCCAATGGCGAACGGCACTTCTCTCAGTCTCGCTTCTCCTTGCGTGCGGGGCACTTGGTATGTGGCAGTACACCATGGATTCGATAGCAATGACTCTTGCCGCCGTCTTACTATCCCTAGCAATTGGAATTCCACTGGGCATTTGGGCCGGTCTTTCAGATCGGGTCTTAAAAATCTTCACCCCCTTTTTAGATCTGGCACAAATATTACCTACCCTTGTTTATATGGCTCCAATCGCACTTATTTTTATGATTGGTGCCGCATCGGCAACGATTGCAACGATGATTTATTCGATTCCGATCTGTATTCGCATTACATCGCATGCAATTAGAAACTTAAACCAGTCACCTATTGAGGCATCAGAGTCGATGGGATCGACACAAAAGCAGACACTGACCAAGGTTCAGATTCCTATGGCCAGACAGATGATTGTCTTGGGAATTAATCAAACAGTAATGGCCGCCGTTTCCTTCGTTGTAGTCGCTGCCTTAATTGGCGCACCTGGCTTGGGCAAGCCAGTAATTGAAGCTCTCATTATTAGAAATGTTGGTCAGGGTTTTGTCGCCGGTTTTGCCGTGGTTTTCTTAGCTATTTTGATGGATAGGAGCACAAGTGCTGCGGCCAAGCGCCAAACCTCCTTTATTCCCCCCACTGCTAAAGAGATTAAGCGAAAGCGCATAATTTTAATTGGCACGGGTCTACTTGCCCTAGCGAGTGTATTTATCTCCCGCACTATTTTATGGGCGGCCGTTTGGCCAAAAGAGATCGATATTTCTCCACAAGTTGCGCGCATAGCAAATAATGCAACGGCATGGATTTTAGATAATCTCTACATCTTCACCGTGGGCTTTAAGGATTTAATCTCTTACTCCATCCTTAATCCACTAGAGGTCCAACTATCGGCATCACCCTGGTATGTGACCGTTGCAATGATCGTTGCCTTAGCCTTAATCATCGGCGGCCTGCGCACAGCTATTCTGGCTTTTGTCCTGGCAATGGCAATCGTTGTTTCTGGTCTTTGGTATGAAGCCATGCTGACTCTTACCCAAACAATTGTTGGATGTTTATTAACAATGATTATTGGTATCGCCCTCGGCATCTGGACCGGCCGAAGTGATAAAGCCGAGCGAGTTCTCAGGCCATTTCTAGATGCGGGACAGACACTTCCTGCATTCGTGTACTTAGTTCCAATTCTCGGTTTATTTGGCCCCACTCGTTTTACCGCAATTGTAACTGGCATCATCTATGCAATTCCTGTGGTCGTAAAGCTAGTCTGTGAGGGAATCCGTGCAGTACCGCACTCACTAGTTGAGGCGGCAACGGCAGCTGGCTCAACGACCAGACAGATTATTACGAAGGTTCAGTTACCAGCGGCAAAGAAGACGATCTTATTAGCTACCAATCAAGGTTTAATTTATGTCTTGGCAGTTGTAGTTATTGGTGGCTTTGTTGGCGCAGGTGGCCTTGGATATCTAGTCATTGTTGGTAACTCCAAGCCAGAGTTGCAAGGTAAGGGCTTAATCGCAGGTGCTGCCATTTTGTTGCTCGGTGTGATTTTTGACCGAATAATGCAGGCCGGTGCCCGTCGTTCTGCTTAAAATTATATAAATTGCCCCAATAAGTACTGGTATTACACCTATCCCCGCTCTAGGCTAAGGCAAAACTAATACCCATTAGGAGGGTTAATGAAGGCATTACTTACTCGCCGTTCGGCAGTTGTTACCGTTGTTATTGCAGCAGCTCTGGTTCTTTCAGGGTGCGCTAAGAGCGTTAATGATTCTGCAGGTGAAGCTTCAGGAGATTGTGGATCATGGGCAATTGCAATGCATGCATGGGGTGGCTACACAGCCTCGGCACAGGTAGTTGCTGAAATTGCTAAGAAAGAACTAGGTTGCACAATCACACAGACAACTCTGGATGAGGGTCCAACCACATACGATGCGATGGAAGCTGGAACAATCGATGTATTAATCGAAGATTGGGGCGGCGGCCGTTGGAAGGAATGGCTTGATCGTGGAGCCGTCGTTGAAGCTGGCGAGAATGGTAACGTCGGACTCATCGGAATGTACGTTGCACCTTGGATGGTTGAAAAGTATCCAGACATCGTAGATTCCAAGAACCTCAATAAGTATGCAGATCTCTTTAAGACTGCAGATTCTGGTGGCAAGGGTACTTGGTTTGAAGGCCCAGCCGGATACACAACTATTGGCGAGAAGATGGTTTCAGCTAACAAGTTGAACTTCAAAGTTATCTTCTCTGGTTCAGAGGCAGCGCTAGTGGATGGATTCATGAAGGCGGAAGCTAACAAGACTCCATTTATTGGTTATGCATGGCAGCCATGGACGTTGCATGCAAAGATTCCAAACCTTGAATCAGGGCACGTTAAGTTCCCTGCTAACGATTGGACCGATGCGGCTGCAGCAAGCGGACTCACCGACTATCCATCAACACCACTCATTAAGTTGATCTCCAAGAAGTTAAATGATTCAAATAATCCATTTACTACACTGGTTAAAAACTTTAGTTGGACAAATGGTGATCAAAATGGAGTCGCATCTGACCTCGAAAGCGGAATGACGGCAGCAGAGGCAGCACAGAAGTGGATCGATGCTAACCCAGATAAGGTGAAAGCCTGGCTCGGTAAGTAAATAAGTAAGTACTAGGGCAACGCCCTTACTGGGTGAGAAATCACACGGTAGGGGCGTTGTTTTTTTAGTAGAATGAGGGGCATGAGCGCGCAGTATGACTACATCATCGTCGGCGGAGGATCGGCCGGTAGCGCGCTAGCCAACCGCTTAAGTGAGGATCCAAAGAATAATGTTCTTGTTTTAGAGGCCGGTCGGCGTGATTACAAATGGGATGTTTTTATTCATATGCCCGCAGCCTTGGCCTTTCCAATCGGCAGCAAGTTCTACGACTGGATGTATGAGTCCGAGCCTGAGCCACACATGAATAATCGCCGCATCTATCACGCGCGCGGAAAAGTATTGGGTGGCTCTTCATCGATTAACGGACAGATATGGCAGCGAGGCAATCCTCTAGATTATGAGCGCTGGTCCAAGGATGCGGGCATGAGCAGTTGGGATTATGCACACTGCCTTCCATACTTTAAAAAAATGGAGAACGCTTTAGCCGACCAGAGCAATACCTTTCGGGGTAACAGTGGTCCCCTTAAATTAGAGCGCGGACCAGTTAAGGGTCCACTCTTTGCCGCCTTCTTTAAAGCAACTGAACAGGCTGGATATCCACGCACCGATGATGTCAATGGCTATCGCCAAGAGGGCTTTGCCGCCTTTGATCGAAATGTTTATCGGGGACGGCGCTTGAGTGCAGCGCGCGCCTATCTCTATCCCGTTATGAAGCGCACCAACTTGACCATCAAGCTGCGCGCCCACGTCACTAAGGTTTTATTTGAGGGCACAAGCGCCACTGGTGTCGAAGTAATGATGAAGGGCAAGAAACACACCTTTACATCGCGCGAGGTTATCTTGTGTGGGGGAGCCATCAATACTCCCCAGATCTTGCAGCTATCAGGAGTTGGCAATGAAAAGGATTTAACGCCACTTGGTATAAAGATGGTGCACCACCTGCCAGGAGTTGGTGCCAACTTACAAGATCATCTTGAGGTCTATGTTCAGTACAAATGTAAGTTGCCTGTAACACAACAGCCCATCACGCAGCTCTGGCGCCGTCCATTTATTGGTGCGGCATGGCTGTTCTTTCGCAAGGGACCAGGTGCTACAAATCAATTTGAGGCCGGTGGCTTTACTCGCAGCAATAATGATGTTGCCTATCCCAATTTAATGTTTCACTTCTTACCACTTGCCATTCGCTATGACGGCACGGGGGACACTCGCGGTCATGGCTATCAAGTACACGTCGGGCCTATGTACTCTGATTCTCGCGGCTGGTTAAAGATTAAAAGCAGTGATCCCTTTGAAAAACCGGCTATGCAGTTTAATTACCTATCAACTGATGAAGATCGGCGCGAATGGGTTGAGGCGGTCAAAGTTGCACGAAACATCTTGACTCAGCCCGCTATGAGTGATTACAACGCAGGTGAGTCATCACCTGGTGCTGGAGTTACAACTGATTCAGAGATTCTTGAGTGGGTGCGAAAAGATGCTGAAACCGCTCTCCACCCATCGTGCACGGCCAAGATGGGCACCGATGCGATGTCAGTAGTAGATCCAACAACGATGAAAGTCCACGGTGTGCAGGGGCTACGCGTCTGTGATGCATCGGTCTTTCCCTATGTTACAAATGGAAATATCTACGCACCGGTCATGATGGTGGCTGAAAAGGCCGCCGATTTAATTTTAGGCAAAGCGCCACTTCCAGCTGAGAACATCGAGTTCTACCGCCATGCCAAGTGATGAGGTAGCACCATCGGCAATTGCCAAAGTTAAGGTTCAAAAAACAGATTCAGAGAGTTCTACTTCAGACTCCGTTGTTGTTGAAGAGCCACTAGAGATTCGTATTAAGCGTGGCAGCACTGAAGAACAACTCGGTATCACAATGCGCACACCGGGAAATGATTTAGAGCTCGCGGCAGGTTTTTTATGGGGCGAAGGGTTTTTAAAGGATGCCAGTGAGTTATTGAGCGTTATCGTCTGTGGGGATAAAACACTCTCACCCCGCCAGCGTGCCAATGTCGTAATCGCAAACGTTGCAGAGAGTTCAGCAGAATCGGTCAGGATTTTAGAGCGTCGCTTTACTATTACATCGGCCTGTGGCGTCTGCGGATCTACCAACATAAGTGACCTGCACAAGCGCGGCATAGCCAAAGTATCGCCAACAACACACAGCATCCAAGAGCTTGCCCAGATGACATCCTTACTACAGGGCCGCCAGCGCATCTTTGAAAAAACAGGTGGCCTACATGCCGCCCTTTTAGTAAATCCAAAAGGTGAGCCAATCTGGGTGCGCGAAGATGTTGGCCGCCATAACGCCGTAGATAAAGTAATTGGGGCAGCTCTTATGGATGGTGCGATTCCATTACATGATTGGACATTAGTTGTATCGGGGCGCATCGGATATGAACTTGTTCAAAAATCTATCTGCGCTGGCATCTCTGCAATCATTGGAGTGAGTGCGCCTACATCACTTGCTATTGATCTAGCGAGTGAGTTCGGCTTAACTTTGCTCGCCTTTGCCCGCAATGGCGTGGCCAAACATTATCTGCCGAGTTAATCAACCTCCTTTATACTCGCCATATGTCTTTTGAGCATCCACTTGATCCATTAAGCCACTCGGAGCAAGAGTTAATCGTTGCCCATGCCCGTAAGGCCTGGAACCTTGGACCACATCACATATTTGCAATGCTGCAGCTGCAGGAGCCTACAAAGGCCGAGCTTGCATCGGCACAGGTGTTAGAGCGCAGTGCGCGCGTGACTATGTGGAATCGCAAGAGCGCCATAGTTACTGAGGGAGTGATTACGACATCGGGCGCAGTTTTGAGTTATCAAGAGATTCCAGGTGCCAAAGCGCCAGTAACTGTTATTGAGTCAGCGATTGCCTTACATGTTGTGCGCTCCAATCAATCTGTAAAAGATGCTTTAGCGCGCAGAGGCATCTCTGAAATTATGGATGTGCACATGGAGACTTGGCCAATTGGCGCACAGATTCCAAAGCATTTAGATGATGGTCGGCGTTTAATTTGGACACCAATGTGGCACCGCCCGACGCCAGAGGCTAATTTTTACGCCCATCCGATTAATGGACTCCATGCAATCGTTGATCTAGACGCAGAAGAGATAGTGGCCCTTGAGGATAATTCTGATGTTCCAATTCCACAAACCCCTGGCCCATATCGTGAAACACAATCCAAACCAACAGTAAAACTCAAAGAGCTCATGATTCATCAACCCGATGGCCCATCTTTTAGCATTGAAGGCTGGAAGATTAACTGGGAGCGCTGGTCTTTACGTATTGGCTTTGATCAGCGGGAGGGTCTTGTCATACATGATGTTCATTTCAATGATGAGGGTAATCTTCGTAAAATTGCTCACCGCCTATCCATTGCCGAACTAGTCATCCCTTACGGAGATCCAAGCCAGGGTGCCTACCGCAAGAACGCCTTTGATACTGGTGAATATGGACTCGGAAACTTCACTAACTCATTAACACTGGGCTGTGATTGCCTGGGCGAGATTGTCTACTTAGATGTCAGCGTTACCGATGGCGATGGACAGGTGCGCACCATTAAAAACGCCATTTGTATGCATGAAGAAGACTTTGGAATCTTATGGAAGCACACCGATGTCGATGGTCATACCGAAGTACGCCGAGGCCGCCGCTTTGTGGTCTCATCAATTGTCACCGTAAATAACTATGAGTACGGCTATTTCTGGTACTTCTATCAAGATGGCTCCATTGAGTTTGAAGCTAAGTTAACGGGAATTGTATTAACTCTGGCAGATACGCCTGGTAAAGATCATCCATCGGCGACCGAGTTAGAGCCTGGCTTATGGGCGCCGTATCACCAACATATTTTATGTGCACGAATGGATCTCGATATCGATGGCACCAATAACAGCGTCGTTGAGGTTGAATCCTTTGCCCATCCAATCGGTGAGAAGAATCCCTATGGGGGAGCCTACGAAACGCGTGAGACTATTTTAGCCAGTGAGAAAAAAGCACAGCGATTAATTGATCCAATAAAGAGCCGCTTCTGGAAGATAATAAATCCTGGTAGAAAAAACCATGTTGGTCATAGTGTTGGTTACAAATTAATTCCGGGCCATACAACTTTTCCATTAGCACTTGAAGGCTCGGTCTTGGGCAAGCGTGCTGGCTTTATGTATCAGCACCTGTGGGTAACTCCTAATCAAGATCATGAGCGCTATCCCGCCGGTGATTATCCATTCCAACACGATGGTGGTGCGGGATTGCCTGAGTGGACCGCTGCTGATCGGCCAATTGAAAATACCGATGTGGTGATGTGGTACGTGTTTGGAACAAATCACATTCCGCGCACAGAGGATTGGCCAGTCATGCCAGTTGAACGGACAGGTTTTCATTTAAAGCCCAGCGGCTTCTTTCGACGCAGCCCAGCAATGGATGTTGTGGCTTCAGAGCCGCTCGATTCTCAATGTCACTAATACGAGTTCGGGCCTATGCAAAGGCGGCGCACTTTGGCCCCACGATTCTTATTACCGCCATTTCATTTGCACTTGCTAGGCAACTTTGGTGGGAAGGCCCTGCTTATGTAATCGCCTTCACCATATTTCTTGGTCAATTAATAATCGGTTGGAGCAATGATATTTATGATTACGGTGATGATCTAAAGCACGCACGGCTCAATAAACCTCTCGTAGCCGGCACAATTACGGTAGAACAGCTTCGTAAAGCGACATTTATTCTCTTACCAATCGCCATAATCGCAAACGTGATCGGTCCTTTGGGCCTTAAGGGTGGCTTGGTTTACCTGCTCGGGGTTGGTTGTGGAATCGCATATAACTTCTACTTTAAATTCTCCCCTCTCTCACCATTGCCATATGCCCTGGCATGTGCGGCTCTGCCGGCATCGATTTTCTATGCCACTGATCGAACTCCACCGATGTGGGTCTTGGCCGCCGGTTCGATGCTTGGTGTTGCCTTTCATTTTCTTAACGTCATTAAGGATTTAGCCCACGATAGAGAGAGTGGTATCGGTGGTCTTCCTCAGCGCTTAGGCAAGGCAGGCTCATCGGTTATTGCACTGGTTTTAATAGCTTTAACTGTGGTGGTCTTTCTTAATAGTCCAGTTAGCCAGGATTTAAGCTCAATAAAACTTTTCAAGTAGTTTTTACTTAATTAGTGTAGTTAATTATGGCAAGACACATTTCATCACGGGTACCTTCACCCCAAACAACGTAATTGGGAGTCAGATTCTTAAACTCTGGTAGAAGTGCGCGCAGGCCAACATCAAATGTGCAGCTTACTTTCAACTTATCTCCTGGCATCGCAAGTATCGGATTTTTCAGCCATTCAGTTGTTTGGTTATCGAAATCCCAAATCGGACGGTCCATGATGAGCGAGGCCTTGCTAGTGGTGGCTTCTGTATATGTAACGCTGATATTTTTACCTAGCTGGTGCATGTGTCCGGTAATGCCATAAATTTTAAGTGGAGAGCGGATAGTCGTTGTGCACTCAGATACTGGGCTAGGAATGGGGTTGAGTGCATTTTGGCCACAAATAAATGACAATCCACGGGCTTGAAGAGCTCCCTTATCGGATGTGCGATTGGCTAAATCAATTAAGGCTGCCTCTCGTGTACACAGCGGCCCTGACTCTTGTGGCGAGCAGGCTAATTCAATTGGTGCGGCAATAAGAAGTGTTTTCAATGAATCAACACTTGTAGTTGCAAGAGATAGTGAGAGCTTCATAGATGCCAGATTTTTACTTGGAGAAACTCCTGGCATGACATGAAAATGTGACTGTAAAATAAATTGATCTCCAGCAACAACCTTCATTCCAGTACCAGCTGGATAGGCCTTGAAGTTTCCACCTGGTGCCCAAAAGGACACCCAACTAGATGGTGATGCCGCCGAAAATGCGCTAGCCCCAGGAATTCCAGTGTCACCAAAACATGACCATCCAGCTTCACTACTCTCTTTATCAAGGGCCTGCGTGGCAGCAACGTTTGCTGCCTCTACTTTGTAGAGAATTCCGTGGTGTGAGACCTTCAAATTATCTGGCTCAATCAAAACCGATTGAAGAAAGACCTCTTTATCAAATTTTGGATCGAGAAGGAAACATCGATACTCATCACTGCCACCTTTTGGAGGATTTGGAAGATATGAGGGTGTCGCAAGAATCAACTTACTTGCAGGTGATGCCGGCTCCTGAATAGGTGTACCACTTGCCTTGACGATTTTTAAGGATTTTGCAACAGCTAATAGTTGGGAATAGGTAATTCCACCGATCGCCTGCACTTGAATTTCGGTGCGCTTTAAACCTTTAGCCGCCTTATTAGTAAAGATGAGGTATCCACCAACGCGTGCGATATCGGCGGTAGTACATTTTTTAGCTGCAGCCGGTTTAGTTGGGTCGCAGTAGACATATAACTTGGCTTTTACCCCATTTATTACGACGTCTCTGAGCTGCTTGGATAAACCTGGGTCTGAGCATTTAACTCCGGCCATAGTCTCCATAATCTCTAGGTATCGCTTAGTACCACCGTACTTTGCATAGAGCCACGGCTCATTTGTATCACCACAGGAAATCAAATCAAAGGTTGCTGTTCTCAAACCTAGAGTTTTACTCGGCTTATAAACCGTGTATGTCAGAGAAGTTTGGGCATCGGCATATTTATCATTTGAGCCTAAGGCAGGCGTTGCACCTAGAGCGATCAATAGTGCGGGGATAATAACCGAAAAGGCTTTCTTCATGCCCGAATCCTAACAAATCTTGTGAAATCAGTAGGATTGAGAGCCTCATGAGAGCTAAAACAGGATTAATTAAAAGAGTTATCGCTCTCTTTAGCGAGCGGCGAACATGGGTCAGACAGATCGCTGTTGCAGGTTTAGCCGGGGCTACTGCCTGGCTTGTCGGTGATTTTCTTGTGAATGATGGTGGCGTTGTCGCTGCGATTGTATGCACCCTATCTATCCGCATCTCTTTGCATAAATCACTGCGTGAGGGCTTTGGACAGATAGTTGGAACAGCCATTGGGGCAAGCGTTGCACTTACAGCGGTAACACTCTTTAACTTTGGATTTATATCAGTCGGTATCACAATTATTATGTGCGCCGTTATTTCGCGTGCTCTTCACTTAGGCGAAGTCGCATCGGTCAATGTTCCGGTGACTGCACTCATTGTTATCGGACCTGGCCTCTCTGAAAGCACCGCCTTTAACCGATTGGGTTCAACGCTCATTGGCGCAGCAATTGCAATCCTCTTTTCCTATTTCTCTCACCCTAAGACCCCTGTTGGTCGCTCGATCGAACAGATTGCAACGGTCAGTACGAAAGCGGCGAATCTTCTAGCGCTCATGTCTGAAGGAGTTGCAACTGGATACACACAAAAAGAGGCCGGTAACTGGTTAGCTAAGGCACGTCTATTAATCGAAGAGATTCCAGCTATTCGAGCCCAATCTGTTGAGGCCCGCGGACATGCACGGTGGTTTCCATCGGCTAAAAAAGATGAGGCCGAAGAGATCTATATTCAAGGTATCGCCCTCGAACATACCGTCGTGCAGATTCGCACTATCGCCCGCACATTATTTGATTCAGCTGTAAGCGGTGGTATTGCAGATTCAACTCAAAAAGCGATAGCCGTTGCACTATCGGCTGCAAGCTATGCCATCTCTTCAAAGTTTGACGATGATGGCATCAGTGCCGATGATTCACACCAAAGTGCAACAACCGATGCACGCGAGGCAAGTTCTGCCCTGGCAGAGTCTCTCATTGGCGATGCTAAGGATGCCGATCAAGAGCAGATTGTTCGTGGACTTTCAATGGTTGCAAATATCGATCGAATTGCAGACTCACTGGATCAAAACTCCCCAGCTCTGCGAGATGTCATCACACCGGATGAGCCTGCAAAGGATAAGGTCTTAAGAATCTCAGTTCGTGGCCAGTTTGCACGATTAGGAAAGGCAATCTCTAGGCGAGTAAGAAAGATCTTTAAGAAGTAAGACTTGCTTGAGAGAGCCAATGAGGGATTGGTTGAGCAATAACGACTAATCTAAGCAAATGGTTTTTGCCCGCTCGGCCCTTGAAACAATTAACGATCTGCGCACCGGCGCAGAATCACCGGCATCACTTGCCGCCGATGCCCTTAATCGAATCGAAGAGATAGATGCAACGGGCTATGAGCTCAACTCGATATTAGCCCTTGCACCAAAAAATGATGGCAAGGGCTTTAATCCTGATTCACCCCTTGCAGGTCTACCGATAGTTATCAAAGATAATATCGAAGCCGTTGGTCTTCCCGGCACTGCAGGCTCCACCGCATTACTCGATCATCTGGTACTCAATGATTCACCGTTAGTAGAGCGCCTGCGCGCAGCCGGTGGCAACATCATCGCATCGACAAATTTATCCCAGTGGGCAAATATCCGTTCAACCTCATCAACTAGTGGATGGTCGGCCGTCGGGGGATTAACTGCAAATCCTTGGATTCACAAACACAGCGCCGGTGGCTCATCATCTGGATCAGGGGCAGCAGTTGCCGCCGGTTTAATTACCTTAGCCGTTGGAACTGAGACCGATGGTTCGATTATCTGCCCAGCCTCCCTTAACGGCTGCGTTGGTATTAAGCCAACGGTCGGCCTTGCTCCTACTCAGGGCATTATTCCAATTAGCGCTCATCAAGATTCACCTGGACCAATGGCGCGCTCGGTTAAAGATGCCGCGCTCTTGTTAGAAATCATGAGCGCTACAACTGGTTTAGTTCAAGCATGTGATGAGAGCAGAGCTTTAAAGATCGGTGTCGTTCGCTCTTGGCTCACTGGCCATAGTGCAACTGATGCGCTCTTTGATAGCGCGCTCTCCAAGCTAGCAAAGGCTGGCCTAACACTCGTTGAGGTTAGCCTCAAAGCCCCAGGTGATGATGTCGGCAGTGATGAGTACGAAGTTTTATTGCATGAACTATTCGATGAAATGGGCGCCTATCTGAGTAAGCGTGCCGATACATCGCTTAAATCTCTGGCACATCTGGTTGCCTATAACAGTGCACATAAGGAGAGCGAACTTAAATACTTCGCTCAAGAGTTATTTGATAAGGCGATTAAATTAGGTGGGCGCAATAACGCCTATAAGGCAAAGCGTGCACGCAATTTAGCCTGGGCACAGAGAACACTCGCTAAGGGCTTTACCGATGTCGATGTATTAATCGGTGCAACGTACTCACCGGCATGGATTAGTACGTTAGGTAAGGGTGATGATTATGGTGATAACAGTTGGATCACAATGGCACCTGCAATCGCAGGTACACCGATTGGCACCGTTCCTATGGGAATCACCGAAGGCCTGCCCGTTGGTTTAGGCGTTGTAGCAAAGGCAAACGATGAGATCTCTTTAGTGAGCGCCCTTGCTCAGATCGAGCGTGCGTTAGATATAGGTATTTTGACACCAAGCTTTATCCGTTAATCTTTTTTTAGCCAATACAAAAGTCCCACAGTGAGTCGCGTGGGGCTACTTTTGCGTCAGCTCCTAGTTACACGCAAATCCTGGATTTAGCCATAAACTGGCTGAAACATCTAGGGAGATACGATGAAATACAGCCAAGCAGATATTGAAAAGGTACGTCGAGATTTTGCATTCACATTGAAGCCCTGGGTAGATAGTTCACCACATGCCACACTGTCAGAAGGTAAGGATTGGTATTCGGTACTTATTGGCCTACCAATTGAAGCATTCAATATGGTCTGGATTGCAAGTCTTAGTAAAGATTCTTTGGATGCCGCCCTTTCCGATTTAGAGCAACGCAACCTTGCTGGACACGTGCGCTTATCGGGTGCAGGACTACTACATGGCAAAGAGTTGCTAGCCCGTGGATGCACATTAGGTGGGGGCAACGCTCTTATGGCCTGGTACCCTGATAAAAATACAGAAACTTTCAAACTTCGGAGCGGATTAGATATTCGGCGAATTACTAATGCTTCAGAACTAGTGCTAATGCTCGAGATTTTTCAGAGTACATTTGAAATAAATGATGTTAACATGAAAATTTTTAGCGAGTTTTTTGATA
>Ga0208960_1001071_pt1 | contig 14846 bp, 13 predicted proteins | sample GreLakmeON33MSRF_FD_187703 | JGI IMG/M metagenome (GOLD analysis project Ga0208960, IMG submission 187703) | Freshwater lentic microbial communities from great Laurentian Lakes, MI, USA - Great Lakes metaG ON33MSRF (SPAdes) | ecosystem: Environmental > Aquatic > Freshwater > Lake | place: Great...
AAAACATCAGCTATCTCGCCTAAAGTAGCATATACCTCTACTGCATCTATAATATAAGGCATTGTATTTAAGCCATTCTGTACAGAAACCCTTAAGGCTTCCAAAGCTTTATCAACAGCCAATCCGTCTCTTTTAGCTCGAAGACTAATCAGTTTATCGATCTGTACTTTCCGGATAGAATCATCTACACGAAAAACTTCGGGTTTTAAACCTTCGGCATCTACATATTTATTTACTCCCACCAAGATAGCTTCTGTACTTTCTATGTCTTTTTGATACTGATAAGCCGAATTAGCAATTTCATTTTGAATATATCCTTCTTCAATTGCCGCTACTGAACCCCCTTTTGCGTCAATAATTTCAATATATTTCCATGCAGCTGCTTCAATTTCATCGGTTAAAGATTCTACAAAAAAAGAGCCTGCAAGCGGATCGACCGTATCAGTAACCCCGCTTTCAAATGCGATGATCTGCTGTGTTCTTAAGGCCACCTTTGCTGCAGCCTCGGTTGGTAATGAAAGTGCTTCATCAAATCCATTGGTATGTAAAGATTGTGTTCCGCCCAATACTGCTGCCATTGCCTGATTAGTTACCCTGATCACATTATTAAGCGGCTGTTGAGCTGTTAATGTTGAGCCTCCTGTTTGCGTATGAAAACGCAGTTTCTGAGAAGCAGGATCTGTTGCACCCATGCTTTTTGTAAGTTTTGCCCACATTCTTCTGGCAGCACGGAATTTTGCTATTTCTTCAAAAAAATTATTGTGACAGTTAAAAAAGAAAGAAAGACGTTTAGCGAAAACATCAATATCCAAATCTTTGTCTATAGCTGCCTGAAGATAAGCCTTCCCATTGGCTAATGTAAAAGCGAGTTCCTGCACCGCCGTTGACCCTGCCTCCCGAATATGATATCCGGATATAGAAATGGTATTCCATTTTGGAAGTTCTTTACTACAGAATTCAAAAACATCTGTAATAAGTCGCATAGATGCCTTAGGCGGATAAATATAAGTTCCGCGAGCAGCATATTCCTTCAATATATCATTCTGAATAGTTCCTGAAATCTGCTTCAAATCGGCACCCTGCTTTTTTGCCAGGCAAATATACATGGCCAATAAGATTGGTGCAGTAGCATTAATGGTCATTGAGCTAGTCACTTTACTAAGATCGATTCCATCAAAAAGAATCTCCATATCCATAAGTGAATCAATTGCCACGCCTACTTTTCCAACTTCACCATCAGACATTTCATGGTCTGAGTCGTAGCCGATCTGTGTAGGAAGGTCAAAAGCCACAGATAATCCGGTTGTGCCCTGTGAAAGCAAATAATGATACCGCTTATTTGATTCAAAAGCAGTAGAAAATCCTGCATACTGACGCATAGTCCACATTCGACCCCTGTACATGTCCTTTTGAATTCCACGGGTAAAAGGGAATTCACCAGGCAATTCCAGACTTTTAGGTTCTGTATAGACTTCCTTTATTTCAATGCCTGAACTAGTTTTAATTTTTTTTTCACTCATTTGTTTAAAATAAAGACTGAATATCCTTTTTTACAATGCTCAGCGCAAGGTCATATGGATTTTCGCTTTCCAGATTAGCCAGATGCTTGAGAACCGATTTACTCAAGTCCATCGCACTTGCCTCAGCCGGCAAAGCATTTGCAGCACTACTGATGATTCCAATAGTCTGTTCTTTGATTCTTTTTACCACAGACCATGACATTTCAGTCACGTAGATCTGCTGGGAGATATTGTGCTGATATTCAGATCGGATTTCAGTGATGATCAGTTTTTGCATTTCAATAGCGCTCATACCAGGTACATGCAAACGAACCAGTAAATTTGAAGGATTGATTCTTTCTAAGAATAATACTGTACGCTCATAAGCCTGTAGCCTTAATGGAAGGGTATGTATAAGTCCGGCTTTCTTTAATTCTAGCCTCTGAAAGTTAAGATTTTGCAAAAGCAATGGCTTCACAAAATACCAGGCGGCAAAGAATACCAGGAGACCTGAAAACGTATATTTAACTATATCAAACAAAAAAGTAATATCATTCATGATTCTGTAATTGTTAGCAGATGGTCAAAAAGCTATGAATTAAAACAAAAGTGAGCAATTTCACGTATATTTGCGGTAAGATTTTAAAAGAAATATGAGCACAGAAATTGCAAATCTTACTGCACCAGTTACCTTAACGGATGGGGCTAAGAAAGAAATAAAAAAACTTATTCAGCAGCAGGAACTAGGTTCAGATTACGGATTACGTCTGGGAGTTGAAGGAGGCGGTTGTGCAGGAATGAATTATATTTTAGGTTTTGATCAGAAGAAAGAAGGCGATCAGGAATATAATATTGATGAAATCACAGTGTTTATGCACAAGGCACATGGTTTATACCTAGCCGGTATGGAAGTTGATTTCAAAGATGGATTAAATGCACGTGGATTTACTTTCAGTAACCCAAATGCCAGCAGTACCTGCGGTTGTGGCACATCATTCTCAGTTTAAAAATATTTTTGTAACATTTTATAAAGTCCTGCTGTCAAACTAGCAGGACTTTTTATATTTATGCTATGGCCGGAACAATGAGTTATTCTGAAAATGTCAAGGTTGCTATGCAATCTGTGAAGGGCAATAAGCTTCGGACATTTTTAACTGCAATCATCATAGCAATTGGTATAACCGCATTAGTTGGCATTTTAACCTCTATTGATGCAATTGAAGGATCTTTGAATAATACATTCTCAAGCATGGGAGCTAATTCCTTTACCATCAGAAACAGGGGTATCGGAATCCGGATTGGCGGAAGTGGCCAGAGGCCTAAAAGATATAAATCAATAGATTACAGACAGGCCACTGCATTTAAAAGCAATTTTGACTTCCCTGCAACCATATCCGTAAATACCTTTGCTTCATTTGGAGGAACTGCAAAATATGGAAATGAAAAGACCAATCCCAATATTTCTGTTCTCGGTGCAGACGAAAATTATTTAATGTCGGCCGGATACAAAATAGCTAGTGGCAGAAATTTTTCGCAATCGGACCTTGAATATGGAACAAGCGTAGTAATTATAGGTTATGAAATTAAGACCCGACTCTTTCCTAATGCAGATCCGATCAACAGAACAATTAGTATTGGAAATAATAAATTCCGAATCGTAGGACTACTAGCCGAAAAAGGCTCGAGTGTTGGTTTTGGTGGCGACAAGATCTGTGTTATTCCTCTACTTCGCGCCAAGCAGGTAATGACCATGACAAATCCATCTTACACTATTTCTGTAATGAGTGATGATCCAGCACAAATGGAATATGCAATTGGCGAGGCAACAGCCTTGTTCAGGAACGTCAGAAATTTAAAAATATCTGATGATAATAATTTTGAGATAACAAAAAGTGATGCTATTGCTCAGACGCTAGTTGAAAACCTGAAGTTTGTCCGAATTGGAGGAATTGTTATTGGGACTATCACACTTATTGGGGCTGCAATTGCCCTGATGAATATCATGATCGTTTCAGTCACAGAGCGAACCCGTGAAATAGGAATCCGCAAGGCTATTGGTGCAACACCTTTGGTTATTCGCAGACAATTCCTGATTGAGGCGATCGTTATTTGTTTAATGGGAGGTATCACAGGAGTATTTCTAGGAATCCTCATTGGTAATTTACTCTCTATGGTAATGGGCGGATCATTCATTATGCCCTGGGTCTGGACTATCCTTGGTTTAACCCTTTGTATTGGCGTAGGTTTAATATCAGGGCTATACCCTGCTGTTAAAGCATCCAAGCTCGATCCTGTGGATTCGCTTAGGTATGAGTAAAAGGGGCTGAAAGGGGAAAGGGGAAAGATTAAAGCTGAAAGCCTAAAGCTCAAAGGGGAAAGCTGAAAGGGGAAAGCTGAAAGCTAAAAGGGGAAAGGTTAAAGCTGAAAGGGGAAAGCTGAAAGCCTAAAGCTCAAAGGAAAAAGGTTAAAGGAAAAAAAGAAAATGTAAGGTTTTATCTCTTTCCGTACTGATCATTATAATAAGATTGATAATTACCAGAGGTAACACTTTGAAGCCACTCCTCATTAGTTAAAAACCAATCGACAGTTTTTTCAAGTCCCTCTTCAAATTGTAAGCTCGGCTTCCATCCAAGATCTACCTGAAGTTTTGACGAATCAATTGCATATCTAAGGTCATGCCCAGCACGGTCTGTTACAAAAGTGATGAGTTTTGCTGATGAACCCAGTTCTCTTCCTAACTTTTGATCCATGATTTTACACAATAACCGAATCAGATCAATATTTGTCCACTCGTTATGACCTCCAATATTATAGGTGCTTCCAGCAGGAGCTTGGTGAAAAATCAAGTCAATTGCACGGGCATGATCTTCTACCCATAACCAATCGCGGATATTTTCACCTTTGCCATAAACCGGAATAGGAAGGTTATTTTTAATGTTATTTATAGAAAGAGGGATTAGCTTTTCAGGAAAATGAAAAGATCCATAATTATTAGAACAATTAGAGATCACAGCATCGATACCGTATGTATCATGGTAGGATCTAACAAAATGATCAGAACTAGCTTTCGAAGCTGAATAAGGGCTATGGGGATCATAGGCTGTTTGCTCAGTAAATAAACCAGTTTCTCCAAGACTTCCATAAACTTCGTCTGTAGAAACATGATAGAAGCGATGATTACTATACGCTTGTTTCCATTGATGACGAGCTGCATTCAAAAGGTTTACAGTACCAAGAACATTGGTCATAACAAACTCTAAAGGATTACTTATTGATCTGTCGACATGAGATTCGGCTGCAAGGTGTATCACAGAGTCGATCTGTTCTTCAGAGAATAAGTTATCAATGAATACCGCATCAACGATATCACCTTTTATGAATTTATAGTTAGGCCTTTGCTCAATATCCTTAAGGTTTAACAGATTTCCGGCATAGGTCAACCTATCAAGGTTAATAATCTGGTAATCAGGGTATTTATTTACAAATAGCCTAACAACATGAGAGCCAATAAAACCTGCTCCACCGGTAATCAAAATTTTCTTCATTTCTACGATAAATTTTTTATTCAGGGAACATGTGCTCCATAAATTACTTTACACTATTTAAAGAGGATTCTGTTTTATATATTTCTCCCATTCCCATGCAGAGCTCATCATATCCAATAAACCCAGCTCAGCTTTCCATGAAAGATCACGCTCAGCTTTAGTTACATCACCAAAGATCCTAATAATATCACCGGGTCTTCTAGGGCCTATAGAATAATTCAATTTTTGGCCAGTTGCCTTTTCAAAGGCATGAATTACTTCTAAAACAGAATTTCCACGACCGGTTCCAATATTATAAATATCAAATTGCTCTGGTTCAGCCTCTAATTTTTTTAATGCGGCAACATGCGCCTTAGCAAGGTCAACTACGTGAATATAATCTCTGATGCACGTGCCATCAATCGTGTCGTAATCATCCCCAAAAACAATGATATTGCCCCTTTTACCGATTGCAGCCTGTGTAATGAAAGGAACCAAATTCTGAGGAACACCAATGGGAAGCTCCCCAATCAATGCCGAAGAATGAGCTCCTACCGGATTAAAATAACGAAGTGCGATTACCTTTAAATTTTGGTTTACTCGTGCAGTTTCACTTAAAATTTCTTCGGCAATCTGTTTGGTATTTCCGTAGGTTGATTCTGCTCTTTTTACTGCGGCAAGCTCATTTACAGGTAAGCTATCCGGCTCTCCATAAACAGTACAGCTCGATGAAAAAACAATATTCATCTGTCGTTCAGAAGCAGCCAAAAGTAAATTGACTAGCGAATAAATATTGTTTTTATAATACTTTAAAGGTTTTTTTTCTGATTCACCAACACTTTTAAATGCTGCGAAGTGTACTATCCCCTCTATATCCGGGTGTGTATCAAGAAATTGACGAGTTAACTTTTCGTCGCACAGATCAAAATTAAAGAAATCAGGCTTTTTGCCAGTGATCTTCATGATCTGATCAATTATTTGAGGGCTTGAATTAGAAAGATTGTCGACAATTACTGGCACATAACCTGCATTGATCAATTCAACAACGGTATGCGAGCCTATATAACCTGTACCGCCTGTGACTAAAATTTTCTTTCCGGGCATTATTTATTATTGTAATATGTAAAATCTTTATGCTTTATTTCCTGCTCTGGCAGTGATTTAAAGTAATCATAAGTGATCTTTAACCCTTCTGCCCGGTTAACTTTAGGCTCCCAAGAAAGTATTTTTCTGGCCTTCATAATATCCGGCCTTCGTTGTTTAGGATCGTCGGTAGGCAGAGGGTTATAAATCATTTTTTGCTTTGTTCCTGTGAGCTTGATAATCTCTTCACCAAATTCTTTTATTGTGATTTCATCAGGATTGCCAATATTTACAGGCATGGAATAATCTGAGAATAGCAAGCGATAAATTCCTTCAACCAGATCATCAACATAACAGAATGAACGGGTTTGAGAGCCATCACCAAACACGGTTAGGTCTTCGCCTCTTAAGGCCTGACCAATAAATGCAGGCAATACCCTACCATCATTCAGGCGCATCCGCGGGCCATAAGTATTGAATATTCTGACAATTCGAGTCTCTAAACCATGAAATGTATGATAAGCCATAGTCATTGCTTCCTGAAAACGCTTGGCTTCATCATAAACTCCTCGCGGTCCTACAGGGTTAACATTACCCCAATACTCTTCAGGTTGAGGGTTTACGGTTGGATCACCATAAACCTCGGATGTTGAAGCAATCAGAATCCTGGATTTCTTGGATCGTGCTAAACCCAGCAGATTATGAATACCCAAAGAACCAACCTTAAGGGTTTGGATTGGAATTCTAAGATAATCGATAGGACTTGCAGGAGAAGCGAAGTGAAGAATATAATCCAATTCACCTGCTACATAAACAAATTTAGATACATCATGATTATAGAATTCAAAATTTTCTAGGGGAAATAAATGCTCAATATTCCGGAGATCACCTGTAATCAGATTGTCCATGCCAATTACATGAAAACCTTCCTTAATAAACCGGTCGGATAAGTGTGAGCCAAGAAATCCGGCTGCTCCTGTTATTAATATGCGTTTTCTAGGGATCATATACTTATGGTTTTTCTACCTATACTGTTATAATAATAGCCAGTATCAATCATTTTTTGCAAATCATACAAATTCCGGCCATCAAAAATAACTTTACTTTTCAAAAGTGAGCCAACTCTGTCAAAATCAGGAGTTCTGAAAACCGACCACTCTGTTACGATAACAAGTGCATCTGCATCTTTCAAAATATCGTACTGATTTTCTCCAAAGTGAATTTTATCGCCCACAAGCTTTTTTACATTACTTATTGCCTCAGGATCAAATGCGCTTATGATCGCACCATCTTTGAGTAACTCTTCTATAATATAAAGAGCAGGAGCTTCGCGGATATCATCTGTTTCAGGTTTAAATGCTAGGCCCCAAATAGCAATTTTCTTTCCTTTAAGCTGCCCACCATAGTACTTTCTCATTTTCTCAACTAATACCTTCCTCTGGATATCATTGACTTCCATGACAGATTCGAGAATTTTAAAATCATACTTATTCTCTTTGGCTGAATGCGCTAAAGCCTGAACATCTTTAGGAAAGCAGCTACCTCCATAACCTACTCCGGGGAATAAAAAGCGCTTCCCAATACGATCATCAGAGCCTATTCCTTTTCGAACGGCATCCACATCAGCCCCAACAAGCTCACACAGATTTGCAATTTCATTCATAAAGGTAATTTTTGTGGCTAGGAATGAATTTGCTGCATATTTAGTTAGTTCTGATGAACGAGAATCCATGAATATAATTGGGTTTCCCTGTCTTACATACGGGCCATATAACTCGGCCATGAGTTTTTGTGCTCTAACACTTTCTGTACCTACAACAACACGGTCTGGTTTCATAAAATCTTCAACTGCAACCCCTTCACGAAGAAATTCAGGATTTGAAACCACATCGACTTCAACTGAGGTATTGTCTTTGAAAACTTTAATCACTTTATCTGCCGTTCCAACTGGCACAGTTGATTTGGTAACAATGACCTTATATTCTGTAATCAATTTTGCAATATCTTTAGCAGCTCCTAAAACATAACTGAGATCTGCTGCACCATCGCCATTTGGTGGCGTTGGTAAGGCCAAATAAATGATTTGGGCATCTGAAATTGCCTCTGCTAGATTGGTAGTAAATTTCAACCTTCCCTGGTCAATGTTTCTGTGAAAAAGTAAATCTAGGCCGGGCTCATATATAGGTAATTTAAATGCCTGCATCATTTTTACCTTGTCTTCATTAACATCAACACAGATAACTGTATTTCCTGTTTCTGCCAAACATGTCCCCGTTACTAAACCAACATATCCTGTACCTACAACTGCAATTTTCATACGTATTTTTTGTTTGTTATGCCCATGAATTTATGTCCGGCATAAGATCGGAAGACCTCCATTACCCATTTTATTTTTAAACTGAGTTTTACAGACAGTGAAGAGGCAAACCGCTGTTTCTCTCATCTAAAACAGAGCGACAAAAATAAAAAATTAAATATTAACTTCGATGAAGAATTAATTTAATTAAAAATGCTTTTTTTATACAATGCTGGAATCTGCTTTTATACCCTACTGATCACACTTGTATCACTCAAAAATAAAAAAGCTGCCCTGTGGTTAAATGGGCGAAAAGGAATCCTGGAACGAATTGAAAGTAGTATTGATAAAAATAAACGGTACGCCTGGTTTCACTTTGCTTCATTAGGAGAGTTTGAACAGGGTAGATCCGTTTTGGAAAAACTGAAGGCTGATTATCCAGGCACATCCATAGTTATAACTTTTTTTTCACCATCCGGATACGAGATCAGAAAAAACTATGCTTTGGCTGATCATGTTTTTTACCTACCCATAGATACTAGATACAATGCCAGGAAGTTTGTGAGCCTGATAAATCCCACTATTGCTGTTTTTACAAAATATGAATACTGGTACCACTATTTTGAAGCACTTCATGATCATAAAACCCCTCATTACATCATATCAGGAATATTCAGGAAGGATCAGGCGTTTTTTAAATGGTACGGGAGTTTACATCGCAAAATGTTAAGCTGGGTTACACATGTATTTGTTCAGAATAAAGAAAGTAGAGAACTATTAGAGCAAATTGGCATTAAGCAGGTTACGGTAAGCGGTGACACCCGTTTTGACCGGGTAGAGTTTAATGCAAAAACCCCGATCAAAATCAAGGCTATTGAAGAATTCTGTGGAAATGACTCTGTTTTTATTGGCGGAAGCACCTGGCCGGATGACGAAAAGATACTATCAAATTTAGTACTGACGTATCCAAAATGGAAATTTATTATCGCTCCCCATGAAGTAAATACTACCCGGATTGAGGGCATTGAGAAACAATTTCCAAACTCAGTTAAATTATCGTCAATTCAAAAGCAGGAGATTGAAACCCAAACTAATGAAACTCCACAGGTTTTGATCATTGATAGCATCGGATTACTTTCTTCAATCTATCAATATGGGCATATAGCTTATATAGGCGGAGGATTTGGAGTGGGCATTCATAATACACTTGAAGCTGCAGCATTTGGCTTACCCCTTATTTTTGGACCAAATTATTCAACATTTATAGAAGCTGTTGAATTAATCAAAAATGGATCTGCATTTTCAATAAATGACTCAAAAGAATTAAATACCAAAATGGAACTACTTTCAAAAGAGGAAAACCGTACCAAAAGTGGCTTATCTGCTCAAGAATATGTAAGTAGTCATACAGGAGCTACAAAAAGCTTCTTGGATTATATTTACAAGAACGGTTTTAATTGATCTAGCCTTTAACCAGGCCTTCCAAAGAATCGATCCATAAAGGATGATCATTTAAGCTTTCTACAAGCTGCACATGTTCACCACCCAATTCCTTAAATTCATCGCCATATTCAACAGAAACCTCGTAAACAGTTTCAAGGCAATCTGCGACAAAGGCAGGACAGAATACAAGTAATCTTTTAACCCCTTTTTTTGCCAATTCTTCAATTACAACACTTGTGTAAGGCTGAACCCATGGATCTTTTCCAAGACGTGATTGAAAACATACCGAATATTTTTCTTTTGGCAATTCCAGTTTTTCAGCGATTAGTCGTGCGGTGTCATGACACTGGGCAGAATAGCAAAATTTATTATTTTCAGTCAATACAGAGCAGCAATTTTCAACCTTCTGACAGTGCACCTTAGAATGGTCTGATTTGCGAAGCTGTCTTTGGGGTAAGCCGTGGAAACTAAATAAAATATGATCATAAGTTTCAGGATGATGCTTTCTGCCATTATCAGAAAAAGCCTCGATCATTCGTTCATCATCATGAAATGAATTAATGAATGAAATATTTGGAATGGTTTGCCACTTTCTGACTAGTTTCATTACTTTATCCATCACAGAGCCTGTACTAGCAGAAGCGTAATGAGGGAACATGGGTATAACCTTTATACTGTTAACCTGTGCATCTTTCAACAATTTTAAAGCACTCTCAATAGAAGGGTTTTGATATCGCATGGCCAGCTCAACATGGTAATCTTCACCTAAGCGCTGCTGCAAAAGATCTTTTTGAATAATGCTATAATGCATCAATGGAGAACCGGTAGTATCAGACCATATTGCTTTATATAATTTAGCAGATTTTGGTCCGCGGAAAGGTACAATGATCCCCTTAACCAGTATAGCACGTAAAATAAGGGGTACATCTATTACCCTCCCATCCATTAAAAACTCGCCAAGATATGTTCTGACATCACTCGTTGAAGGACTGTCAGGAGTACCTAAATTTACTAACAAAACACCTTGCTTACCCATATATAAACTAAAGAATGCCAAAGATAGTCTTACAGATCATTAGTTGGAAATGCTTGATTCCATTTGACTTTAAACAAACAATTGTTTTACGAATTTTTTAGTTCCCACAATCTCCACCAGGGTGTTCCGGGCGAATCATGATGCTCAAAGTGGTAACCAAAAAAATAACAGGATAGAAAAGCAAGAATATGATTTTTTCTTTGTGAGCCTGATTGATGTTTATTGGTATGTTCTCCATGATGAGGAAGCCAAGTGCCAAAAAAGAATAGTTGGATTGTGCTTAAAAGTGAAGGAAGTACCCAAAACAAAAATAAATTGAGCTCAGGCACCCATATTTTTAATAAATTAAAGATCAGCGCCATTACTACAACCTGCCACCAGGTAAGATATTGTTTAATAAAATTAAGATACCAGATAAAAAAATTTCCTTCGGAGTGATCAGGATCCTTATCTGTATGAACATATCGATGATGCTCATGATGCTTGGTATAAAGGCTGCTAAAAGGAAAACAGGCGTACAACATAGTACAAATCTGACCGATTATAGTATTAAGATTTCGATTGGAGGACACCGTAGTATGCATGGCATCATGCGCCGTTATAAAGAGACCGGTGTATAAATGCATTTGAACCAAAATTAATACATAAAGGAATGGGTTTTTAAAATTAACCTCCCAATTCATCAGAAAAAAAATGCTTATAAGCCAAAGGCAGATAATAATAAAAGCAATAATAACCCCTGTTTTTGACTGATTAACTAGCATCGGCTGAGCAAATTTCAATATTCTTGAAGAGCTGATTTTACCCTTTCCATTAACCACATTGGAGTAGATGTAGCTCCACATATTCCGATATGATCTCCAGGAGTAAACATTTCGAAATTTAATTCTTGTTCACTACTAATAAAATAAGTGTTCGGATTAAATTGTTTGCAAACCTCAAAAAGAACTTTCCCATTAGACGATTTCTTACCAGAAACAAATACAATTTTATCGTAACCAATCACAAATTTTCTTAAGTCTTCATACCTATTTGAAACCTGCCTGCAAATAGTATCATTAGCTTTGATATCGTAGCCACGTTTAATTAGTTCATCTTTTATTTCGTAGAACTTATCAGTACTTTTTGTGGTTTGACTATACAGGGTAAATTTTTGCGGAAGATCAACATTATCAAGCTCTGCAATATCCTGGAATACAAGCGCTTCATTATTGGTCTGCCCTTGCAAGCCGATCACCTCGGCATGCCCATGTTTACCAAAAATCAAAACCTTTTCCTTAAGGTCGTATGTATTTTTTATCCTGTTCTGCAACTTTAAAACCACCGGACAAGAAGCATCGATCAGGGTTATATTATTATCAAGAGCTAGACGATAGGTTTCAGGTGCTTCGCCATGGGCACGAATCAAAACTTTTTCGTTTTTAATGTTTAGAAGATCTTCATGTGAAATGATTTTAAGCCCTTTTAATTTCAAACGGCTTACTTCTTCATCATTGTGAACAATGTCTCCAAGGCAATAGAGATACCCATCTTCTTCGAGGATCTCTTCGGCCATATCAATAGCATAAACTACTCCAAAACAAAAGCCTGAATCAGTATCGATTGTTACGTCAAGATTATATTTCATTAGCTAAGCTTAATTCTTTTTTTGGACAGAAAATTTTTCGTTTACAAAAATACTAAATAGTTTATCACAAAGCCCAAAAATTCAATACCAGGAAAAACCCCGCTTGAGCAAAAAGCAGCACAATTGCAGCCTTGTTTTGTTTTTGAAAGTCAAGACCTCTAAAAATCCAAAATAACAAGAAAGAAAATAGATACCATCCCAAGTAGTTTTGCAATGGAATTTCACTTCCTGCCCAGGCCCAGTAATCGAATCTTATTGCGATGGGCTCAATTAAAAAATCAAGGCTTAAAAGTACCAAAGCGCCGATTAAGCAAAAAATTAAAGTACTTTTTATTTTAAATTGTTCAAGAAAAATACCGGTACAATAGACCAATATTAACCAGTTGACACCGATAAGTAATGGAGTTGAGAATAGCTTAAAACCTAAGGCTTCGCCATAGGTATATGAACCGAAAATAAGCCCTGTATTGACACCGATTACCTCTATGAAAAAGCCTGACAGATAAACAATAATTGCAAATATCCGGATATTAACAGAAAAGTCATTCGTGCTAATGACAAGCAGACTAAGCATTAGCAATAAATGAAAAGGAACAAGTAAAATGAATAGCTCTACCAGCTTTGGGTTTAAAAAACCATATAAGCCCACAAGGTGAAACATCACGATGAAAATAGTGCAAATGATAGTTTTGTTCAGTTTCATTGTCTTATTGCCCGTCCTTTCCAGACGATAGTTTTAGTAAAGTGTTTTTTTACAGCAATCACAGAGATGAATACCATACAAATTAATTGTAATGGATGAAGAAGTACATTTTGCCATACACTTTGTTTGGCTGAAAGTGATATCATTACCCTGCTTAAAACAATCAAAGATAGGGCAAAGAGACCTAAATCAGGGCTCAGAAAAAAGACAATTGCAACCGGCCCCATTACAACAAGCAGCAAATAAAGAAAAAGCCCAAACACATTATTATTAAATCCGGCCAGAAAGTTCTTACTAAAACCATTAACGGCTTCGCTAAAGCTTTTATACATCCTGCAATTTATGAACCCGTTAGCCAGCAATGCTTCGCCATTATATCCAAAGCCTTTGATCAGTTTCATGATCTCCACATCTTCCACAACCTGATGTTTTACCTGCTCATGCCATTGATTCTCCTTATAGTTTACTGTATCAAACATCATAAACTGTCCACTTGCGGCAGAAAATGAGGAATTTTTTGAAAGCCTGACCAACCTAAGGGGTAATAAATTTAACAACACAAAATGCATGAGTGGCACAACCAGCCGTTCGCCCCAAGTAAGCATGATTTGATCAGTAAAAAGACTTAACAAGCTTAATCTATTTAGTTTCATGCGATGAATAGAATTATTGATCAATCCATCAGCAATGGTTTCATCGGCATCCAGAAAAATCAAGTACTTGCCTTGAGCGGCCTTGGCCAACTGGTAGCAGGCAAAATTTTTACCGAGCCAATCTTTAGGAAGAGCCGCACCCGGCAAAACTTTGAAACGTTCATGCTGATCACAAAATTCCTGACAAACTTGAAAAGTACGATCAGTAGAATTATCATCAAGTATGATAACCTCATAGTTCTGATAATTTTGTAAGCTGATGGAATGAAGCAAATGCTGTATATCCGCTTCTTCATTGCGTGCAGGTATCAGTATGGAGACGAAATCATCATACTGCCTAAACGAATTTGTTAGCTTCGGATTAGATAAAAAATTAAACAGAGTAACCGTAAACCGCAGAACTAAAAAGAAGAAAATCAGGTAAATTAGTATCATTCTTAAACGGCAGCCGCGGTTTGATTTTGCCGCGATAATTCATAATGTTTATTAAAGGCGCTTTTAATTAATTGCAGGCTTGTAAACTCAGCCCCTTCCCACTCCTGCAAAAAACAGTTAATAGTAGGCTTACGATTTTCAAAATAATCAGTAAAACTAGCTGCAAATATATACTGGAAAGTTTTTGAAGAAATATTTATCAAATTCATCAAGCCCTTTTCAAATTGTACTTGTTCTACATGACCTGAATATAGCTTCCCTTGCGGGAAGATGAGAACTAAATTTTTGGGATCATCCAGTAAATGACCTGCGTATTCGAGTGTTTCAATTATACTCCTTGAATTCTTTTTTACTGAAAAACTGCCAAGGTACTTCATGAACCAAACCTTCTGATAGTTTTCCTGGGTGATCATCACATGAAACTTTTTCCTGAAATAAAGACGGTTGATTTGAAAAAGAACAAATCCATCCCACCAGGAAAAGTGATTAGCTATTAACAAAATAGACTTGCTCTGATCAATACTGATTTTATTGAATTTCAGTTCTT
>Ga0208960_1001072_pt1 | contig 14839 bp, 11 predicted proteins | sample GreLakmeON33MSRF_FD_187703 | JGI IMG/M metagenome (GOLD analysis project Ga0208960, IMG submission 187703) | Freshwater lentic microbial communities from great Laurentian Lakes, MI, USA - Great Lakes metaG ON33MSRF (SPAdes) | ecosystem: Environmental > Aquatic > Freshwater > Lake | place: Great...
CAAAGACCGTGCAAAGGTGGGCGCGGCGGAGCCGCGAGGGGAAGCACGAGAGGCTCGATTGATCAGAGAGAGGCACAGGCAACTAGGGCAGCACGCGGTGCTGCCCCTACCCTCGAGACAACAAAAAGGCCCGCGTCGCGAGACGCAGGCCTGAGGGACGAGCTGAAGTTTCGGATTACGAAGCGGTCAGGGCGGTGACTTCGGCGCGCACCTTCTCGGCCAGGGCAGTCGAGAGGTAACGTTCGCTCGGCGAGCAGGCGATCGTGACGATGCGCTTGCCGGCGTATTCAGGACGCTTGGCGAGTTGAAGGGAGGCCCAGATATTAGCACCGGCAGAGATACCAACCGCGAGGCCTTCGCGGATCGAGACTTCCTGGGCCATGGCGAAGGCGTCTTCGTTGGAGACGAGAATGACTTCATCGATTAGGGAGATATCGCAGTTCTTCGGGACGAAACCGGCGCCGATGCCCTGGATCTTATGAGGAGCGGGCTGGACGGGCTGGCCGGCCATGGTCTGCGTGATGACTGGAGAGGCGGTGGGTTCGACGGCGATGGCGCGGAACTTTGGATTCTTACCCTTAATAACCGAAGCGATACCCGTGATGGTACCGCCGGTGCCGACGCCCGAGACGATGGCGTCGACTTTACCTTCGGTATCTTCCCAGATTTCGACCGCCGTGGTGCGACGGTGCACCTCGGGATTAGCGGGGTTGTCGAACTGCATGGGCATGTAAGCATTGGCACCAATTTCATCGCGGAGCTGCGTCGCGCGCTCAATCGCACCGCGCATACCCTTGGCACCGGGGGTGAGGACGATTTCAGCACCCAAGAGACGCAATAACACTCGGCGCTCGATGGACATCGTTTCGGGCATGGTGAGAATGCAGCGGTAACCGCGGGCGGCGGCCACGAAGGCCAGAGCGATGCCGGTATTACCCGAGGTTGGCTCGACGATCGTACCCCCCGGCTTGAGGCGACCGTCACGCTCAGCGGCGTCGATCATCGCCCGACCGATGCGGTCCTTGACGCTCGAAAGCGGGTTAAAGAATTCGAGCTTTACCAAAACTTCGGCATGAAGGCCTTCGGTAACTTTATTGAGCCGCACGAGGGGCGTGTGACCGATGGTATCGAGGACGCTGTTGTAGATGGCCATAGGGATAATGTTGGTTTGTTAAGTAATAATTAATAGATTTTGCCCGAAATAGGGGCAAGAAAAAACCCGGGGGCACCGGGTTGTGGAAATTAACGGCGGCGAGGCGGTGGAGCGCCTAACCTTGGGGCAGAATCTCGTAAGCGGAAAACAATGCGGGCTTGCGTGAGGTCAGAGGGACTCATCTCGACCTTGACGCGATCTCCGGGATTAATCCGAATGAAATTCTTGCGCAGACGGCCAGAAATACGTCCCAGCACCACGTGCTTATTGGGGAGCTCAATCCGAAACATGGTGCCAGGAAGCACTTGCAGGATTTTGCCTTCGAGTTCGATAACGGGTTCTTCAGCCATGCCTTAGTAGGGACGCACTCCATCTCCTTAGCCCAAAGGAGTCAATCACCGTAGTAAACTCGCCTCCCCGCTTGCTTCCTACCCCTGGACGGCAAATCTCACCCTAACCTATGGATGGCGATACGCCCACTCCCCGCCCCGGCTTAATTTGCCCCTTTGAAAAACTGCGACCTTCCCAGTTGGTGCGGGACGATGCTTTTTACATGTCGTTGGCCTTTAACCTAGCTGTGGATGCATGGAGAATCGATGAAGTGCCGATTGGGGCGATCATCGAACGCGGTGGAGAGATCATCGCGGCAGCGCACAATGAGGTTGAACGAGCCAACGACCCGACCGCTCACGCCGAGATGCTGGCCATCACCCAAGCGGCGAAGAAAATCGGGGACTGGCGGCTCAACGAGTGCAACCTTTACGTCACCAAGGAGCCCTGCCCGATGTGTTCGGGGGCGACGATCATGAGCCGGCTCAACCGGGTGATCTACGCTTGGGGCGACCCCAAAATGGGCTGCATGGGCGGGGCAACCGAACTCCACAGCCTGCCCAAGCTCAATCACCGCGTACAAGTGACCTCCGGCGTCCTCGAAGCCCCCTGCCGCGAGATCCTGCAGGCCTACTTCACTATGAAGCGGGGGCGTGATTCTTCCGCCCCGGCTTGACCCCCACAGGCTTTCCCCAACCTGTTTTGCAGTCGGTGCAGATATAGTCCTATACTCCAAACTCCATCCAAGATACTCTGTACGCATGCATCGACGCGACTTCATCGGCAAAGCTTCGCTCGCCGCGGCCGCCCTCGGCGCCACTGCTCTTTCCGCCCAAAACTCTTCCACCAAAACCATGAGCTACACCCTCGCCCCCCTGCCCTACCCACACGCTGCCCTTGAGCCGCACATCGACCAAGCGACGATGGAAATCCACCACGGCAAGCACCACAACGCTTACGTCACCAACCTCAACGCTGCTCTGGCCAAAGAAGCCGGCTTCAGCGCCCCGGCCGACGTCGAAGTCTTGATCGCCGACCTCACCAAAGTGCCTGATGCGATTCGTACTGCCGTCCGCAACAACGCCGGTGGCCACGCTAATCACACCTTCTTCTGGAACATCCTCTCACCGAACGGTGGCGGTGAGCCCGTTGGCGCTTTGGGTGAAGCCCTCCAAAAAGCCTTTGGCGGACTTGAAGGTGAGAACGGATTAAAGGCGAAATTCAAAACCGCCGCGACTACGCGCTTCGGTTCCGGCTGGGCTTGGCTGATTGTCAAAGCCGACAAATCCCTCGCCGTCGTTTCCACCCCTAACCAAGACAGCCCGCTCATGAAAGGTATCGCCGATATTAATGGCACCCCGGTGCTGGCGCTCGACGTCTGGGAACACGCTTACTATCTTAAATATCAGAATCGCCGTCCGGATTACGTGGACGCCTTCTGGAAGCTGGTTGATTGGAAGAAGGCCGACGCCATCTACGTGCGGGCCATCGCCTAAGGCGCCTAGTCAGAGCGGTCTTAAGAAGCGGCCCCTCGGCCGCTTCTTTGTTTGGCACATCCGTCAAGGTATGCTGTCTTAGCCTTACCCCGATGCGCTTCCTTACGCTCCTTGTCCTGGCTTTGGCGACTTCCGCCGGCGCCGCCGAAACTGTTCTGCCCCTCTGGCCCGAAGGCGTGCCCGGTAAACGCGTCGAGCCCTCGAAGAGCACCCTCGATAAGATCGGCCCAAAGGGCAGCACCGCGGGGCACGAAACTTTTATCAACGACCCGTCGATTACGGTCTACCCGGCTGCCAACCCCAATGGCGCGGCGGTCATCGTCTGTCCGGGTGGCGGCTACTGGTTCCTCTCGACGAACAACGAAGGTACCGGCGTCTGCCAGTGGCTCAACAGTATCGGCGTCACCGCCCTTCTGCTGCGTTACCGCACGCCGACGTCGGACGAGACCTTACCCTACAACTATCCGGTCCAGGATTTGCAACGCTCACTCGGCCTCGTGCGCGCCCACGCCAAGGAATGGAATGTCGACCCGAAGCGCGTCGGCGTGATCGGCTTCTCCGCGGGAGCCAACCTTGTCGGGCACGCTTCTTGGGATCGCACCCCTCGCACCTATGAGCAGAAGACCGGCGTCGATGACCCTCGCGGACCGGACTTCACCCTCTTCGTCTACGGCGGCGGCTTCCTCGAACCCGAAAAGAAACTAAGTTTCCGGGAGGGCTTCAGCGTCCCCGCCGACGCCCCTCCCTGCTTCTTTGTCGTCGCCCACGACGATAAATCAAATCCGATCGAGGCCGCCGAACTTTATTTAGGTTATAAACGTCAAAACCTGCCTGCCGAAATCCACATCTACTCCCAGGGCGGCCATGGCTTTGGGACCCGTAAAAAGAACCTGCCCGTCGATGGCTGGCTCAAAGCCGCCTCGGAATGGATGGAAGTTTCGGGGTTCCTAAAAGCCAACAAGTAATCCGATGCGATTCCTCTTCACCCTGATCGCCTTCACGACGGTCCTCTCCGCCCAGACCCTTGTCGGGGACGGACAGGCGGACGACACCGCAGCGCTTCAAAAACTCGTCAACGCCGGCGGCAGCGTGCAGCTACCCAAAGGGCGCTACCGCTTAACCAAGACCGTCACGGTCGATCTCGCCAAACTCGGAGCCTCCAGCATCTCCTCCGATGGTACTGCCACGCTTATCATGGCGGGACCTGGACCAGCCCTGAAAATCATCGGCACTCACGGTGGTACCGCGGCGCCTAAATCCTTTAAGCCTGCGACCTGGGCTCAACGCACGCCAGTCGTGCAAGGCCTCGAAATCATTGGCGCCCACGCCGAGGCCGACGGCATCGAAGCCACCGGCACCATGCAACTGACCCTCTCGCGCCTGACCATCCGCGAGTGCCGTCACGGCATCCACCTCACCGAGCGCAATCGCAACGTCATCGTCTCGGAATGCCATCTCTACCGCAATCGGGGTGTCGGCTTGTTCCTTGATCGCGTCAACCTGCACCAGACCAACGTCATCGGCTGCCATATCAGCTACAACCTTGGCGGAGGCATTGTCGCTATCGGCGGCGAAGTCCGCAATCTGCACATCGGCACCTGCGACATCGAGGCCAACCATGACGAGAACGGCCCGTCCTCGGCCAACGTCTTGCTAGATTCCACCGGCGGCTCGATCGCCGAGGTCGCAATCACGGGTTGCACCATTCAGCACACCCATAAGGCCCCCGGCGCTGCCAACATCCGAATTCTCGGCGCGGGCTCGGACGTTTCCTTGCTCCGCCGTGAAGGCCGCGAGACCACCCGCGAAGGCCACGTCACCATCATCGGCAACGTCTTCAGCGACGTCATGGTCAACATCGAGATCCGCCAGGCCCGCGGAGTCACCATCTCCGCCAACACCTTCTGGGAAGGGTTCGAACACGACCTCCTCGTGGAGGACAGCAGGAACGTCGTCGTCACCGGCAACAACTTTGACCGCAATCCGCGCTACCTCGTCAATGGCTTCAACCTCGCCGAACAGAACGGTGTCGTCTTCCGCCGCACCGACGACTCCGCCTTCACGGGCAATATCGTGAGCGGTGTCCGTCGCCATCCCGCCGCGGTACGCTTCGAAGGGGGCAAGCGCCTGCGCGTGCAGGATAACAGCATACTCGACTCCGACGGTGAAGGCATCGCGCTACGGGAGGTCGCCGACAGCATCGTCGCTGGCAACCTCGTCCGGGACAGCCGTAAGGATCGCCCAGGCGCCGCGCCTGGCATCAGCGAGCAAAACTGCACCGGTAACCTCGTGCAAGGCAACCTGACGGCACCTGCAAAATAGGCTTAGGATCCGCCGCGGCGGATTTCCGAGCCTTCGAAACGGATCGACACGCGCCAGACCTTTTTGACCCGGGTAATAATCTTACCCGAAGCCACCACCAGGGTTTCGGGGATTTCGATCCGATGCTGATCGACGACGGCATGGAAGCCGCGTTCGGAGAAAATATCGATGAACATCGAGATGGCCAAGGGATCGTTAAAGACGTCGGTCTCGATATTGACGTGCGCCTGACCTGAAATCGCATGGGCCTTGATGATGGGCAGGAACTTATCTTGGATCAGTTCGATGACCGAACGGAAGGCTGGCGTATTGCGTTCCGCATAGTCGTCCAAACGTCGGACCAAGTCTTGGCGGGCGTGCTGGACGATTTGCGAGGCCAAGGGAATGGGAGAAATCAGGTCGTAAGTCTCTTCCGCCAATTCCAGGGAGCTTTGATACTGGAGCTCCTTGATGATGCGGGCCTGCACTTCGGGCAAAGAACCCTGGGCGTTGATGAAGTGGTAGTGGAAAATGTCCCGTAAGGACTGCAACGGCTCATAGGTACGCTCCTTGAAAACCCGGTAGCGATTGCGCGCCGCCTCGGCACTCAAGTCGGTCTTGCGTACCTCTACCTCTACCCCGCCCTCTTTTTTGACCTTATCGTTATGCGCGACGCATTCCTGGCCACGTTTGAGCTGACGACGTACCGATTCATTCTCATCGACAAAGAGTACCAAGATGTGGAAATGCGGCTTGGCGAAACGCACGGCCGTCGAAGACAGGCGGAACTCCTGACGCAGGTCATTCAGGCGGGCGAAGAGATGTTTTAAACATTCGACCTGCACCATCGAGCGCGGAAAACCGTCGACGACGGCACCCGTCTCATATTCAGGCAGCAACAAGCGCCGGAAAAGAATTTCGACGACTTCACGGTCGCCCACCAGCATCCCCGCATCGATGCGTTTCTTGGCTTCAGGACTCGAAAGGATATCACTGACCACGATGGGTTCGGCCCCATAATCGCGATACTGTAAAATAAACTGGGTGTTAGTCCCCTTACCTGCGCCGGGGGCGCCGTTTAACCAGAAGATCTCGCGAGGAAAAATCAGCTTTTCGCGGCCGAGTTCCCGCTCCAGGCTCGTCCAGACGGAGTCAAAGATGATCTGACCATCTTTAACTTCTAAATCGCTGATGCCGGGCGAGGCGGGTCTGGATTGAGCTTCGCTCATGGGCGTTAACTGTTTTTGATAAAACCAACCTCGCCCTTCTGCGAGGTAAAAACCTGCTTATTTCCCCCCAGAACCCTTCGTTTGGACCTGATCAGAGCCAGGTTTAACAAAGGGCATGCCGGGTTCGTCTGAGCGATTTCGGCGAAATTGATAACGATTAATATCCTGCATAGACAACTGATCGATGGATTTGGGAATCGAGCGAGCGGCGGCCGATTGGCCTCTCACTTCATAGGAGCTATTCCGCTCGGTCGTCATTCGATCATCGATGCCTTTAATTTCCGGCGGGGCCAGCGTCACGTTCGACGGCGCCTTCTCGATCGATTTCACTTCGATCATATCTTTCGCCCGAACGGTCGCACCGAGCGTATCTTCCAACTTTATATCCGAGCGGCGGCGGCCGATGGTGTCATATTTCCCGTGCCACGTATCTAAGGTGAGAAGATTTTCACGCGAATAAACCATCTCTTTACCGAGCGGTGCCCGGGAAGTCTCGAAGCGCTTCTCCATGAGATTACTCGTCTTGCTGACCTTCTTGAGGCTGGAATCAAAATCGACATTGTTATCGACGCGCTTAACCCCGTCGCCATCCAAAGCGAACGGAAGTTTTCGGCCATCCGAGGTCGACATCGAAGCAGAGGGGGCGGCTTTCGCAGTTTTTTCGGTAGCCTGAGGAACGACCTCACCGGCCGGCGGTGGAGTCGGTCGGAGCGCTTTGGGCAGCGGCAAAGGCACATTTCCGTCGATCACTTTTCCATCGGCATCATAGTGAATGACCTGCTTACCCTCGATGCCACCCTCGGCGCTTACCGTGAAGCCGGACAACTTAGGACGCTCATTGGATTGGGCGCAAAGCACCCCCGTCGTAAGGGCGACGAAGAGACATAAATGAGTAGCACGAGAAGCCAAGCATCCTCACCTTGGAGGGACTTGGCGTAAATCTCAACCCTGAGTTAACGGGGAATCGGGTGAGATTTGGTCTTCCAGATAAACCGCGCGTAATCCCCAATGGAGCGATCTGAAGAGAATTTAGCACAGCGGGCGACGTTCCGAATCGCCATGGCAGCCCACCGACGACGGTCTAAGAAGGCTTTTTCGGCCCGAGACTGCGCTTCCACGTAACTCCGGAAGTCAGCCAAGACCAAATAAGGATCGCCGCCCTCGATCAAGGAATCGACCACCGGAGAGAGCAGACCCGCCTGTTCTGGCGTAAAGGTATCTGAGCGGAGCCAATCTAAGAGTGCCGCTAACTCGGGATCGGCCTCCAGGACCGCCCGCGGATGATAGCCACGCGACCAAAGCGCTTCGACCTCTTCGACTTCGAGTCCGAAGATGAAGATATTTTCGTCGCCGACTTCTTCGGCGATTTCGACATTGGCGCCGTCCAAGGTACCGATGGTCACGGCACCATTGAGGGCTAATTTCATATTACCGGTACCGGAGGCTTCCTTGCCCGCGGTTGAAATCTGTTCTGATAAGTCGGCGGCCGGGATAATGACCTCGGCTAAGGAAACGCGATAGTCCGGTAAGAACACGACTTTCAGCTGACCCTTGATCCGCGCATCGGAATTAATCACGGCACCGACGCGGTTGATCGCATGGATGATATGTTTCGCTAAAGCGTAGCCCGGGGCGGCCTTCGCGCCGAAGATACAGACCCGCGGGGTAAACTGAGCGTGGGGCTCGTTCAACATCCGCCGATACAGGTGCAAGATATGAAGCAAATTAAGGTGCTGGCGTTTGTATTCGTGCAAGCGCTTGATTTGCACGTCGAACAAGGCATCGGGCGAAACTTCGACGCCGACGAGTTCCCGAATACGTGCGGCGAGGCGGACCTTGTTCTCACGTTTAATGGCCAAGAAGCGGCCTTGGAAGAGCGGGCGTTCGGCCACGGCATCGAGCTTACGTAGCTTGCTCAGATCGACTTCCCACCCCGGACCGGCGACTTCATCGCAAAGCGTGCTCAGGCTGGGATTACAACCGCGCACCCAGCGACGGGGGGTCACGCCATTGGTGACATTGATAAATTTACCTTTCCACAACTCATCGAAGGCCGGGAACAAGTGCGCCCGGAGCAGTCGCGTGTGTAATTCGGCGACACCGTTGACATGATGCGAACCAACGACGGCCAGATGCGCCATCCGAATGCGCTTAGGCTGACCTTCCTGAATAATCGAAAGCTCCATCTTTTTGGCATCGTCCCCGGGCCATTGACGTTCGACCTCATCCAAGTGCCGGCGGTTGATTTCGTAAATGATTTCAAGTTGGCGGGGTAACACCTTTTCAAACAGCGGCACCGACCAAGTTTCCAAAGCTTCGGGTAATAAAGTGTGGTTGGTGTAACTGAAAACGCGGGAGACGATGGCCCAGGCCTGATCCCAGTGCATCCGCTCGGTATCGACCAGCAAGCGCATCAACTCGGCAACGGCGATGGCCGGGTGCGTGTCGTTCAACTGGATGGCGACCTTATCGGGAAAATTAGCCCAGTTCGGGTTCAGGCGCAGATGGCGACGAAGGATGTCTTGCAAGGAACAGGACACGAAGAAGATCTGCTGAACGAGGCGTAATTCCTTACCGCTCTCCGTGTTGTCATTCGGGTAGAGCACCTTGGAGACCGTCTCACTGGCATCGCGATCGCGCACGGCTTCGACATAGCCGCCCCGATCGAACGCACGAAAATCGAACTCACTCGTCGCCTTCGATTCCCACAGGCGCAAGAAGTTGACGCTACTGGCATTGAAGCCGGCGATCGGAATATCCCACGGCACCCCGAGCAGATCCTTGGTCTCCGTCAAGGAGGCGTGGTGATTACCCCGGTCATCGGTGGTATGGACAACGTGACCGTAGAGGGGCACGGTGACGCGGAAGTTAGGTCGGCGGATTAGCCAAGGGTTATTATTGGATAACCAGTTATCGGCGACCTCCACCTGTCTGCCGTTAACGAAAGTCTGCCGGAATAAGCCGAACTCGTAGTGAATCCCGTAACCGACGGCGGGGATATCCAGCGTGGCGAGCGAATCGAGGAAGCAAGCGGCCAAACGGCCTAAGCCACCGTTACCTAACCCCATGTCGGCTTCCTCGGCCGTGACCGCCTCGAGATTTTGTCCAAGGTCGGCCAGGGCCCGGGTGGCCACGTCGCGCAAACCGAGATTAACTAAATTATTACTCAGCACGCGACCCATCAAATATTCTAACGAGAAGTAATAGACCCGGCGGACGTTATGGCTCGAATGCTGGGATTGGGTGTCGATATAACGGGCCAGCAACTGATCACGCACGGCCATACAGGTCGCCAGCCACCAATCATTTTTAGTGGCGGTAATCGGATCGCGAGCGAACGAACTCTTTAAGTGCCGCAAGATGGCTTCCTTAAAAAGCTTCACCGACTGGGCATTACCGCTCGTCGGCACCGTGGCGGCGGGGCGTGCCTTCACCTTGGGCTTAGACTTAGGAGCGACTTTCTTGCGACCCACTCCGGCGCGGGATGACTTCAAAAGGGTCTTCTTCTTTTTAGGCATAATCGTGGCTTAGGACAATAACCCTTAAGCCACAAGCGAGCCAAAACCGCTTCAGCTCTGTGCCAACTCGCGTAACTTAGTCAAATCCAGCTTACCCGTGCCCAAAATAGGGATGACGGGCACCTTTTTGAACACCTTGGGAATCCAAAGATTGGCGAGGCCCTCGGCAGCCAGCGCGTTACGAACGGTTTCGACATCGAGGTCATCGACGTGCAAGACCACCAGTTGTTCGCCCTTGGTCGCTTCGGCGGCGCTGGAGACCGCGATTTTGACTTCCAGGGAAGCGATCAGGCCTAAGACCTTTCGCAAAGCATCTTCGACGGTGCCGTGCGGGACCATTTCGCCACCGATCTTGGAAAACCGGGAAAGCCGGCCGGCCAAATGTAAAAACCCTTCGTCGTCCATCCGCCCCAGATCTCCGGTGCGATACCAACCATCGGGCGTCATCGCCTTGGCGGTTTGCTCGGCATCGAGATAACCCATAAAAATATTAGCCCCCCGCACTTCGAGCAGACCCACCTGATTGCTCGGCAAAACCGCTTCGGTCGTCGGATCAATGAACCGGACGGCGACACCGATCACCGGGCGACCCACCGAACCACGCACCGCACCCACCCAAACGCCACCGGGGGCCTCTCCTGGATCAGGACGATCCGGAACATTTACGGAGAGCACGGGGCTGGTTTCCGTGATGCCATAGCCCTCAAGAATGGGCGTCTCGAGCGTATCGTTGAACGTATCGATGAGATCGGCTGGACATTTCTCGGCGCCGACTACCGCCCAGTCCAGGGTGGCAAAATCTGACGCCGACGCACGTCGGACATACGGACGGAGGAAGGTCGGCGTGCCCACCACCACGGTGACTTTTTCTTCCTTGATCGCCTTGACTGCTGCCGCCGAATCTAAAGGCGAAGGCAAGGTCACCAGACGAGGGGAACGCGAAAGGCAGTACCAGAGGCCGATGGTGAATCCGAAACTATGAAAGACCGGCAGACTGCTGAGGAAAACTCCATTTTCGGGTAAGATTTCCGCATTTTCGATTTGGCGGAGATTCGCCAAAAGATTGCGGTGCGATAAACGGACTCCCTTGGGCTGACCGGAGCTTCCACTGGTAAAGAGTAAGGCTGCTTCGGTTTCCCCTCCCCGCTTGGGCAAACCCATGCAGAGCGGAAGCCAAGAACCTGGAAGATAACGAATCAGACCCACGCGCCACCCGAGACTGAAGCGCGAGGCTTTCGTCATGAAATCGGCGACATCGAGCACCTGATCTCCCCAGGGAAAATCTGGCGAGCGTTCGGCGAGTTTCTCGCGGAAAGCTCCCGCCGTGATCACGCTATCGACTTGGGCGCGACGAAGACACGAGGCAGCCTGCTCGCGGCCGAGCGAGAAATTCAGGTTCACGGGGACTTTGTCGGCCAAAAGACATCCCAGATTGGCGACCGTGGCGCAGATACCTGGCGGCAGCACAATCGCCACGCGCTGCGCGGTCGTTCGGCGCTTAAGCTCGCCAGCGAAGGCCCAACTCAACGCCAGCAAGGTGGAAGCGGCGAACTCCCGGCGGCCAGACGCCAAGTCGACCATGGCGATTTTGCCACCCTTCCGGGCGAGCCCTCGGACCATTTCGCGACTGAGGTGACCCTCGAGCGAAGGCCGCATCGCAAAAGCCTCGGAGGCAAGTTCAAGCATGCGGAGGCGAGTCTGCGTGTGTTCTTCGGCCAGAAAAGGCTTACCGATAACCACGCCAATCGGCCGAGGAAAGTGCTGAGGCAATTTCCAGAAAAACTTACCTTCGCTGAAACTCAGGAACGAACCCCACATGCCATCGATCGCAATCGGCAAGATCGGAGCACCCCCGCGTCGAGCGATCAGTTCAAATCCCTTGCGCAGCTGCATGAGAGTGCCATTGCGCGTCAAACTACCCTCGGGGAAAATACAGACAATCTCGCCACGCTTGAGCGCTTCGGCTGATTTATAAATGGCATCCTTGGCTTTAGATTCTGAAACCGGAATCGTGCCCATCAGGCGGCACATGAAGCCCAGGAATTTCTGGCTCTCGAAACCTTCCCAAGAAAGAAACCGCACCGGACGAGGCGAAAGGACGCCGACGACCAACACGTCGGCGTACGCAACGTGATTCGAGAGCACCAAAGCCGGACCGGTTTCGGGGATGTTCTCGAGGCCGCGCACCTGGATCTTGTAAAAGCACTTCAAGACCAGCCAACAGAAGGTCTGCAAGGCGCAATAACCCAAAGACATCGACGCATGGCGACGCGGGGCACGCCAGGCGAAGGCCAACGAGAAGACGAGGAGGGCGAGGGCCGCCACGGAGGCCGTCGCGACGAGCACGATCTGTAATAAAGATAAGATAAAACTAAGGAGGGGCACGGGCGGAGACTGTCAGTCGAAAATTAATTGTGCAAGGAGAGTCCACGCACGCTTTCTGGGTTGACCCCTACCGTCCCGTGCTTGCCCTATAGATATCCTGATGCGCGACTACGTCCTCAGACGGTTGTTGCTCGTCCCACTGACCTTCGTGGGCATCACGTTCGTCGCGTTTTGTTTCACCCGTTTCGTACCCGGCGGTCCGATTGAGCAAGCCCTCGCCGAGCGGCAACAAGCCGACCGTAAACGGAGTACGGCGGCCCGACCCAGCGGCCCCGCATCGCCGGAGGAACTCGACAACCTCAAGCGGCGGTATGGTTTCGACCGCTCTATTTTAGAGGCCTATGCCATCTGGCTCGGCGCCCTCCCCGGCCCAGCGGACTGGATCACGGTGCGCTTGGATAAGGACGGCAAGGCCGAGGCGGAGGTTGCTGACGATCTCAACCCGGGCAAAATCTGCAAACTGAACATTAGCCAGAACGGAAGTGCCCTCAAGGTAACCGCGACGGACGGTAAACCTCGGATCGACTGGTTCGCTTCACCTGCGCCCCTGCCCGACGACCCCGAGACAGCCACGCGGGTGCTCGTCTATCGTCGCGCCTTCGCTGGACTCCTCCAAGCGGAACTCGGCGACTCCACCACCAGCAACAAACCCGTCTGGGATGAGATCAAGGCCCGACTGCCCCTCTCGGCTTGGTTCGGCGGCTGGTCCTTACTGCTCGCCTACGCGATCTCGATTCCGCTCGGCGTCGCCAAGGCCCTGAAACGCGACGGGTGGTTCGACCGCGGATCCTCGCAAGTACTTTTCATCCTCTATTCCGTCCCCGGATTCATCCTCGCCGTTGCGTTACTGCACTTCCTCTGCTTCCATCTCGGATGGTTCCCGACCAAAGGATTTGATTGGGCGAACCTCAGTTGGGCTGGCCGCGTCCACCACACCATCGTGCCGCTTGCCTGCGAGATGGTTGGTGCCTTCACTGCGCTCACGCTCTTCACCCGTAACGGACTGCTGGACAACCTTGCTGCCGACTACGTGCGCACCGCCAAAGCCAAGGGACTGAGCAATATCCGGATCGTCTTCGTGCACGCGCTCCGCAATTCGCTCATCCCCCTGGCCGCGACGTTCGGGGGCAACCTCGGCTTCTTCCTTACCGGTTCTTTCCTCATCGAAGTGACGTTCAATATCCCGGGCCTCGGCCTGCTGGGCTACGACTCGCTCGTCCACCGCAACTATCCTGTCTTCCTTGGTCTCCTCACGCTTTCCAGCCTAGCGATGCTCATCGGCAACATCGTGTCCGACCTCTGCGTCGCCGCCGTCGACCCGCGTATCCGGTTCGATAAAACTGCATGAGCTTCTTCGACCCCATCACCTTGCAGCGTTTCGACCGATTCCGTCGCAACCGCATGGGCTGGTGGTCACTGCTCACGCTGGTCGCAATCTCGGCGCTCGCCTTGCTCGGACCGCTGCTCGTCGGCCATCGCCCGCTCGTGCTCCGGGTCGACGGCGTCACGCACTTCCCGGTCTTCGCGGGCTTCATTTCGGGACGTGACCTAGGGCTAAAGATTGAAGGCGAACCCAACTATCGCCTGCTTTCCGAGGAACTGAAGCAGAACGGCCGAGGCTGGTTGGTCATGCCGCTCGTGCCATTCGCCCCTGGCGAAGTCTGCGAGGTGACGCCGGAGGTATCCTGCGACGCCGACGGACGGTGGTACGACCCTCGCGGCATTATCTCCGAAGGGCGCATCTTCACGCTCAATGCGGACGGCACCCGCCGCCAGACCTGGACAATCATCAACGGCCGGCCCGAAGGCGACGCCCGCCTCTTCGCCGACGGCACCGGTATCGCGCGGGCAAAATTCGCCGCTGGTAAGGTCGCCCAACGCGTGCCCGCCTCGGACCGTACCGACTGGGAACCCAAGGGCTCGCTCCGCACGCAGGTGCCCTCGCCCTGCCCGCCCGGACTCGACGGACATTGGCTCGGCACCGACGAATCTGGTCACGACATCGTGGCGCGGCTTTTCGGCGGCTTCCGCATCCTGCTACTCTCCGCCCTGATTTTCCTCCCTTGCGTCTATGGTGTCGGCCTAATCCTCGGCGCCGCGATGGGGTACTTCGGCGGGTGGTTCGATATGGTCTGCCAGCGGCTGATGGAGATCTGGTCCAACATCCCGTTCCTCTACGCCATCATCTTCTTGGCGAGCCTGCTCGAACCCTCGCTGGCAATCCTGATCCTCATTCTCGTTGCGTTTTCGTGGATCGGGCTCGCCCAGCAGCTACGTGCCGCCGCCTATCAGGTCTCCGCTCGCGACTACGTCAACGCCTCCCGGGCGCTCGGCGCCGGCCACGCCCGCATCATCTGGCGACACATCCTGCCCAACTGCGCGACCATCATCCTGACGACGCTCCCCTTCAGCCTGCACGGCCTGGTC
>Ga0208960_1001073_pt1 | contig 14838 bp, 2 predicted proteins | sample GreLakmeON33MSRF_FD_187703 | JGI IMG/M metagenome (GOLD analysis project Ga0208960, IMG submission 187703) | Freshwater lentic microbial communities from great Laurentian Lakes, MI, USA - Great Lakes metaG ON33MSRF (SPAdes) | ecosystem: Environmental > Aquatic > Freshwater > Lake | place: Great...
CATTGACCGTGGCGACTTCCACCGTGCCTTTATTGATGATAATACTACCGGCGAAAGTATTGGCTCCGGCGAGGATGAGTTTACCAGTACTCCGTCCGTCATAGACCACTGGCGAGTTACCGGTCGTTCCGCCGTTGTTGACGATGGCAGAGCTGACCGTGATATTGTTCGTGGAGTTATTGATGAAGACCAAATCACCCAAGGTGTTGGTCGTCGTGCCGCCCGCCATGAGTTGTCCGCCCGTAATGGTGAGGGCACCGGACCCAGAGGCGACGAGTACCCCGCCCGCATTCGTCACCCCGCCGGCTGCGGCGCCGCCGGCGCCCAAGCGGAGAAACCCGGAAGTGATATCGATGGTGCGCGCCCCGGTGTCGCTGAATTTAATCGTGTTGGCGTTATTCGGTAAGGCCAGGGTGCCTACCGCAGCTAGGGTGACGTTATTAGTGGTAGCCGTACTGATGAGGTAATTGGCGGCAGCAACACTGGTGATAGTAGGGGCGGAGCCCGCTCCCGTCAGCGCCGTGTAGCTCGCATACTGCCCGATATTCGTCCCATTGGCAGAAGCCCAGTCATTGCCATTCCAGGTCACCGAACCGTAAACCAGCCCATTGAGGGCGGTATAAGTGGAAGCAACGGTACCGGTTGGCACGGAGAAGTTCAAGGTGCTGCCCGTGGTGCGGGTGAGCGTTGGGCCCACGGTCAGGGTCATCGTCCCGGTTAGGTTGATGTTATTGGCCTTGGCGTTCATCGTGAGCGTGCCAAACGCCTGCGCCGAGGTGCCAGTAATCTCCAGCGTACCGCCGTTACTAAACGTGCCACTCGCCTGGCCGAGGGTGAGCGCCTGGGCGGTCGCGCCCCAGATTGTCCCGCCGGCTGTGGCGGCGTCTAAGCACAGAGTGCCCGCGCTGACGGTGAGGCCTCCGGTCGTGGTGGCAGAGGTCGACACGGCCTTCAGAATAGCTACACCCAAGCCTTGTTTGTTCAGGCCACCCGTTGCCATACCGGATATCGCTCCGCCAACCGTGAGGGTCGAGCCATTGGGGGTGTCGAACACCAAGGTGTCATTCGTTGCGCCCGCGAACGTGCGCGTTGCCAAATCCACGGAAGTCGTTCCCGGCTGGAGGAGGATTGTACTACTATTCGGGATAATATTCCCGGGGATGGAATTGGGTGAATCGATCACTAACACGGCGTTGTCACCCATAGACGTGGTGCCGGTGTAGCTCTTGGCCACGCCGCCATTGGTCGTGGTACTCAGGAAACTGGCATAGCCCCCCGCGCCTTGGGTATAATTGATGCCGCCCGTGCCCCCGGTGACGTCACCTAAGAATAGGCCACCGCCCGGACGACCGACGATGTTTGGGTTTGAGCGCCCGCCGAGGCTCAACGTACCCAGGTAACTCATGGCTCCCTGGGAAGTGTTTCTGAGGATGCCTCCGGTGCCAGGGTCAGCGAGAAATTCCCAAGTGCCAGTAGCGGCTGGGTCGAAGGCGATATTGTTGCTCACCGAGTGGTCGCCATTAACAATGCCTAAATGCGAAGCCTGAGTGCCGGCGAAAGTTATCGTACTGGTACCAAAGGCAGTGTTACTGCCGATGGCGACGCGGACGGCAGCGAAGGCGTTCCCATTAAAGGTGGTGGCCCCGCTATAGTTGTTACTTCCCGTGATTGTGGTCTGTCCGTAAGTAAAGTTTACCGCGTTGGTACCGGTGAGCTGATTCTTCGCACCGAGCACCAAGGTGCCCGAGCTGATGTTGGCGGCCGTCTGGCCAAGCGCATACTGCCCGCCGAACCGGTAGGTGCTTCCTCCCGGCGTGAGGGTTCCCGTGTAAGTGATCGCGTGGGCTAGTCCCGTCGGAGTCGCGCCGGCAGTGAATCCATAAGCCGCGAGGCGCATGTTCGGGTAGCTGGCGAAACTCATGGTCTCGGCGCTGTCCGCCCCAAGGAGGAAGGCACCGTTGGTCGTCGAAGCTGTGGGGCTCATGATTCGAGCCCCCAGTGTGTTGATGGGATTGGTGTCCCCAGTGACGCCCACGGCCCCATTAGTCACAGTATTATTAAAGGTGATGTTGGACCCGGAACCAGGGATGGTGTTGGCACCGCCAAAGACCAATGAACCGGCGATAGCCGTTCCGTTGGTGATGGAAATCGGTGAATTGGCGTTGGTGCCAGAGGCATTATTAACATTCGTCACCAAGAGGGTGCCGCCGCCGATTTTCGTCAGTCCGCCGCCAGACGAACTTGTTAAGGCGCCGCTTAGGATCGCCGAATAGAACACCTTGCCTAGGTCAACGGCCGCCACGTCCACCGTCCGCGAAGCAGCCCCGAGGTCGATGGCGTTCTGGAAATCGATTGCACCGTTGTAAGAGGCCGAGTTCGCGACGGTGGCGATATGGCCGAACTGCAGAATCTGGCTGGTCGGCACAAAGCCACCCGCACCCCACGTCAGCTTGGCCGCCGAGCCGCCGAGGCTGACGGTCAAAGTAGCCGTGCCGCTATTGGAGAAACCTCCGTTGCCTTCCCAGTGAATCTGGCCTGGGCCAAAACCAAGGGAGCGCGTAATTCCTGTCGGTGCCGAAGTGGAATTGACCTCCAGAATAGCGCGATTCGTGGAGGCGAAAATGATATTTCCAGTCGTGGCCGCGCTGGTCAAGGCGCCGGTGCCACTGCTGATGGCGTTGGCCACCGAGAGCGTCAGGACCCCGCGATTAATCGTCGTGGTACCCGTGTAGGTGTTGACGCCAGAAAGTCGGAATAAACGAGCATCTGTGCCAAGTGTTACCGCAAGGCTAGTCGGTCCGCCCGTGCCATCACCCAAGATGGCTGGCAACGCATGGATATAATCAGTCGACCCGGTATTGATGGTCAGGGTGCGCGGGCCAGTACCCGTAAAGGCTACTGCCGTACTGCCGGTGACATTTCGAGTGCCGGTCGCAGCGCTCACCGTCAGCGCGCCTCCCGCTGCACCCAAAGTAAGATTGAGCGGCTGGGCCAAATCGACAGCCCATGCAAGGGTGCCACCATTAAGCGTCAAGCCGCTGGATGTGCTGATTGCGGTTGTTACAGTTGAAGTCACCGACAGCGTGCCGGAATTGACGATAGTCTGGCCTGCATACGTGTTCACCCCACCCAACGCCACCGTGCCAGTGCCAGCGTTGATGACTAGGTTCTCCGTGGCCACCGTTCCCGCATTGGCAATGATGGCGGAACTAATCGTGATCGTCTTGTTGTTACTGGTGTTGTAGTTATGGATGATCAGGTCACCGCCGTCGATCGCCTGGAGATTGCCACCGGTAATGGTCTGATTGTTGCTACCGACCGTAGCGGTCACAAGGATGCCCCCGGTGGTGATCGTATTGTCTCCCGCTAAAGTGACCGTAGCGGCACCTGACGTATTGAATCGAAGGCTGTTGGTGGTAAGCCCAGTGCCAGGCGATTGGATCAAAGTGACCACATCCGTGTTATTGCCCGCAGCCCAAGTATCAGTCGTGTAAGAACCCAAAGCGGTGATGGCGCCCGCCGTCGTTCCATTGCCCGCGCTGACAGCCCATCCGGTAGGGACCGTGGCACCAGCCACCGCCCAGCCACCGAGGATGCTCGTGCCGGTGTTGGCGGTGATGGTGGTGGTGGAGCCGGTCGGGGAAGTTCCCAGAAGGACAGATAAGGTAGCCCCGGTATTGGCCGTTCGCGTCAGCGCGCCCAAGTTCAAGGTCGTCGCCGGAGTCGTGCCCGTCGTGGCAACCCCCGCACTACCCGATAGCGTAGTGCCGCTGAAACTCTGGATGTTGAGCGTGGTGGAACCGGTGATACTGAGCGTGCCGGAGCCAAGCGTCAGGGCCGTAGCGGGCAACAAATTGATTCCCTGGGCAGTTCCAGCGGTGAAATTGAGTGTCAGCGTACCCTGGCTGATGGTGGTGGTTCCGCTATAAGTGTTCGTCCCGGAAAGGGTCTGGATCCCGGTTCCCGTCTTGACCAAGCTGAGCGTGCCGGCGGTGTTGCTAATGATGCCCGAGAAGGTCTGGGCAGCGTTGTTGTCGCCGAGAGTCAGGGTCATCGTCCCCGCGGCCGAACTATCGACAAGACCGGAACCGGCGAGCCCGTTGATGACTTCGCTGAAGCCGCCCAGGTCCAGCGTGCCCGCCGTGCCGATGGTCAAGTTGCCCGTGGCCGTACCGCTGATGCCGTTGGGCAGGACGTTCGAAGCACCGAGCTTCAAGGTGCCGGCACCGATATTAGCCCCACCCGTCCAAGCATTATTCGTGGAGGAAAGAATCAGCGTGCCGGTGCCAAATTTATTCAGGGTGGTTCCCACGCTGGCGGCCAGGAGGAAACTCGTGCCAGCCGGATTGTTGACGATCGGGGCGCTGATGGTCGCGTTGCTGGCGCTGTGCTGGAAGATATTGAACTCACCGCTGGCAGCGGTGTGGGCAAAGCCGCTCAAGGTGCCCGTTCCGCTGATGGTCACCGCTCCCGCGCTGCTGCCGATGAGCAGGCCGCCGGCATTCAGGGTATTAGCCCCCGTGAGCGTCATCGCCTGCGCCCCGCCAGCATTGAATTTGAGGGTATTGACCGAGAAGGAGGCGGCTGGCGACACCGAGGAGGCGGTGACGGTCACGTTGGCTGTCGCCGAAGAGTAAACGTCATTCACTACCGACGTAGCGGCGAGAGGGTTGGTCCCCGACATGTTCGCCCAGTCCGTCAGGTTGAAGGTGGCGTAGGCCGGTCCGCTCGCACCGGCCGTGATGATGCCGTTGGTGGTGGTAGTGCCGGTCACGGTCATCGTGGCTCCATTGAGAAGTCCGAAGTTGATGCCGGAATTGGTATTCCTGGTCAGCGCCTGCAGATTAACGGCCAAGGAAGTCGCGGTAAGCTTGTCTGCGGCCACGGAGCCGTAGGTTCCGGCTGTCAGCGTCGTGGAAGCAAAGGTCTGGCTGTTGACCGTGGAACCCTTACCGATGATGTTAAACGTACCGCCGCCCATCGTAAGCACACTGGACGTGCTAATGAGGTTCGTCGTCGGGGTGGCGTTGGCGAAGTCGACCTGCAGGATGCCTTTATTAACAGCGGTGGCTCCCGTGTAGGTGTTGCCGCCGGTGACCGACCAGGTACCAGAGCCGGCCTTGGTCAGGCCCACCGTGCCCGCTCCGTCGGCGATGACACCCGAGTAAATATTCGGGGAAGCAGCGGACCCGTTGCTGCCCTGAAGCGTGAGGCTCTTCGCCCCACCGACGATGGCGTAAGCTCCTCCACTCAGGGTGAGCAGACCGGCCAAGGAACCGCTGTCGATGGTGGCGCCGCCGGTCGAACCAGCCAACAGAAGCTGTCGGTTAGTGGAACTATTGGAAGCGCTGGAATAAGCCAGCGTGGCACTCGTGCCAGCGCCGATGCCAATCAAGATGCTGGCATTGGCCCCCGTCGCGGCACCGAGCGGGCTGTTTGCGCCGGCGTTAGCCAACGCCGTCACGCTGAGCGTACCTTCCTGGATCCAGGTGAAGCCCGTAAAAGTGTTTGCAGTGTTGCTCAGGGTCACGGTGTATCCGAGCGAGGACTTGAGGAGATTCATGGATCCGGCGAGGACCGGGGCGATACTACCTTGGTTTAACGTGGCGTCGCCGTTAACCGTGAGAATTCCGGAACCGGAAATGACAGTCGGCGAACCAGCGCTGAGCGTGAGCCCTGAGACGGTGGCGTTGAACGCGCCCATCGCCAAGGTGGCCGCGCTGCTGACCGTCAAGGCACCCGAGCTGATGGCGCTGTTGACCCCCATGGCGAGGGTGCCGGCGCTGACGGTGGTGGCGCCCGTGTAGCCAGCGGCACCATTGAGAGTGAGGGTGCCGGTACCGGCCTTGGTCAGTCCACCGGCGCCGCTGTTACCAATAGCGTTGGCGAAGGTCGGGCTGAAACCATTGGTGTCGAAAGTAGCCCCACCAGTGCTGATTAGGATGGTCTTAGAGGTGGGATCGAAAGCGGCACCGAACTTCAAAGTACCACCAAAGAACTTCAGGGCACCAGACCCCAATTTGTTCAACGCATCAACCTGAACCGAACCCTGATTTAAATAGACGTCGGTAAAAGCGTTACTGGCGCTGGAAAGGACAAGCGCACCCGCGCCAGACTTGACGAGCGGAGCAGCCGTCGTCAGCGGTGAGGCGATGGTCAGGGTACCGGACGGGTCGGTGACGAAGATCGTGTAATCGCTGGAGATGCCCGCGGTGGTGATGCCGGTAAACGTGTTGATCGTGTTGCTGACGGCCTGGGTCGAGAGGATCGCCCCGCTGGTAATCTGCAAACCGCTAGCCGGCCCCGTGAGGGTGATCGCGGAGGCACCGTCGAGCACAAGGGAGTTGATCGCGGTGGCCGTGCCCGTGAGGGTGGAACCGGTGGTAAAACGGACGTTGCTCGTGCTGGCTGCGGTGAGGGCGTTGTAGCCGGCGGCACCGGTGGTGTATTCGGCCGTCGTCAACGGTTTCAGGCTGCCGGAACCGATATCGCGCACGAAGGAGCTGCCGAGACCGGTGTCGGTCGTATCACCTACCATGTAAGGGTAGATGGACGTGTTCGTGGTCCCGGCCAAGCCGCCGCCGCCGACTGCGCCGGTCAGTCCGGTGATGACGAGCATGCCGCGAATGGCCGTAGGGGTGACGCTGTCGCCCAAAGCGACGCCGCGCACCAAGACCGTACTGTGATTGGGATTAGCCGCCAACGATGAGAACGTCAGCGTCTCGACGGTCGCGGAGGTTCCGGCGGTGGAGCGGATGACGTTGTGGCCAGCCCCAAGGGTGAGTGCCCCGACCGTCTCAGATCCAGTGGACCCAGCAGTTCGGGTGATGGAGAAACCGATACCTCCAGCGGTATTATTGAGGGTGACCGTCGCGGCGTCGTTGATCTTAGAGTTAGAGGCAGTGGACTGGTCGTTGGCAATCAGCAGCCCGCTGGTGGGTCCGTTGAGGATGATCGCCGTGACGTTCGGGAGCGGGCTGAAGGCACCCGACATGGTGATTTGACCTTGGTCAATCCGAAGCGTGCCGGTGAAGGTGTTACCGCTGACTGCGCTGGTTGTATTCGTCGTATAGGTCAGCGTCGCCGAACCGGACTTCAGAAGCGTTCCCGAACCGCTGACCGCTCCGCTATAGGTACCGGCGACGCTTTGATTAATCGTCAGGGTGTTGACTCCCAGGCGGATTTCCGTTGCGCCACTTAAAGCGTTATTCCCCCCTGTCGCGAGCGTGCCGATGGTTTCGGAACTCAGCAGCTCAAGGACGGAGGAACGGGTGTTGGTTAAGAGGACGGAAGAACTGTCTCCGATCGCATTACCGCCGAAAACCTGGAGCGTGCCGCCCTGCACATAAGTCTGCCCGGTGTAGGAGTTAGTGCCGGAGAGTTTTAGCGTGCCGAGCCCAGTCTTGGAGATGGTGTCATTGCCGGTGATCGCGGAGCTGACGGTCAGCGGCAGCGTGGCGACCTCCGTGGTAAAGATCAGCTCGTTGGTCCCGGAGGTGAGCCGGCCTCCCAAAATCGATGCATTGGCGGCATTCGCCGTCTGCAAGATGCCGCCCGTCAGCACGCTAAGGGGGATAAGGTTGTTGCCGAGCGTGACGGTCGAGGCGCTGCCGGAATTAAAGCGCAGGGTATTGATGTTCGTGGTGACGGTCGTCGTGCCCGTGTAACCGGTGGAATCCGTGACATGGTCCCCGGCCGCCCAGGTTGTCACGTCGTTCTTCGTTGAGGAAGTCAGCAATCCGATATTGTTCGTTCCATTGTTGACCGCAAAATTAGTCACGCCGGATGAGTCGGTGGCCGTGGCCCAAGCCGCGCCGATGCCCAAGACGCCGTTTACATTGGTCGTGGTCGTGATGATACCGTTAGTGGCATCCTGAGTTCCCGTCGGGAGGTTAAACCGGATCGTTCCCGCGGAGGCGGCGCGCGTAAACGCACCCATGCTCAGCACGACTTTCTGCGCACCCCCTGGCGTCAGGGTTACGGTGTTGAAGCTACCGCTCGCGAGCGTGGTGCTCAGGACGGTCTGGGAGGTATTTGCCGAGGCATTGCCGAGGAGGAAAAGATTACCGCCACCGTTCAGGGTCAGTGAATTTGCCCCCGGTATCTTATTGTTATTCTGTATCGTGTAATCGAGGATGAGCCCGCCAGCGGTAAGGGTCGTGACGGCGGTGGCGAAGGTATTGGCGCCGGAGAGAAGCAGGTTACCGAAGCCGGACTTGACGATGCCGAAGCTGCCGGTGATCGGAGCCGCCACCGTGAGTTCCGCTGCCGAAGCAGACACCGAGGAACTGTCGGCGATCGTGAAAGTACGGGTCGCGCTGAGCGCAATGCTGCCGGCACCAGTCGCCGTGATGTAAGCAGGAAGGAGGGTCGTGATGCTGCTGGCTCCTATGCCATTGTAGGTGACGTTGCCACCCAGAGTCAGGGTACCCGTGCCGATGTTCACCGAACCTTCACTGGACGTAGTGCTGCCGGTGCCGAGGAAGGTGATGGCGCCCGAAGTCCAGTTGTAACCGTTAAGATCGATCTGTGATTGTCCGGCGGCGTTCGCGATGGTCCAGCCGGCCGACGTCGGCAAACCATTGTTATTGCCGAGACGGAGTATGCCGCCTTGGACATTCGAGTTGCCCGTCCACGTCGTGGCGGTCGACAAGGCGATTATCGTGACGCCACTGCCCGTCTTGGTGAAGGCGGAGCCGGTCGTCGCGGTGCCGTTGGTGAACGAACCCGTGAAGGTCGTCGAAATATTGGCTCCGCCTACGGTCAGCGTCTTGGCGGTGGAGGTCGAATTGGTGACGATACCGGCCCCGCTTAACGAGCCGATTGTCTGGTCAAGGGATTTGATATCGACGGTGGCACCCGCGCTAATGTCGAGAGGGCTGGTCGCACCGAAGGCCGCCGTGATAATGCCAGCCTGAAGGGTTCCGGCGGTGACGAACGTGGGGCCGGTATAAGTTGCGGCTACGCCTATATTTAAGGTTCCGGCACCGGACTTCGTCAAACCGCCAGCTCCGCTGATGACACCGCTCAGGGTAAGAATAGAGGCACCCGTGGTCACCTCAATCGTGGCGTTACCGCCCTGCAGGGCGAAAGTGTGCCCACCAGCTCCGGTCGCAGCGATGGTTCCGGTCGCACCTGTGTACTTCAAAGTTGCTCCATCGCGGATCGTGACGGCAGTGGGTGAGCCGTTACCGAGGCTGCCTGCACCCGCAGCAGCGACGTTACTGAAACTGAGCACGCCGCCATTGACGAAGACCGCACCAGTGAAAGCATTGGTGCCGGCAAGGACGAGCGTTCCCGTTCCGGCCTTGACGAGGGCCAGAGCTGTCGCACCGCCAATACCCGCATTCACAGTCACGGTGCCCGTACCGTAATGCTGGAAAATTAGGTCCGGGGAGGTTCCTGGCGTGTTGTTAGTCAGGAGGCCGGTGGAACCGTTGATGTTCCAGTTGGCCGTTCCGTCGATGAGGATGGCGCCAGGGGTGGAAGTCGTGCCCCCGCCCAACTGCATGTTGAACGTCGCAAGATCAAGGACCTGCGTCGTGCCCGACGTGGAACTGAGCTTGAGCGTGCCGATCGTGGCATTAGCCGTGCCCTGAGTCTGGCCGGCAGTCAGGATGTAGCTGGTGCCCGGAAGTCCGCCTCCGGCGGACGGGAGGGTGGTAGAAGATAAAAAGCCCGAAACCACAGTAGCGGTCGTCGCGTTGGTGGCCCAATTAAAGGTATTGGCGGTACCGTCAGAAAAAACCGCTCGTCCGTTGAGCGCAGTTGAAAGAATCGCAGTGCCCAGCTTTACCGTCGTGGCGGAAGGGGCGGTGATCAGCAAGGTGCCTCCGCTGGCCGTGGCGGTGACGGCCCCAAGGACGAGATTCGTGCTGGTGCCGCTATTTGGGGTCAGCGTGATTGAACCACCCGTGGCGCCGAGAACGAAGGCGCCGAGCGTCTGCGTCAGCGTCTGGGCGCTGCGTCCCTTCAATTCGAAATTACCGCCGGAGATCGTCAGCGGCGTGGCCGCCCAGAAGCCGCTGGCCAGGCTGCTGTTGGAGGTGTCCAGCACGAGCTTACCGCCGCTGACCGTAGTGACGCCCGTATAGGTATTAGCATTCGAACCAGCCGGCTGCAAGGTGAGCGTACCGGCACCAATCTTGGTGACGGCCAGATTCAACGGAGTGGTGGAAGTAATCGTGCCCGAGAAAGTCGTGGACGTGTCGTCGCGACCAATGGTTATGGTTCGGGTGCCACTAATGATAGTCACATTACCCGCCCCCGCGATTGAACCCCAAGTCATCGTATTCTGCTGACTCTCCAGGACCGCCCCCGCGTCGATAGTGATGGCCGAACGGATTGGGATACTCGACCCGGAATTCGCGAGCAGGCGCCCCCCCTTGATCAAAGTCGTACCCGCATAGGTCGTATTCCCGTCCATCTTCGTGACTCCAACGCCATCCTTGATGAGGCCGGCGGCGGTAGAAATGACACCAAGGACGATGGAGCCCGTGAGGACCGCACCCGTTCCCGTGACTGTGATACCCGAAGTCAAGGACCTCATGGTTCCCGAGATCGTGAGCACGCCGCCGCCAGAGTTATTGGTAATCGTGAGCGCGTCGTTGAACTGGATACTGGCTGAAATCGTGTCCAGGCTCGGAGATCCGTTCAGCTTATTGATAGACACGGTTCCAGCGGAGCCATCTAAGATTAAGTAACCTCCCGTGCCGGCAGCCAGCGTGTAACCGGCAGTTGACGATGGCCCCGTGGCCCCAAAATTTAATTCGCCGATGGTAATGACGGCATCGAGATTCACCGACTGCGCGACTGTGCCGGAACTCAGGTTGGCGATATCACCGATCGCGTTGGGGTAAGAAGAAACGCCCCAGTTGGCCGCTGTCGTCCAGCTGTAGGTATTGGCCACTGTCTGGTTCCAATTGAAAGTAGCGGCTTTGGCTTTCGGTGCCGTGGACACGGCGAGCCCGAGCATCGCGGCGGCGACCATGAGGGAGGCGCGCGAAATAAAACGACGACGGTGTGGAATGCTTGAAGACATTTTAAAAGAGAGGAGGAAATCACTGGGGTAAGTGATTTAATTGGAAAGTGAATTTGAGGGTTTCACCCTACGTGTTCAAGGAAAAGCGTCTTTTGAGTTAAAAAATTTCGTTGTTTTGGTGACACCGAGGGGTGTGTCTAATTTTAGTCATCTTCGTTTTCTGCTTTATAACATAAGGTCATTTAAGCCGGACCGTAAAAAAGAGAGATCCCCTTAGGGTATAATTGACTGATATTAGTCATATATTTGTTTAATTGATGCTTTTTGGGCGTTGGGGGGGCGGGTGGGGATGAAGAGGCCCGGAGGAGCAGAACGATACAACGTTAGTTGACCCGTTGATCAGTGGGCCAGAACGATACAACGTTAGTTGATTCGTTGACCAGTGGGCCAGTTGACAAGGGATGCAATGGGTAGGGCTGACCGCCCTCGGTCAGCCGCGGTTGAGCGAGGGCGCTCAACCCTACCTTAAAGACAAGGGACAGGGGAAGTATTTCGGGTCTCAGGTCTCGGGCCTCAGGTTTCGGGTACGGGTTATCAGGTTCGGGCACCAGGTTCGGGACCCGAACCCGTACCTGTACCTGATCACCTGAACCTGACTCCCGATCGCCGAGACCTGGGACCTGAGAATGGGGAGGCAAGTTGATCGGTTGGCCAGTTGGCCAGTTGACAAGGGATGCAAGGTAGGGGCGCGACTGCGTCGCGTCCGTTCGCAGAGAGATTATTGATGAGCCGGGCAAGTTATCCCGATCCTACCAAGACCGTTCGCCCACGGACGCCACGCAGTGGCGCCCCTACCTCTTGCAGGCGGATGCGATGTCATCGCATCCCTACCCCTACCCTCGATTCAACTAGGGCAGCACGCGGTGCTGCCCCTACCTCGAGACCTACCTCTCTCATGCCCCCGTGCCCCCGTGTCCCCTCGCGATTTCATCGCGATTCCCCTCTCGATTCCATCGCGCACCCTTGCCCTCGCGCCTCTTTCTCCCCTAATTAAAAACCATGCGGTTTCCTACCCCAATCGCGAGTCTGGCGCTTTTACTGGCTGCCGCTCTCCCTTGCCTCGCCCAAATCGGTGACAAAAAAGGCGAAGCGCAAATCCAGATCGTCCCAGATTCGCTGGTGCCCCCTTCTCCCGCCCAATCTCCCTACCAAGAGCTGAAATCTTTCCAGCTCGCCCCGGGGTATAAGATCGAACTCGCCGCCAGCGATCCGCTCATCGGCGATCCGGTCGCCGGTGTGTTCGGCCCCGATGGCCGCCTGTGGATCGTCGAGATGCAAGGCTACATGCCCGACCTCGAAGGCTCGACCGAAGATCAACCGCACGGCCGCGTCGTCGTGCTGACGGATACGAATAACGACGGGGTCTTCGATAAGGCCGAAGTCTTCCTCGATCAGATTGTGATGCCGCGCGCCCTCGCTCTCCACCGCGATGGCGTACTGGTCGGCGCTCCGCCGCATCTCTGGTTCTGCCGCGATACGAACGGCGACGGCAAGGCGGACGAAAAAATCGAACTCGCCAACGACTTCGGCGTGCGGGTCGACCCCGCTCGCCCGCAACTCGCCAACCCAGAGCGCGCTCCGAACGCATTGCTCTGGGGTCATGACAACTGGCTCCAAGTCGGCGCTTACACCGCGCGCTTCAAATTCAAGGACGGCCGCTGGATTCGCGGGCTCAGTAATTTCCGCGGGCAATGGGGCCAAGGGCAGGATGATTACGGTCGTATTTTTCATAACAGCAACAGCGACCAACTCCGCGCCGATATCATCCCTTCGTCTTACCTGGCACGTAACCCCAACCTCGGGCGCACCACCGGCCTGAATTGGAAAGTCGCCACCGAACAACTCGTCTGGCCCATCCGCGTTAACCCTGGCATCAACCGCGGCTATCGTCCCGAAATGCTGCGCGATAATAAGTTGAAGGAATTCACCGCGGCCTGCGCGCCGTTCATCTATCGGGCCGACTTGTTGCCGGCCGACGCGTACGGCAACGCGTTCATCTGCGAACCAGCCGGTAATCTCATCAAACGCAATGTGCTCACGGCGGAGAAAGGCGCCCTCTCGGCCAAACCTTATTACGATCAGAAAGAATTCCTGGCGTCGACCGACGAACGTTTTCGGCCAGTCAATCTGATCACCGGACCGGACGGGGCGCTGTATGTCATCGATTTCTATCGCGGCATCATCCAGCACCGCATCTCGCTGACGACTTACCTACGCGACCAAATCGTGAAGCGCGGCTTGGATAAACCCCTGGCCCTCGGCCGAGTCTGGCGCATCGCGCCCGAAGGCATCGCCCCGGTCGCGGGCAAGAAACTTTCGGAGATGACTCCCGCGGAATGGATCGCGGAACTTTCGAGCGGCAATGCTTGGCGCCGCGAAACCGCCCAACGGCTGCTCGTCGAACGCAATGACGCCAACCTGGCACCGGCCCTGGTGGATGTCGCGACGAACGGCGGCGCCCCGATGGGCCGCGTCCACGCCTTATGGACACTTGAAGGCATGGGCGCGCTGCGCTGGGAAGCCGTGGCGGCTTGCATTCGCCATGCCGATCCGCGCGTGCGGGCGGCGGGCGTCCGCAACGCGGAATCTTTTCTGAGCGCGCCGAAGTCGGAAGATGCGGTGGCGTTGCTCAAAGCCGTCGCGCTCACCGAAACCGTACCCGAAGTGCAACAGCAGCTCGTGCTCTCGCTCGGAGAGGCGCGGACGCTCGCGTTCGAACCGGATTTCGACGCTTACCTCAGCGCCGCCGCCTTGGCGCATCGCGCCGAAGACGTTTCTTTCATCCAAGATGCCCTCATCAGCGGCTTGCAGGGACGGGAACTCGAAGTCTTCACGGCCATCCTCCGGAAACCCGAACTCTATAGCAAAACCTTGCCCGCCGCCTTGTTACGTTGCGTGTTTGCCGAAAGAAAATCTGCCCGCGTCGAGAAAGCGCTGAGCGTCATCGCCGCCCTGCCCTTGAAATCCCAACAGCTGACCTTGTTAGGCTCGTTGGCCATCCATCCCACCGTCACCGCCAAGCGGCCGATCAAATGCGAAGCCGAACCCGCCGCCTTGGTTAAGTTCGGAAAGAATAAAGACGCGGGCATCCAGAAAGCGCTCGCCGCGGTGCAGAAGCTGATTGTCTGGCCGGGCAAACCGGGCGTGCAAGTCGTCGCCCTAACCCCGCTCACCAATGAAGAGCAGAGCCAATTCGATGCTGGCAAACAAACCTACCTGGGGCTCTGCGCCGCCTGCCACCAACCGACCGGCAAAGGCCTGGAAGGATTGGCACCGCCCTTGGCGGATTCGGAATGGGTGAACGGCAACCCGGCGCGGATCGCCCGCATCGTGATGCATGGCTTGCGTGGGCCCGTGAAAGTCAAAGGCCTGACGTATAGTTTAGATATGCCTGCGGCCGGCTTCTTGTCCGACGCCCAAATCGCCGACGTGCTGACCTATATCCGGCGTGAATGGGATCACGAAGCCGCGCCCGTGAAAATCGATTTCGTGAAAACAATCCGCGAGCAGACCAAAGGGCGGAATGATGCGTGGACCGAAAAAGAATTGTTAGAGATTAAATAGAGAGGTGGGATGAAGAGGCAAGTTGACCCGTTGATCAGTGGGCCAGTGGGCCAGAACGATACAACGTTAGTTGACCCGTTAATCAGTGGGCCAGTTGACAAGGGATGCAAGGTAGGGGCGCGACTGCGTCGCGTCCGTTCGCAACGAGATAATTGATGAGCCGGGCAAGCTATCCGGCCCCACGATATCCGTTCGCCCACGGACGCCACGCAGTGGCGCCCCTACCCGAGGCA